>JACDJA010001753.1_pt1 | contig 17158 bp, 19 predicted proteins | sample 7449241 | NCBI WGS metagenome assembly JACDJA01 (sample SAMN14253289, study PRJNA609438) | sludge metagenome | isolation source: initial anaerobic sludge | collected 2018-12-20 | reverse complement strand
TTCTTGAGGTTGTCCCAATTGTCCGCCAACAGGCTGAGATAGCGAGCAGTAGAGCGCACATCAATCGCGGCCATGCCGCTAGGAATTTCGAACAGTGGGATGGCTTTCAGCGTCTCGACGGTATCGCGCATCAGAGGAGTGTCAATTACGCTGAAATGATAGTCGCTCGGTTCACGAAAAGCTGTCACCACGTCTTTCGCGAGGTTATAGCTTCGTGCCATCAGTGAAGTTACGACGCTGAGACGCTGTATTTCGCTCACTTTGCGACGATCTTCTTCAAGTCGTCTAGCGTGCGCAACTTGATACACGGCAATGCCAGCCGCTGCCATGATGGCAATAACCGAACCAATTGCTTGCACCCACGCTGCAGCTGAGTCGCGTTCCAGCCATTTCCCGATGGCGTCTAGACATGGATAAGCATATAGCGCCAACCCGCCAAAAAATACGCAAACTGCCGTGAGTCTCACCGTTCTGGACCTGGCCAGTTTATTTTTCATAGTGTCTAAATATACGAGGAAAGACAGTGCCTTGTATCTTAGCCTGGGGGAGAGGATGAAGGCGACTGTGGGCATTCAAGGCTGCGAGTGGGCGACTATTAATGGCCGATTGTAGCCAAAGCCTGATGGCCAAGCTCGACCCGAAGCAGTCAATGAGTGATCTCCCCGAAAAGAATATTAGGACCCAGGGCCGTTAAGGTATCGCTCCAATGCCAAGTTATTGTGGCTATTGAAGCCCTCCGGGATAAGGCCCTCCTGCGGAGAGTACAGCAGCCCAGCATATGGATCGACATCAGCAGGGATATACGGAATCGGCGCACTACTGCGTTGGCTGCTCCCCTGTATGTACATGGCGACTCCGCTGATAAGCCTCACCAACGCGATACCGTGTGCCCGAGCGAACTCAACCGCGCCTTCTTGAAAAGCTGGGTATTCCGGTTGATCGTGACCAGCGATTCCGGCATCGTGACCACACAGTCCGGCATCGTGACCAGTGATTCCGATGATCGTGACCACCCGGGCGTGGCGGGGTGGTCAACAACGCAGTACGGATTGTACTTTGAGCCTATTTTTCGCTCCCCAACCCGGTAGTCGAGGGGCTCAGGGACAAGGGTCAGTCATCATTCAGAGTGGTCGCAGCCTGGCGCTTGGTTGCGCGCATGGATTCCCCTTTCAGAACGATACGGTGCGCCTGCGCCAGCAAGCGATCCAGCATGGCGTCGGCGCGATGGCGGGGTCGCCGATCCAGGCGTGCCAGTGATCAACGGGCAGCTGGCTGGTCACAAGCGTCGCCCGGCTGCCCGCGCGATCATCGAGCAGCTCCATCAGGGCCTCGCGGGTGAGCGCATCAAGTCCGACCAGCCCCCAATCATCCAGGACCACAACCTCGGTTCTGGCCAGTTGCGCCAGCCACCGGGTATAGGTCCCCGCAGCCTGCTGGGTGCGCAGCTCTTCGGACAGGCGCGGCACGCGCAGGTATCGGGTGCTGTGGCCTCGGCGACAGGCGTATTGGGCCAGCGCGCAGGCCAGCCACGTCTTGCCGCAACCCGTGGCGCCGGTCAGGATCACCGTTTGGCCGGCGGTGATCCACTCGCCCAGCGCCAGGCTCATGAAGCGGGCTCGCTCGATCCCACGCCCTGTACGGGTGTCGAAGTCCTCGATGGCGGCCTGCGGGTAGCGCAGCTTGGCTTGCGTGAGCAGCCGTGCACAGCGCCGAGCGTGGCGGCTGTCGCACTCGTGCTGCACGAGCAGCGCCAGACGCTCCTCGAAGCTCATGTCGCCAGCCGCAGGCTGTTCGATCTGGCGTTGCAAGGCGGCGGCCATGCCTTGGAGTTTCAGGGCGTGCAACTGGGTGATGGTTTGTTGAATCAGCATATTCGATTCCCTGCGTTCAGTGGTAGGAGCGCGCACCGCGCAGATGTTCGTGTTCGGGACTGGTCCAGGGCGCCTGGGCGGCACCCGTAAGCTGATCGCGGCCATTGGCCAGGATGTCACGCACGGTCCGATAGTGACAGGCCCTCAGGGACAGCGCCAGGGCGCAGGCCGCCTCCAGTCGGTCCTTGCCATAGCGCTTGGCCAGCGAGAGCAGCCCCAGGCAGGAGCGATAGCCCTGTTCCGGGTGTTTGTAGCGAGCCAGCAGCTCGCCGATGAGGGTGCCGGTGGCAATGCCCACCGTCAGCCCCCAGTCGATCAGGCGCTGCGGCGTCCACTGCCGATGCGCCCGGTGGGCCGCTGGCATGTGGGCATCAACGGTCGTGTAGCCGCCGGCCTGGCGGCTGCGCACATGGGCGGCCACACGCCGCCCCCGGTGCAACAGCTCCACGACCGAGGCGGTGATGCGTGCATCCAGCTGCTGACCCACCAGGGCGTGCGGCACGCTGTAGCGGTGGGCCTCGATCTCGACGTGGTAGTCCACATGCACCCGCACGGTCTTGAAGCGGGCATACTCGTAGCGGGTTGCGGGCAACGCCCCCATGGCCGGGGCGTCGATGGTGGCGAACACGCTCGCTCGGCTGCCGGGCAACTTCTGGAAGGGCCGCTCGTTCAATTCCGCCAGCAGTGGCCGGATCGCCCGGTTGGCGGCGGCCAGATTGGCCAGCGGTACATGGCGCAGACGCGCCAGGATCCAGCGCTCGACCACCTGCACGGCCGACTCGACGCTGGCCTTGTCCTGCGGCGTGCGAGGTCTGGCCGGCAGCACCGAGCAGCCGTAGTGGCGGGCGAAGTCCAGCACCGTGTCGCCCACGCGCGGTTCATAGCGATCGGGCACGGCGATGACAGCGCGCGGGTTGTCGGGCACGATGAGCTCAGGCACCGCGCCCATAAAGTGCAAGGCGCCCGTCATGCCGGCAATCCAGTCGGCCGTCTTCTGACCAGCGGTGGCCTGGGCATAGGTGTAGTGCGAGGCGCCCATACTTGATACGAAGATGTTCGCGCGACTGCCATCGGTGAGCGCCAGCGTGGGGCCGGCATAGTCCACGAACAGCTTCTCGCCGGCCCGATGCACCTGGCGCATCGAACGCTTCAGGGTCTTGGTGTACTGACGGTAGCGTTCACAGAATTGACTGTATTGCAGGGTGCGCCGGCCCAGGTGCTCGGCCTGGTATTCCTGCCACAGCAGCATGAGCGTGACGCCTTTGCCAGAGAGATCACGGTGCATAGTCGGGAACTCAGGCAAGGCGATCCGTGCCGCGCCCCGGGCGGGAATCAGCCGCGCCTCCAGCTCGTGCTCGGTGAGCGATTCGATGGCCGGCCAGGTGAGACCTGCCGCCTGGGCTGCGGCAACGTACTTGGCGACCACGCCCTTGGAGATGCCCAGGGCCTGGGCACAGCGCCGCTGGGATTGGCCCTGCGACAAGACGTTTTGCAAGATTGATCTGATCATGTGCGTTCTCAGTAGAGGCGGTGGCATGTGGGCTCCAAAAAGCCCATCACGCTACCGCAAGATTGACGACAACGCGTTGTTGTTCAACCCCGCTGAAACGCTCCGGTCACGATCACCGGAATCGGCGGTCACGATGCCGCAATGGCCGGTCACGATACCGGAATCAGAGAAATTCACCCCTCCGGTGATGGGTGGTCACGATCACCGGAATCAGTGGTCACGATCACCGGAATACGCAAAAAGCGGATGTACTAACAAGAATTGCCTTGTTTGCGCCGAGCGATAGCTGCTTTTGGTGCAGGGCTTGAACTAGCTCTCTCTTGATAGGGTTCTTATGCTTCTTACACTCAACGAGCGTCTTGAACTGAACCCCGCCAAGCGCCTTGAAACGCACAACAACGTCAATTTCGTACTCACCGTCAGCGCCGCTAAGAATCTCGCGGTGAGCAGCTGAGAATGAGTCCAGCTCGTGCCCGACCGACTCAAGCCACATCTTTACTTGGAGCTCGTACTCTTCCGGCGTGATGTTTGAGGTGCGCTTGAACTTTGTCATGGGCCTTAATTTACAAATAGACGACAAGCTGCTGGTGAGGATTTATCGCTTAAAAAATAGAATCTAGTCGAGCTCATTGGCGCAAAACCTACTGCCATCTTTTGGACAAACATAAAAATCTACGGATGGCACGACTGTCCGCTGCTGGCCGGACACCCGAGTTCGACAGTTTGACGCCACTGCTTTCGCGCACAGCCAATGGTTGTGCGGTTCTTGATCGAAATTCGTTCCCGGCTTGTAATGGCACGTTTTGATCGATTTCTGTTGACCGCATTGCTCTAACGAAGTAAAGTAGTGGCATGTTCGTCAAGGTTACCAAGTCGGGTCCCCGGCAGTATGTGCAACTGGTCGAGGCCTACAGAGATGAGGCGGGGCGCCCCAAGCAGCGCACCGTAGCGACGCTTGGCCGACTGGATAAGGCGGGTGAACCGCTGAGGGCTGTACACGATGGTCTGTCTCGCATCCTCGGAATGGGTCTCACAACTCGTAATGGCACGAATAGCCCCGTCTTCGAGTCTTCCAGGGCATTTGGCGATGTCTGGGTGCTCACTGAGCTCTGGAAGCAGCTCGGCCTCGATGGCCTGGGCAAAGCCTTGCAGCAGCGCACGCGCCACCGGATCGACCTGGAGGCACTGCTGCGGCTGATGGTGATGAACCGCCTGTGCGATGCGCAATCCAAGCTTGGCCTGTTGCGCTGGGTGAAGACGGTGAGCCTGCCCGGCACAAACCTGAAGGAAGTCACGCATCAGCAGTTACTGCGGACCATGGATGCCGTTCTGGAACATCAAGACGTGGTCGACGAGGCGCTGGCTCAGGCCGTGCGACCATTGGTGAGCGATGATCTGTCGGTCGTTTTCTACGACATGACCACCGTTCGCGCAGAAGGGCTCTCGCAGCAAGAGGGTGATATCCGGCAATTTGGCATGTCCAAGGAATCCATCATCGCCCGCCAGTTCATGCTGGGCCTGGTGCAAACAGCCGAAGGTGTGCCGCTCTACCACGAGGTCTTCCCAGGGAGCACAGCTGAAGTCACCACACTGAAGGCGTCGCTGCTGAAGGTGATCGAACGCTTCCCGATCCGACGGGTCATTGCGGTGGCTGACCGGGGGCTGCTCTCGCTTGATAACCTGGCTGAGCTGCAGAAGATCGTGCTGCCCTCGGGCAAGCCGCTGGAATTTATCCTGGCCGTGCCTGGGCGTCGGTACGGGGAGTTCGCCGAGCTCCTTGCGCCGGTGAGCGCGCGGGCGCAGGCTGCCGAGGGACCCGAGCTCATCGATGAGCAGCGTTGGAACGGGCTGCGCCTCGTGATTGCGCACGACCGGAACCGTGCCGCCGAGCAAAGCGCCAAGCGCGATGCCACGATTGCGCAGCTTGAGGCCCAGGCATCGCAGTGGGTCAATAAGCTTGACCAGCAGGACAGTGGTACGCGTAGCCGTGGCCGCAGCCTCTCGGATGGTGGCGTACGAGCCCGGTTCTACCACGAAGTCTGCGAGGCGCACTTGCGGCGTATCGTGCGGGTGGATCTCAAAAGTGAGCTCTTCACCTACGACATTGACCAGAAGGCGCTGGCGCTTGCGCGCGCAATGGACGGCAAACTGCTGCTGGTGACCAATACTCCGGATCTTGCGGCCGCTGAGGTCGTCTCCCGCTACAAGTCACTTGCCGACATCGAGCGTGGCTTCAAGATGCTCAAATCCGACATCGAGATCGGGCCCGTGTATCACCGGCTGCCCGAGCGCATTCGGGCTCATGCCTATATCTGCTTTATCGCGCTGGTGTTGGCACGCGTGATGCGTGCGCGACTGCGCGAAACCCCGGTGCCTGAGGTCCAGTCACCTGAGCGTGCCCTGTCTGTGCTGCAGCGTATCCAGACGCACCGCGTCACGCTCGCCGAGCGTCGAGCACCGGTGACGGGGATCTCGGCTATCGACGACGAGCAGTCGGCCATACTGGCGAGCATCAAGGTCACGCGACCCACATCAAACGCGGCGTATGTGAATCTGTAGTGGAGCGTTTTGAAAATAAAACCAAATAAATCACCCACTTAAAAATCAAACTGTCGAACTCGAGAGGCCAAGGCTTGGTTGCAGCGAATGGTTGAGGAGGGGTCGCTGGAAAAGCAAAAGAGGCCTGTGCGCTATGCAATTAAAAAACAATGCTTGTTTGATTAAGTGCTTACCGATCAAGGTCTATTGCTTGCCCGAAGAACGTGAGCTTATAAAACAGAAAGCGGCGGCGGCAGGATCGAGACCACGTAGGACGAAATGGGGCGCGTCATGAAAGCTGTGATGCGGCCAAGGGCTGAGTCTTGAAATTTTAGCCGCTAAAAATTCGGAGGCTGGCTGATTGTCGCCAATCATGTACATCTGCCATCGAAAGAAAGACAGGCTGAACCAGCGCAAGGGGCGGAGTCAGTAGCCCTTGAACGACTTGAATGCAGTTTGTATAATTGCTTTCACGGCAATCAATGGGGGGTCGCAGACATGAGGGCAGTAACGATCAGAAATGTGCCGGAAGAGGTGCATCGTGCCATCCGGGTCAGGGCAGCGCAGAACGGCCGTACCTTGCAAGCCGAGATGTGCGAAATATTGGCTACCGCTGTGAAACCGGAAGGCCGGGTAAAGCTGGGTGACTTATTGGCGGGTATCGGGCGCAAGGTGAAATTGACCGACGAAGAAATGGCTGTTTTTGAACATGACCATTCACTTGCCCGCGCAGCGAGTTTTGAATGATCTTGCTGGATACGAACGTTATATCGGAGCAGTTTCGAGCCGTACCCGATGAAACGGTGATCAGCTGGTTGAATCGCCAGCCGCTGGAAACGCTATATCTGGCATCCATGACCGTGGCCGAGCTGCGCGCTGGTGTAGCCCTGATGCCCGCTGGCAAGCGTCGGACGGTGCTCAGTGACAGCATCGAACACCAGGTATTGCCGGTATTTGTGGGCCGGGTGTTGTCGTTTGATATGGCTTGCACACGCGCCTATGCTGATGTGCTGGCAGCCGCCCGCAAGGCCGGTAGCGGCATCGAGGCCGCTGATGCTGTTATCGCGGCGATTGCCCTGGAGAACGGTTTCAGCGTGGCAACAAGGGACGTAAGCCCGTTCCTGGCGGCCGGCGTGAACGTCATCAATCCTTGGGAAGATCGAGAGTAAAGCAGTTATTCGTGCAGGGCTTGGCGCCAATCGTCTACGACCTGCTGGCCCAAGCACATGCCCTTGCCATCGGGCTGGTGGCACCGGTCGAATCGATGGCTTCGCGCGTATGCGGTTCAGGGTCATTGGGATCGGTCAAATGGTAAATTTGGCCAATCTTTGGACAATTCCGCCGAGCGATGCCAAGCGAGCCGTTTGATATGAACCCACCTGATAGCGAAATCCTCACGATGGACGAAGTAGCGGCCTACCTCAAGGCAGGAAAGAAGACCGTGTACCGGCTGGCCCAGCAGGGAGAGATCCCGGCGTTCAAGCTGGGCGGCACCTGGCGGTTTCGTCGCAGCGAGTTGGATCGCTGGATTGCCGCACAGATCGCCGAGAAGACGCAGGACAAGACATGAGCGCCCCGCAGAACGACTGCCGCCAGGGGGAGCCCATTGGCGCTGCGCATTCCTATAAGCATCATCTTCATCGCGCATGGCGCGCAGAAGCTGTTTGGTGCCTTCGGTGGCCTGGCACTGCTGCTGGCATCGACGACCTTGCTGGTGAGCGGGGCAGGGCGCCTGTCCCTGGATGCGGTGCTCACCGAGCATCGCACTCCGCGTCTTGCACCGACGTATTGAGCAGGTCTTTTGCAGCGCACCACCGGCCAGTTGCCTGCAAGCCGCACTGCGGCGGGCCCTGCTGTCCGTTTCCGCGCCCATGTCCGTGCGTACCGGTGAGCCGCCGCCATTCCACTACGCGCTCGGGCAGCACCTGCGCGCGCTGCGGAACGTAGGAGTGCTGCTGCTGGGCAGCGGAAACGTGGTGCACAACCTGCGTGCCTATCGCTGGAAGGAGGCTTCGGCGCCACCGTTCGATTAGTGCTTGGCGCGGACTGATCTGATCATGAAAGCCATAAATATTCGTTCCATCCTGGACGATCTTCCCTATCAGCGGTAACGCAAAATAGGATTGAGGCCGGCCTGATTGCGCGCCATCGCATTCGTGATTAAAATCAACAATCGCAATCAAATGTTTCACGCGCGGTTTTCTTGCAAGCCAACCCATAAGCGCATCGTCATCACCTTTGCACGGAAAGGGACACTGCCATGAAGAACATCAGTGCTCGCTTCGAGCTCCGGCTTGACCTTGAGGACAAGGCGCGCATCGCCAGTGCCGCCATCCTGCGGCGCATGACGGTGTCTGCATTCGTGCGCAGTGCCGCGCTGGACGCGGCAGACGGCGTGCTCTCGGTCAACCGTGCCGTCACTCTTTCGCGAAGTGAATCGCAGCGTTTCCTCACTGCGCTCGACAGTCCGTTTCGCCCCAATGCCCGCTTGAGGGAAGCGATGGGTGCGGCGACCCTTCGCGCACAGCGCTGATGCGGCATCCGCGCGACACATGGCTCTGATCTTCCGCGTTCTCGATGGCCGGCGCCACCTCGGCCTCATCGCTGCATCGGAAGGCTATCGCCGTCTGAAGGCGGCGCAGCGGCAGCGCGACGGCATCGCCGCGACCCATCTTCTGATCGAGACCACGCGACCGGCGCGGATCGTTGCTTATTGTCAGCTATCCATCGCGCAGCTCTACCTGCACCAGTGGCGGGAAAAAGATCGTGCGCGCCTGTCGGTCCATCCGGTGCCGGTACTCCGGATAGACCGCATTGCGGTGGCCAGGCCAGAGAAAGGCAAAGGCCATGGGCGCTTGCTGCTGGGCCACGCAGTCAATGTGGCGCTGTCGCTGCGCGGGCCACTGGGCGTGCGCGCCGTGATTGTGGATGCGCACAGCGCCTCGCTCGCTGCTTTCTATGGCAGTTTTGGATTTCATCCGGTAGCAAATGAGGCAACGACGCGCTACCTGCCCATGGGTTTCAACGACAGCCGGCTTGTGCCGGATTGAACGCCCGCTGCAAGATGCGCGACGATGCACCTTATATTCGTTGGAATACAGTATCATAAGACGCAACTTCTCGTAACTTGCAGTGCCGAACGGGCGCCATGCAGAGCTGCCCGAAGGCCGATGAAACTGGGGGGGTCAGCCATGAAACGGTGCTTTTTCCTGTTGTCCTTTGTTTTTGCCTGCGCAAGCCTGCCGACGCAGGCGCTGGATCTGATCCGCGCGGAACAGGTTTATGGGCAGCATTGCGCAGTCTGCCATGGCGCGGATCGGGGCGGTTACATCGGCCCTGCGCTCAATAGTGACGAGATGCAGCTCAGCGCCGACCAGGTAGCGGGCATCATCCTCAGCGGCGTGCCGCCCACCTTGATGCCGCAGCACCCCTCATGGCGCGGCACGCTTTCCGCGCGGGAGCGCGATCTGCTGGTCGAACTCGTGACTACACAGCCGCGCCAATCGCTCGTCTGGGGCATGGAAGACATCCGCGCATCACTCCAGGTATTGGTCGCGGACGAAGCCACCTTGCCGTCGGCGCCTACCTATGCAATCGATTCTATCGATGACCTGATGGCCGTCATGTCGCGTGGGCGCCAGGCGGCCGGCAAGGATGCCAAGGTGATGTATTTCGACGGACGCACGCACCGGCTGGTGGGTGAAATCGCCACCGGAGTTGCGCCGCACTTGATGGATTTTCATCCGACCGATCCGCGCTGGGCCTATGTGCGCGATGATGCGGGCTGGGTACACAAGATGGATTTGTACAGCATGCGCACGGTGCGCAAGCTGCGCGCCGGCCTGAATGGCACGTCGCTGGCCATCTCGCGCGACGGGCGTTTCGTGGCGGCCGGTTCCTACGTGCCGCACACGGTCGTGATCATGGATGCCGATACGCTGGAACCGCTGCAGGTGCTGGATCTGGCCGGCGTCGATCCGGATGGACGTTGGGTGGAGGCGGATGCGGGCACGATTATGGCCACGCCGTTCGCAAACCGTTTCGTCGTGGCGCTGGAGCAGGTGGGCCAGGTCTGGATCATTGATCTGGATCAGCAAGACATGCCCGTGACGCGCATCAGCGATGTCGGTCGCCACTTGCACGACGGTTTTTTCTCGCCCGACGGCCGCTACGCCGTCATTTCTTCTTATGACGACCATCTGAATACCGTGATCGATCTTGACGAAGGGCGTATCGTGCGCAAGATGCCCTCCGGCTGCAAGCCGCACCTGGGTTCCGGTGCGGTCGTGCGCTCGGGGGGCCGTTTGCTGGGCTTTGGCACCAATATGGGCGAGGAAGACTGCGGCGCGTTCGAGGTGACCGTATTCGATATGGAAGACTTCACGGTGGTCAAGCGCATCCCGGTCATTGGCCCCACGGAATCGCCGGCGGCACATCCGCTCGCGCCATATGTCATCGTCGATATCGTCGGTACGGGGCCCGATGCGAGCAAGATCCAGTTCATCGACAAAGAAACGCTGGAGGTCGTGCGCACGCTGGAGGTGGAAGGTACGCTAGGCCATTCGCACTTTCCGGAATTCACCGCGCGCGGGGATTTCTTTTACGTCAGCTCGCGTTATCGCGGCGATCGCAGCACTGGCGTGCCCGGGGGCCATCTGGTGATTTTCGATACGCACACGCTGGCGCAGGTCAAAACCATCCCGATCGAGGTGCCCGCAGGCGTGTTCTCGCGCGTGCGCGCGCGCACCGTCGTGATCGGTCTGCAACCGGCCCTCTGAGTGCGCGTGTGCCAGCGACTCAGAACGCGGGATGAATGCTCAGGGCCAGCATGGCGGAGAGCTGGCACAGCGGCCGCCCCGAGGCCTGCTGCAAGGCGTTGAAGGCTTCCTGCACGGCGTGCAGCTCGCGTTGGCGGGTGGGTTCGCCGGCAATGACACCGGCCGCCACGAGGCGCGCCACGACATCGCTGGTCAGCAGGAAGCTGTCCTTGCCGGCCAGGCGCAGGAATCCCGCGCCGGAGCGCCCACCCAGGTGGCTGGCGCGTTGCGCGAGTACGCGCCATAGGCCGATGATGTCGCTCACCGGCCAGTCGGCGATGAAGTCGCCGAAGCTCGTGCCCCGTTCCTTGCGAATGTCCAGAATGAAACGGGCGTTCCTGGCGATGGTGCGTAATTTTGGGCGGTGGCGGATGATGCGGGTATCCTGCATGTAACGCTCGATATCGGCTTCATTGAGCGCGGCCATGGCTTGCGGCTCAAAGCCCGCGAACGCCGCTTCGAACGCAGGCCACTTGGCGTCTACCATGGCATGCTGCATGCCCGCCTGGAACACGCGCTGCGTCATGGCGGAAAGATAGCGGTCATCCTCCTTGCGCCGCAGTGCATCGGCGCTCAGTGCCTGGGGCAGGAAGGCCTCCATCGCCGCGTCGGAATCGAAACGGGCGCGCACGGTGTCATGAAGGCACTGATAATTCACCCCTGTTCCTTCGTTTGCGCCGTCGGTCATCGCAAGCTGGCCATTTTTCCGAGCATCAGTGCGGTGGTCTGGTTCAGGGCGTCTTGCGCTGCCGTGGAGAAGCGGGCCGCATCGGCGCGGAAGACGTAGGTCCGGGTATGGTCGCCGCCGATGCCCGCCGCCCCCAGAATGCCGCCCTTGAAGAAGAGGTTATTGGCCCCTTCGGCGATCTTGGTGACGGTGGTCGTCTTGTCTTCCATGGTCGCGAAAGGTTGCTGCGACGGCACGGGCTGCCCGAGGTTGAGCCGGCCGAGCTTGTTGTTGAACGTACCACCGGCGCCCGCGGTCAGGCCGATGATTGCGTGATCGACGGACAACAGCTGCCCCAGCTTGAGTTGGCTGACTGAGAATCCAGCGCTGCTGCCCGCGGCAAAGTCGACAAGGTAGAGCACGTTGATGACCGGGATGCCCGTGGCCACGGTAAATTCCTGCAGGGCGGCCGTCAGGCCAATGGCGGACAGGCCTCTGCCCGGCGTGCTCCGGAACAGGTTGGCCAGCCCGGCGTTGGCCGATTCCGGGATCTCGTCCGGGAAGAAGACCTGCCGAGCGCCGAGCGCGGTCGGGCTGTAGTAATTCCCCACGCCGTAGGAAGAAAACAGGGCCGACTGGTCGTCACGAAACGGAAAGTCGTGCTCGGACAGCTTGGCGTAGGCGGGATGGCCGGTGAAGGTTTCGCGCGCCACGATCTGATAGCCCTGGGCCTGCAGCTGGCGCACGAAATCGGCGTAGGCCAGATCCGTGATGTGCTGGCGGGTCTGGGCATCCACGCCTTCGAGCATCATCTCGCCGGTGGTTTTGCCGGCCACCAGCCGGGACGACCCACTGACCGTTTTGCTTTCATTGAAGCCGACCTTGAAGCCGCCGATGATCACCTGCTGCAAGTCTGCGAATGCCTTGGGGTTGCGCACTTCGACATCATCGCGCGTGGCAAGGTTCAGAAAGCCGGTGCTGCGCGTTTCGGCCTGCGCCGTGGTGTTTTCCTGCGAGACCTGCACCGTGGAACAGGCGGCCAGTGCGCCAACCAGAAACAGCGGCGCAGCGCGCCAGATCGCGATCGTCATTTCTTACCTTTTTTTATGTTGCTGAACGTGGGTTGCCGGGCGGTCTTGTCACACCGGATCCGAAAAATATAGCGCTACTATATCGATACGTCCAGTTTATGGCCAGACCATCCGCGCGATCAGGCGAAGTGGTCGCATTCCGCCGCGCTGCGCGGCGCGCGATCGGCGTAAAACAGGTCGAGTGCGGCCATGATTTCTTCGGCGGTGTCCACGCAGGTGAACAATTGCCGGTCCTGGGTGGAAATGAAACCTTCTTCGAGCAACAAATCGAAATTGATGGCCTGCTTCCAGAAGCTGCGGCCCACCAGCACCACGGGGATGGCCGGCATCTTGTCGGTCTGGATCAGGGTGAGCACCTCGAACAGTTCGTCCATCGTGCCGTAGCCGCCCGGGAAGACGACCAGGCCGCGCGCATGCATCAGGAAGTGCATCTTGCGGATGGCGAAGTAATGGAAATGAAATGCCAGTTCGGGAGTGGTGTAGGGGTTGGGCGCCTGTTCGTGCGGCAAGGTGATGTTCAGGCCGATGGAGCGCGCGCCAACATCGTAGGCGCCGCGGTTGGCCGCCTCCATGATGCCGGGCCCGCCCCCGGTCACCACCACGAAGTCGCAGCGCCCCTGTTTCTGGAACCGTTGGGACACCTGCGCGGCAAAGCGTCTGGCCTGCTCATAATATTCCACCTGCGCGACGCGGCGTCGGGCCAGGGCCAGGTCGGCCGACGCCGCTGCGCACTCCGCCATCGCGTCGGCGGACTGCGCGTGTGCCAGCTGCGCGTGCGCGCCGGCCGCATCTTCGATGCGGGCGCTGCCAAAGACCACGACGGTGGAATGAATGTCCTGCTCCTGCAGGATGCGTTCGGGCTTGAGCAGTTCGAGCTGCAGGCGCAAGGGCCGCAGATCGTCTTCCGCCAATAGCGCGTCATCCTTGTAGGCCAGGCGATAACTGGGCGATTCCAGAATATCGCGCAGGCGCTGCTCGAGTTCCGGCGACAGGCTCACAGCATTTCTCCATCGTGATTCAAGAGACTGACCGTTTCACCTTGTGCGGGAACACGCGCGTGCCACCCCCGGTTGGCTTTGAGCCGTTCGGCGAGCGTGGCAGCGGCCAGCGTTTCGCCTTGTACCACGAAGGTCTGGCGCGGCGCTACCTTGAACCCGTGCGTCCATGCCAGCAAGCCAGCCAGGTCTGCATGCCCCGACAGGCCCTCGAGCAGATGGATGGAGGCCCGCACGGGCACATGCCGGCCGTAAAGCCGTACTTTGCGCGCGCCATCCACCAGGCGCTGGGCGAGCGAGCCCGCGACGAGCCGGCGCGTGAAGACGACGCTGCACTCGCGGCGCGGCAGGTGATGCAGCAGATGATGGCGCACGCGCCCGGCCTGGCCCAGATCGTCGCCGGCGATGATGATGGCGCCGGAACGCAGCAGGTCAAGCGCTCTGGAATCGTCTTTGGACTGCACGAAATAAAGATAAGGCAATCCCGTCTCTGCGGCTGCTGTACTCGCGCGGGGCCGGGCCTGGGTGTCGCAGGCTGCCAAATACGCCTGCATGATGGGTGCCTCTTGCGCCGCCGTGGGTGAATCGATGAAAACCTTGGGCTGGCGCAGATTGCCCAGGCGGGTCAGGCAAAGGAGGGAATAAAGCAGACGTTGCACCTGGCCGAAGGGCAGGGCGGGCAGGATGACGTTGCCGCGTCGTTGCACAAGGGTTTCTTGCAGGATGTCGCGCAGTTCGCCCGCAAGTTCCGCAGGAGGCGAATGGTGGCGGTCTGCGCAAGTGGCGCTCATGACCAGCACATCGGCCGCGTCGATGCGCGCAGGGCACTGCGCGGGTATCGATCCAGGCTGGCCCAGCGCGCCGCTGATGACGAGCTTGTTGCGCCGCGCGCCATCATTCAGCCAGATTTCGACGATGGCCGAGCCCGGCAAGTGCCCGGCCCAGCGATAGCGGCACTGCACATTACGCGACAGGGTAGTGGCGTGCCCGTTATCCAGCATGCGCACCGGCTTGAGCCGGGGACGCAGCAGCGAGAGCAACTGATGGATTGCCGGGGTCGCGTAGACGGGCCCGGCAAATCCTGCCTGCCGCAGCTCGGGCAGCAAATCCGTGTGCTCGGGATGCGCCTGCGTGAGCAGCACGAAATCGATGCTACGCGCATCGAAACCGAAGGCGCCGCTCTCGTGCCCTGACGTCCGTAGCGCATCCCGTGTTCGAGCGCAGTCAACCAGAAAGCGTGTCTGGCCCACCTCCACTAGAAAGGATGCGCCGGCGCTGCAGCCCGCTGTACTCAAAAAATGCAACAACATGGATGGATATCGGACAAAACCCGCCAAATGACGTTGATACCAGCAGGATACACGTTTGTTCTCGCGGCTGCCCTGCTTCATAATGGAACGGCCTTGCCGCACGGCCAGCCGGCCCTCGGCATCTTTTGAGCGCCAGAATCATGTCCGAACTTTCCCTGTCCCATGCCGCCCGCCTGTTCCTCAACCCCCACGCCAGTGCCATCAGCGCACCTTATCCGCAGGCACTGAAAGACATTCTTTCACTGCGCGCACACGCACAGGCAATGCGGGAAATCACCGCCTGGCCGGCCTATGCGCCGACCGCGCTGCACGCTCTGAATGCGCTTGCCGACGCATGGGGCATTGCCGCCATCGACTATAAGGACGAATCGACCCGCTTCGGCCTGGGCAGCTTCAAAGCCTTGGGTGGCGCCTACGCCGTCGCGCGCCTGTTGCAGCACGAAGGCGCATCCGGGGCCGAAGCGCTCACCGTCGCCTGCGCCACCGATGGCAATCATGGTCGCTCGGTGGCTTGGGGTGCGCAACAGGCGGGCTGCGGCTGTGTGATCACGATTCACGAAGGGGTCAGCGAGGGCAGGGCGGCAGCCATCGCGCAATATGGCGCCCGCGTGGTACGCGTGGCGGGCAATTATGACGATGCCGTGCGCCACGCCGCGCGGGATGCGCAAGAGAACGGTTATTTCTTGGTATCGGATACGTCGTGGCCCGGTTATATGGATGTGCCGCGCGACGTGATGCAAGGCTATAGCGTGATGGTGCAGGAAGCGCTGGACCAGCTCGCGGGCCGGCCTTTGCCGACGCATGTCTTCGTGCAAGCGGGTGTGGGCGGGCTGGCGGCGGCCATTTGCGCGCATCTGTGGGAACGGCTGGGCACACAGCGTCCCCGCATCATCGTGGTCGAGCCCCTGCAGGCGGCCTGCCTGTTCGAGAGTGCGCGCGCAGGGCAGCTCCAGACGGTGGGCGGCGCGCTGGATACGGTCATGGCGGGCCTGGCCTGCGGTGAAGCATCGGTGCTCGCCTGGCAAGTCCTGCAGGCGGGTGCGGATGCCTTCATGACGATCCCGGACGAGCAGGCGCTCGACATCATGCGCCTGCTCGCCAATCCTCTGGAAAGCGATGTGGCGCTGGTGGCCGGAGAATCCGCCGTTGCCGGCCTGGCCGCCTGTCGGCTGGCGCTCGCCAGCGCGCCGGCACGGCAGGCTTTGCAGCTGGATGGGCAAAGCCGGGTGCTGGTGTTCGCCAGCGAGGGCGATACGGATCCGGAACTGTACCAGCGCATCGTCGGCAAATCCGCAGAACAGGTGCGTCGCGGCCTTTGAACCGGCGAGTCATGGCGCGGCATTCCTTGTTCGAGAAACTCCTGGGCGCCAGCGCCGGCTGGTCGGATGAAACCCGTGGACTCTGGCTGGGCTTCATCGGCATGGTGGCCTTTGGCATCACCCTGCCGATGACGCGTCTTGCGGTGGGCGCGGACGACGCGCCGCAGCTCGACCCCGTATTCGTGACGGCGGGGCGGGCGGCCATCCCCGGTGTGCTCAGCATTTTTTATCTGCTTTGGCGTCGTGCGCAATGGCCGGCACGCCATCATTATCTACCGCTGGCGGTGTGCGCCCTGGCAACGGTTGTCGCCTTTCCCCTGTTCATCGGCCTGGCGCTGCGTCATGTGCATGCCATGCATGCCGCCGTCATCACCGGCATACTGCCGCTGGCCAGCGCCGTCGCCGGCGCGATCTATTTCCGGCAACGCCCTTCGGTCGGTTTCTGGGCCTGCGCCCTGGTGGGCTGCCTGCTGGTGGCCGCCTACGCCGTCGCCAAGGGCGGGGGCCAGGTCAGCGCCGCGGACGGTCTGCTGTTATGCGCCATCATTGCCACGGCCATCGGTTTTCTGGGCGGCACGGAAGTCTCGGGCGAGCGCCCTGCGCCCGAGGTGATCTGCTGGATACTGGCGTTCAGCCTGCCGCTCACGATACCGGTGGCCGTGCTGACGTTTCCCGAATCTCTGGCGCACATCCGCTGGCAGGCCTGGGGCGGCCTGGTCTATGTGGCTTTGTTCTCGATGTGGCTCGGGTTTTTCGTCTGGTATCGCGGTCTGGCCCTGGGCGGCATGGTCAGGGTCAGCCAGGTGCAATTGCTGCAACCCTTCGTATCGCTGGTGACCGCCATCCCCATTCTGGGTGAACGCATGGATGCCATGACAGTGCTGTTCATGCTGGCCGTCATGGGCACGGTGTTCATCAGCCGCAAGATGCCCGTGGGCAAGCCGCGGCCGCGACGTCAGCCCACGATGTGAAAATCGATCACGATCTCGCCAGGGTTGCGGGCCAGGTATTCAAATTCAATATGTTCACCGAAATGATGC
>JACDJA010001750.1_pt1 | contig 17202 bp, 13 predicted proteins | sample 7449241 | NCBI WGS metagenome assembly JACDJA01 (sample SAMN14253289, study PRJNA609438) | sludge metagenome | isolation source: initial anaerobic sludge | collected 2018-12-20 | reverse complement strand
GCCGATCGGCTACAGCATTCAGGCGTTGTCGGTGCTCAATCGTTTGCCGGCCATGAACGCCGTCGTCCAGGTGGATAACCAGACGATCGAGGCCGATTTGCTGCTCATCGTCATCAGCACCACGCGCCTCTATGCCGGGGGGTTGATTGAGCTGAGTTCCCGGGCCGTGTTCGATGACGGCTTGTTTGAAGTGAGCCTGTTCCGCGCCGGGGAAGTGTCTGCTCGTTTGCCGACGCCACGCGCCGGCCTGATGGCTCGTTACCTGACCGAGGTGCAACTCAACTTGCAGGAGTGGGATCCGGGAGTGGTGAATCTGGCCGGCAAGCGTGTGATCGTGGAAACAAAGCCCATGATGCCCTGCCACACCGATGGCGAATGGGCCGGTTATTCGCCGCTCACCTGCGATATCCGCCCGCGCGCTCTGCGCCTGCTCGTCCCCTCGTCGGCCCCGGCATCGCTCTTCGGCCTGCCGGGCGTGCCGCTGCGAGAGATCATCTAGCGCCGTGGGCGTGCTTTGCAATGTCGCCGGCTTGACGTAAACTAGCGGCTATGGATCGTATAGACTTCCGCTCCGACACCGTGAGCTGGCCGACGCCGGCGATGCGGGAGGCGATGGCCACAGCGCGAGTCGGGGATGACGTCTATGGCGAAGACCCGACGGTGAACGAATTGGAAGCCCTGGCCGCGACCCGAACGGGCAAGGAGGCCGGCCTGTTCGTCGCCAGTGGCACGATGGGGAACCTGTGCGCCGTGTTGGCCCATGCGGGGCGGGGGGATGAAGCAATCCTCGGCGCGGACTGTCACGTGTTATCCTGGGAAGCGGGCAGCATGGCCGCGCTGGGCGGCGTCGTGCCCTACCCGCTGCCGACGGACGATTACGGTCGCATGTCGCCAAAGGCTGTTGATAATGCCGTGCGCGACGACGACCCCCATCTGCCGCGCAGCCGGCTGGTGCTGGTGGAGAACAGCTACGGCGCGAAGCACGGCTATCCTCTGCCGCCGGCCTATTTTGCCGAGATTGAGACGGTTGCCCGCCGGCATGGGCTGGCGATCCATATGGACGGCGCGCGCCTGTTCAACGCTGCCGTGGCCCGGAACATCGACGCCGCGACCATTGCCCGGCACGTCGATTCGGTGACGTTCTGCCTCAGCAAGGGGTTGTGTGCGCCGGTCGGTTCGGTGTTGTGCGGTTCGGCCGAATTCATCGCCAAGGCCCGCCGCGCGCGCAAGGCGCTTGGCGGCGGGATGCGGCAGGCCGGCGTCCTGGCTGCGGCCGGGATCGTCGCGCTCAACGAGATGATAGAACGATTGGCGGACGATCACCGGCGAGCGCGGCATCTGGCCACTGGCCTCGCGCGTATTCCGGGCGTCTGTCTCGATGTTGACAAGGTTTGTACCAACATGGTTTTCTTCAGTCTGGCGGATGATGTCCCACTGTCGTCGGAGGACGTGGCCAAAGGGATGCGCGAGCTGGCGGGCGTCTGGGTGGGAACGAACGGCCCCCGCGGGTTCCGCGCTGTGACGCACTACTGGATCGATGACGACGGCGTGCAGGCCTTTTTGGGCGCACTGGAGCGCGTGTTGGCCCGTGCCTAGGTGGAAGAAAACAGTCAGGAGGGATTTATGACCAGTCTTATCGGTCAAACCCTGAACAAACGATATCGGCTCGAGGCCCTGTTAGGCGACGGCGGCATGGGTACGGTCTATCGCGCCTCAGACCTCAATCTTGAGCGTCAGGTGGCAATCAAGCTCATGCACAGCCACTTCGCGCGGCAGGAGGAGTTCCGCCAGCGACTCGTCCAGGAGGCGCGTACATCCGCGCAGCTTGATCACCCCTCTATTGTTCGCGTTTATGATTTCGGCGACTCCGAACTGGGCCTGTTCATTGCCATGGAGTACGTTGACGGCGGCAGCCTGCGCGATCACCTGCGACGACTGCAACGCCTCCAGAAGTATTTGCCGCTGATCCAGTGCTTGCAAATCGGTATTCAGATTGCTGAGGCGCTCGACTACGCTCACCAGCGGAAGATCATTCATCGCGATGTGAAGCCGGGCAACATCATCCTGAAGCGGCTGAGCCGGCCGGATGAGGCGGGCGCGCAGCCGTTCCGCGCACTCCTCACCGATTTCGGGCTGGTGAAGTTGCAGGAAGGGGCGAGCCTGACGCAGAGCGGCGCAACCGTCGGCACGCCGACCTACATGTCTCCCGAACAGTGCGAAGGGCGCGAACTCACTGGCCGCTCCGATCTCTATTCGCTGGGCGTCGTGCTGTATGAATTGATCGCCAATAAGTTACCCTTCACGCTTCAGACCCTTACCGAGGCTATTGCCGCCCATCGCAACGGCGTGCAGCCCCCGCCCGTCAGCACGCTCCGGCCCGAAGTGCCGCCTATCATCGACTCGCTGTTGGTGCGCGCACTGGCCAAAGCGCCGCAGGATCGTTTCAGCAGCGGCGCGGAGATGGCCGACGCCCTGCGCAGCGCTTTCGTTGCCCTCGAGGGCTTGCCGACGCGCGTGATGTTGCATCAGGAACTGGATATTCTGGATCAGGTGGCGGAGCCGCCGGCCGGGTTCGAATTGCACATCCATACTCCCGGCCATCAGGACAGCATTGTGCCCCTGACGCGCGCCGTCATCACCCTGGGGCGTAACCTGGACAACGACATTGTGCTTCCGGCCGACGGCGTATCGCGCCACCACACGCGATTACAGGCAACATCACTCGGCTGGGAGGCGGTCGATCTCGGCGGCGTGAATGGCACGTGGCTCAACGAGCATCGACTGCGGCCGGAGGATCCCACCCCGCTGCCCGTCGGCTCCTTCCTGAAGATCGGCCCCTACGAGATGCTCCTGCAAGGCCCTGACACGCCGCTGGAGGCCCCGGGGCAGGGCAAGAGTGAGGCGATCTCCGCGCCGGTTACGCCCGGTCTGGTTGGGGTCGCGGCAAGCATCGCGCGATCCCCAATGCCGACCCCGCCGCCTTCCAATCCCGGCAGCCGCATTTCGGAACAGCCGACGCAACCTCCTACACCGACGGAGTCCCCTCTCGCGCTTTTCATGGCCCAGGATACGATTACGGCCGACCCGGGTCAGCGAGTGGAAGTGAAAGTCGACGTGGAGAACCGCAGCAATCAGGAGGATCGGGTGTCCTTGCGCGTGCAGGGAATTGACCCGTCATGGGTTGAACTCCCCGGCGAATTTGTCACTGTCCCGCCACATCAGACGGTCTCCGTGCCGTTTGCGATCAAGTTGCCGCGCGGCCGGGGTATTCCGGTCGGCCGGCAACGGGTGCGTATCGAAGTTGTTTCGCAGCGACATTCAGGGGCCAGGGTCGGCCTGAGCGCCGCTCTGTCAATAGGCGGATTCGTGGCGTTCGAGGCTGAGATGAACCCGACAGAGGTGCGCCTGCCGGGTCGGACGGCGGTGACAATTCGTAATACCGGCAATAAGGCGGCCCAATTTAAGGTGAGTGGTCATGACTTGCAGCAAATCGTCCGCTTTCGCGGCGAGCGCGAGGGCATCCAGCTGCAGCCCGGCCAGGCTGCCACTGTCGAACTGGTCCTGGAGCCACGCCAGACCAACTGGTTTGGTGAGGAGGATGTCTATCCTTTTGAGGTGGAGGTCGCGGCGACCAACAACGGCCGAAAGGCGCTGCCCGGCGAGGCAAACGTTCGGGCGTTTATTTCTCCACCCTTGTTCTATGGTTTGTTGTTCCTGCTGACGTTTGCCTGTGTGCTGGGCACGCTGGCGATGTTCTCCAACTGGGGTCGTATTCTGGGGATCGGCGCGACCGCCACTCCCACCTCTACACTGTCGTTTGAGCAGGCGGCGGCGACGCAAACGGCGATCGCCGTGGCCCAGACCATCGTTGTGGCCACACAGAGCGGCGCGGCGACGCAGGTGGCGCAAACGGCGGTTGTGGAAGGAGACACGGATGGCGATGGCCTGGTCGATACCCAGGAGGGGGTATTGGGGACGGATCCCAATAACCCCGACACCGACGGCGACGGCCTGCGCGATGGCGATGAGGTGCTGATCTATGCCACTAATCCTCGCAGCCGCGACAGCGACAACGACATCCTCCTTGATTTTGAGGAGATCAACACCCACAAGACCAACCCGAATAACCCCGATACCGACGGCGACGGCATACCTGACGGGTTGGAGGTAGCGCAGGGAACCGATCCGCTCGTCCCCAACCCGCCGACGGCCACCCTGCCGGCGCCTGCCACAATAGCGCCTCCCGCGACGAGTACATGGACGCCGGTGCCGACTCCAGCTCCCGTCAACACCACTATCCCGACCGTCGCAGCCACGGCCACGGCGACAACACCGCCAACCCAGGCGCCGACGGCAACGGCAACGACGCCCGCGCCACCGTCGATGTCGCTCGCCTGTGTGCTGACTCCTCCGACGCTCGACGGTACGCTCAATATCGGGGTGGAATGGCCGGGAGCGCCGCTGTTCACCTTCCAGCCGGCCGTTGCGGGTCCGGAGCGAATCGTCCGCGTGTACGGTGTGCGTGACGCGACACGCCTCTACTTCGCCTACCTGATCAACGATGCCGCCAATGATCCGGCCGACTCGGCGCGCCTCTATATCGACACGACCAACAACGGCGGCGATCCCGATACGGCCGACCGGTTCTTCCAGGTGAATCGCGACGGCACACGCCTTATCTGGGCCGGCATTGGCAGCAACACCGATGGGCAAGGCTGGAACTCCAACTATACGTCTTCAAACTGGACCTCCGTGGTGGGAGAGCCTGGTAGCGGCCAGTGGGTCGTCGAGATGTCGATCGACGCGGTGGCCGAGTTGGGCGCGCTGACGAATCCGTTTGGCCTGATGGCCGAGGTATTCTACACCGGCGACACGGCCTCGTTCCCCTCCACTGCCTCTTCTAACCAGGCCAATACCTGGCAGGATATGGGCAATCCTTTCTGTCAGTAGGCGACTGAGTATTTGCGCCCAATGTGTTGGCCTCTCGTCGCGTTTATTGCGGCGAGAGGCCTTTTGTGTGCTAGAGTAAGAGGTTATGCAGCTATCCGTATCCGACCTGACTCCCGTCGCCCGCAGTCGGGGGTTGCACACGGTTTTCGCCATCACCTTTCTGATGAATGCGGGATTCTTCCTCATCATCCCGCTCGTCTCCGTCCATTACGTCGATCGACTCGGCTGGGCGGCAGCCTTCATTGGCCTCGTCCTGGCGGTGCGGCAATTCATGCAGCAGGGTTTCACTGTCTTTGGCGGCGCGCTGGCCGATCGGTTCGGTCCCAAGCGTCTGATTCTGGCCGGGGTGCTCATCCGCGCCGTCAGCTTCGTCGTCATGGGCTACGCAACCGTGCCGTGGTTGCTGCTGGTGTCGGGCGTTCTCGCGGCCATTGGCGGAGCGCTCTTCGACGCACCGCAGCGGGCAACACTGGCGGCGCTGGCGCCTGAAGATCGGATGAACGAACTTTACGGCCGCCTGGGGATTCTCCAGAATGTGGCTCGCACCATCGGCCCCCTCATTGGCGCGTTTCTTATCCGTTTCGACTTTGAACTGGTGGGGCTTGGTTCGGCGGCGTTCTTCATGCTGGCTTTCTTTGTGACTCTTTTGTTTTTGCCGCCCATTAGCGTCTGCACGACACCCCAGACGGCGCGCGCCGGGCTGAAACTGGCCGCACGCGACGTGGTCTTCGTGACCTTCACCATCCTGATGATGGGCTTCTGGTTTATGTGGGTGCAGCTGTCCATTGCCATGCCGTTGCAGATCAGGCATCTGACCGGACAGGACAGCAGTGTTGGTATCATGTTTACCGTCAGCGCTATACTGTCGATCATCTTGCAGGTGCCGGCTTTGCGTCTGACCCAGCGTCATCTCCAGCCGACGCCTATCATCATCGTCGGAATGCTCAGCATGGCGCTGGGTATGGGAATGATTGGCTTCACCACGAACGTGGCCGTCTTCTACGCGGCGTTGTTCTTCTTCTCGCTCGGTTCCGTGCTGGCGACGCCCAGCGCCCAGACGGTGACGGCCGAGATGGCCGATGTGCGGGCGCGCGGCGCATACTTTGGTGTCGGCTCGTTGGCGATGGCCGTCGGTGGTGGGTTGGGCCACATTCTCGGCGGCTCGCTGGTTGACCTGGCGGCCCGGCAGAACGTGCCCGCTTTGCCGTGGCTCATCTTTGCCGGCGTGGGTTTTGTGTCGGCAGCGGGGTTATGGGTCTTCTACATGGCTCGCAACGCCCGGCCGCCGCGCTCCCTCTCCCATGCCCACCTCTCAGGCGACTGACACCAGGCGAGCAAAGACGTCACCGGAGCCGGGCCACAACGCCGGCTCCGCCAGCCGCGCGGCCATTTCCTGGGACGTCAGCCACGCGCCGGACGCCCAACGGTGACTCTCGCTCGGGAACCAGTTGAACTCATACGCCCCCAGCCGCGCCAGTTCCGTCACACAGGCAGCAGCCACATCGAGCGCGGCGGAAATATACTCGAACGAGATCGCCGGCAGCGGCTCCGTCAATCCGCGCAGCGCTTCGGCCTCGTAGCCCTCGATATCGAGCTTGCAGAACGCCGGCCGGCCGTGGCGGGCGATCAATGCATCGAGAGTCGTCACCGCCACCGGCTCCGTCGCCCGCCAATGAACTCCGGCGAATGACGGATCGCGACTGACGGCAGCGATCCACGTCTCGGAAAGTGATGAGACGGTCGGGTTACGCGGATCGTGGCGAAGCTGGGCCACCCCCGGCGCGGCCCCTACCGCTTTGCCGACGAGCGTTACCGCCGGGGAGCGGCCGTAGAAACGGCGCAGCCAGGTCAGCAGGTGCGGTTGCGGCTCCACCGCCACCACGCGCGCGCCCAGCCGCCGCCAGGCGGCGATGCGATTGCCCACGTGAGCGCCGACGTCGAAGCACAAATCGTCGGGTCGGATGAAAGGGGTATAGAAGTGGGTGAGCCGGCGAACTCGTCCCGGCGCGTAGTAGATGGCGAGCGAGCGCAGGACGCCAGCCTGTCGCTCGATCTGCGCGATTGTCACGCGGCTCGACCCAGGCGGCGCGGCAGCGGCGGCAACCCCAGCGCCCGACGCAACGCGTCGGCGTGCTCCTGCTCGTGCTGGGCCATGTCCAGCAGGTAGCCGCAAGGTGTAGTCATCCCCGGCCAGGGGGCGGCGAATGCGCGCGCCGTCGCGTCGTCGGGCAGCGCCTCGGTCACGATCAGCAAAGCGCGCCGGGTCGCCAGAAAAGTGGCCCAAACCTCATCCCAGGCCGTTTTTCCCCAGATCGCGCCACGCTCATTATTGAACGCATCAAAATCGGTAAGGATGGTATCGTAGGCAGGTTCGCGGCCGGCGGCGACGGCTTTGAGAGCGATAACGCCCAGCCGTTCATAATCGGTCAGGTGGCCGAGTAACTGCTTCAGTGACCACTCACCTTCCGGCAGGCGGATTTCCCGTTCTTCGGGTCGGACCAGCGCAGCCAAAGCCAGAAATTCCGCCCGGGACAAGGTGAGTAGAGGCCGCAGGAGTGCGCGGTGGATGGCACGCCGGACGGGATCGTTGGGTGGGAAGCCGCGTCGCCAGCGAACCAGGTCGGCGCTATGCTCGGCGTCATGACGATGGGGCAAGGTTGCCCACCGGCGCGGAGTCGTGCGCCATCCGGGATGTAGCCGAATGCGGCGAGTGAGCATGACATCACTTACGCGGTCGAGCGCCAGCAGGAAGTTGCGGCGCTCCTTCAGGCTGATGGCGACGGCTTCCTGAAAGGACAGCCGCGCGAAGCGTGATTGCGTGGCATCGTTACGCGCCTCCACCGGGTCGTCGCCGGCCAGCGGCCGGATTTCGGTCGCTCGCCCGTCGGCTAGCTTGAACAGCCGGTCGGCGAGGAAAGCCTCCCAGTAGGCCAGATGAGCCGGCAGGGCGGCGGCCGTCCACCCATCAGCGATTGGCGAACCGGAGAGCGCGCTTTCGTCCAGACCCTCAAATTGCCCGAGCAGGAAGGCGCGCTCGGCCGCCAGGCGGGCGAGCAGTTGCGCCCTTTCCACTGAGATACCCTGGGGCATGGATTCCATATACGACCTTCCCAAGAAAGTGGGGGTCGGATCAATTACTGTGCCGGCCCGATGATCCGCGCAGTTCGCGCCGCTCAATCGCTGTAACGACTGCGATCGAGGGCTTCGTCCGTTGGTTGCAACTCAACCGTTGCCACGGGGTCGGGTACCGGCAGCGTTGCCTCCGGCGTCGTGTCCGGTTCCGGCCCGCGCAAACGGATGATAATGAACAAGCTGAACAAACTGAAGATCGCCAGAATACCCTCAGCCGCATAAGGGCCGAGGCGATCTGCGCTGATGACGGCTATCGCATTAAAGAGCGCGTGGTACCCGATGGCGATGAACAGCCAGATCAGGGAGCGCCGCAGGAATACTTGCAGCACAAGGAGCGACAGGGCCAGGTGCGTGATTATGGCAAGGACCCGCTCGACAGCGCCCAACAGCAGGCCATACCAGGGCGTTGCCAGTATTCCCGCCAGGCTCTCGGTGACCAAGGTCCGTTGCTCGGCCGGGATGGTGTTTAGCAGCGTTTCGTTGGTGGCCGTCAGCACCAGCCCGACAAAACTGATAGTTGCCAACACGCCCACCAGAATCGATTCCGTGCCGCCGTGGCCCGCTCCCAGCATAAGCCCACGCGACCACGAGCGGGCATCCTTCGCCCAGAAGCGGTAGGTCAGGTAGCGCGCCGTCTCTTCAAAAACGCCGGCCGACAGACCGAGGAAGATGGCGACGATGAGCAGGTTGGTCCAACTGCTCAGATCGGTAGGCAATATGCCGCTTTGTTGAACGATCCAGTTGAACGGGATGTGGGCGACCTGGGATAGAATGAAGGTTACCCCACCGATGAAGAAGAGGCGCCAGGGCGCGCCGGTCTTGCGCCAAATCACCGTCGCCACTGCAACGGGGATGAGGAACATCAGAGCGAAGTTTAGGCCAAGAAGGAAATAGCTCATGGCATAATAATACCACCGCCCGGTAAAAGCATGGAGTACAGTCAATCCCCAATTATTTTTGGCCGCCGGGATAACCCCACGAGGTTACCGAAACCAGGATGGCCATACACTATTCAAATAGTTTGACTCGCGACGCTCTACCGGGAGCGGTGGTTCTGAAAGCATCATAACAATTACCCTGAGGATAATGTAGTAACGAATGTCATTTCGAGATCATGACATTTTGCGTATCAGCCATAGAATAGTCCCATGAGCGTCTCGCGTTACATCCCGGCGGCCGAGGCACGCGTGGAAACCCGCGCCGGCAATTCACGCTTCATCACCACCATCGGCCCGGTCTTCTCTGTCGATGAGGCCAAGGCATTTATCGGCCGTGTCCGTGCCGAGTTTGCCGACGCTACTCACAATGTTCCGGCCTTTGTCGTCGGTCACGGGCAATCGACTGTGTCCCACTGCCACGACGACGGCGAGCCGTCGGGAACGGCCGGGCGGCCAATGCTGGCTGTGTTGCAGGGCAGCGGTCTGGGCGACGTGGCCGCGGTCGTCACCCGCTATTTTGGCGGCACGAAATTGGGCACGGGTGGGCTGGTACGAGCCTATGGCGACGCGGTGCGGGAGGCCCTGGCGGCGTTGCCTCGCGCTGAAAAGGTTGCCACGGTCACGGCCATGGCCGAAGTGACTTATCCGCTCCTGGAGCGAGCCAGACAGGCCGTTGAGGCGTATGGCGGGGTGATGCTGGAGGAATCGTTTGCGGCCGAGATTACGCTGATGGCTCGCTTCAGAGCGGAGCATTTCGCCGGTTTCGCCGACGCCCTGCGCGAACTGTCGCATGGCGCAACGGAGGCTATCGTCGTGGAAACAAACGAGGCCACGATCATGCCCCTGTAGGGCAGGGTTCTCATCATGCGCCTGTCGCACGCAACTCAGGGAAGTTGCGTTACAATCAGATGCATGATCCATAAGTTACTTGTCATCGGTATCGATGGCGCTCCACATCCGCTGATCGAGAAATGGGCCGCCGCCGGTGAACTGCCCAACCTGGCCCGCCTGATCGAGCGCGGCAGCTTCGGCGTTCTGCGCTCCACGATCCCGGTCCACTCACCCACAGCCTGGGCCTCGTTCATCACGGGCCTGAACCCCGGTCAGCACGGCGTGTTCGATTTTGTACGTCGCTCGTCCGACAGCTACAAACTGTCCGTCGTCCGCGCCGATCAATACCCCGGCGCGTCGATCTGGCGGCTGCTGAGCGAGCAGGGACGGCGGGTGGGCGTGTTGAACGTGCCGATGACCTATCCCCCGGAACCGGTCAACGGTTTTCTGATCAGCGGCCTCGGCACGCCTGATTTCAGCCGCTATACCTATCCGGCGGAACTTCAGGAAGAGCTTGAGGCAACCGGCTACCGGGTGAACAAGAAATTTTTCTTTGTCCGCGACCGGCAGGATGAATGGCTCGACGACATCTTCGCCATGATCGAGAAGCGTGGCGAGGCGGCTGTGCGGCTGCTGCGCGAGAAGCCATGGGATTTCTTCATGGCGGTCTTTCGCAACAGCGATGAAATCTGCCACTTCTATTGGCATCACATGGACGAGACTCACCCACAGCACGACCCGTCCGCGCCGCCGCGATACCGGACGGCCATCCTCGACCTGTACCGCCGGATCGACCATTGGGTGGGCGAACTGGTGGCCGAGGCCGGGGACGAAGTCAACGTCGTCATCATGTCCGACCACGGCGCGGGGCCGCTCTATCGCGACGTGTTCCTGAACGAATGGCTATGGCGGGAGGGGTGGCTGGCGATGCGCGAGGCGACACGCGGCGGCAGCGCCTGGCTCCAGGCGATGCAGCGACTGGGCATCACCCGCGCCCGCATCTCCGATACCCTGACGCGCCTGGACATGCATTGGCTGGAGACTACCATCAAGCGCGCGCTGGGAGACCACATCTACGTGCTGCCGCGTGACGAGCGGCCGGAGTTCCACAACGCCATTGACTGGTCGAGAACACAGGCCTACAGCTTCGGTTATTACGGTCAGATATTCATCAACCTGCGCGGGCGCGAGCCGGAAGGGGTTGTACCGCCGGAGTCGTATGAGGCGCTGCGTGACGAGATCGCCCGTCGCATGATGGAGATCGTCGATCCGGCGGACGGATTGCCGGTCGTCGATCGCGTCTACAGGAAAGAGGAGCTATATCACGGCCGCTATCTGACTGAAGCGCCCGATCTACTGGCGATTATGCGCGGCCTGACGTATATCACCCGCATGGGGTATGAGTTCGCCGGAGAGCGCGGCACGCTGTTTCGCGAACCGTATACCGATGAGACGGGCGGACATCGGTTGGAGGGCATCCTGATTGCCGCCGGACCGGACATTCGGCGAGGAGTACTGCCGGAGCGGCCGATTGTTGACCTGACGCCGACGTTGCTCCAGTTGCAAGGCTGCCCCGTGCCGAGTTACATGGACGGCGCGCCGATTGATACGCTCTTGAGCGACTCGTTCCGGGCGGCTCATCCGCCGGTGGTTGTTCCGGCCGAGATTCGCCGGCGTGAGGAGATGGCCGGAAGTTGGGATGCCGCGGCCGAGGCGGACGTCACCGAACGCCTGAAGCAACTGGGATATTTGGGATGAGCCATAGGGATAGTCAGTCCCTTCTACCTCAGCGCAAATGGGAACGTTAATATTGATTGTAAGAATGGTTCGGTAGATTAAGGCTCTAGAGAGACACAACCGCACGTTAACGGATTCATTTACCTGTGTTATTGACTTCCGCGCGACTTTTTTCCCGTCTGCCAGAACCTGCGTATTGAGCGAAAGCCAGATGACCCCTTGGTTCGTCGGTGAGCGACCGTGCTGCGTCATGACGGCGGATAAACGTATAGTATGTGTCCGGTTGGCTTAATAAGTGTAATAGTAAAATCTAAATGGTGCGCCGTCATTCGAATCACACGATCTCGCGGCGCCAAGGAGTAGTGTGAATTGTTAACGATGACTGCCGAACCTGTCGTCAATGAGAAGACGACGCTGATCACCCCCTATGGCGGGAAGCTGATCGATTTGATGATCCCCGAGGGGGAGCGGGCGGCGCTCCGCGCCTATGCCAGCACCCTGCCGTCGGTGCGCATCTCCGAGCGCTCTTCCTGCGACCTGGAGTTGCTGGCGACCGGCGCTTTCTCGCCGCTGGATCGCTTCATGAGCCAGGCCGACCATCAGAGCGTGCTCGACACGATGCGCCTGGCGAACGGCATGCTGTTTCCGATGCCGATTCCGTTGCCGGTGGACGAGGAGATTGCCGCCACGCTCAAGATCGGCCAGGACATTGCCCTGCGCAGCCCCAGCAACGAACTGCTGGCGATTATGAACGTTGAAGAAGTATATCCGTGGAGCGTGGAGGAAGTTGCGCTCAAGGCATTTGGCACGCTGGATCTGCGCCATCCCATCGTCGCCGAAATGCACGGCTGGGGCAAGTTCAACATCTCCGGCTCGTTGCGCGTGCTGCAACTACCCGCGCGTTATGACTTCAAATCCCTGCGCCTGACCCCGGCCGAGACCCGTGCTCGTTTGGAGAAGTTCGGCCACACGAACGTCATTGCCTTCCAGACGCGCAATCCGCTCCATCGGGTTCACGAGGAACTGACCAAGCGCGCGACGATGGAGAAGGACGGTGTCCTGCTCCTGCATCCCAGTGTCGGCATGACCAAACCCGGCGATGTAGATCATTTCACCCGCGTACGCACCTACAAGGCGCTGGCTCAGCGTTACTATGATCAAGACCGCATTCTGCTGTCCTTGCTGCCCCTGGCCATGCGTATGGGCGGCCCGCGCGAGGCTGTCTGGCACGCGATCATTCGCCGCAACCACGGCGCCAACCACCTGATCGTCGGCCGCGACCATGCCGGCCCCGGCAACGACTCCACCGGCAAGCCGATCTACGGCCCCTATGACGCGCAACAACTGGTCGAGGAGCACAGCGAGGAGCTGGGCGTGACGGCCGTTCCGTTCCAGATGCTGGTCTATCTTCCGGAAGAGGATCGCTACGAGGAAGTGACCAAAGTCACCAAGGACACCAAGACGGCGTCGATCAGCGGCACCCAGGTGCGCGAACAGTACCTGCATAACGGCAAGCAGTTGCCGGAGTGGTTCACTCGTCCCGAAGTGGCCGAAATCCTGGCTGAGACCTATCCGCCGCGCTATCGGCAAGGGGTTTGCGTTTGGCTGACCGGTTTGCACAACGCGGGCAAGTCCACGACTGCCAACGTGCTGACGACGCTGTTGCAGGAGTACGGCCGCAACGTGACTTTGCTCGACGGCGACGTGGTTCGTACTCAGTTCTCGGAAGGGTTGGGGTTCAGCAAGGAAGATCGCAACGATCACGTGCGTCGCATCGGTTTTGTGGCAACGGAGATTTCCCGCCACGGTGGCATCGTCGTCTGCGCCGCCGTCAGCCCTTATCGCTCCACCCGTAACGAGGTGCGCAACATGATCGGCGGCGACAACTACATCGAAGTCTTCGTCGACACGCCGCTGGAAGTATGCGAGCAGCGCGACACCAAGGGTCTCTATGCCCGCGCGCGCCGGGGCGAGATCATCGGCTTCACCGGTATTGACGACCCGTATGAGCAGCCGCAACACCCCGAGCTGACGATCGAGACGCTGCATCATTCGCCCGAAGAGAACGCGCGGATGATCCTGAACATCCTGATCGAGCAGGGGTTCGTACGCACGGACAGTGAAGTCGCCGGACTGCGCGATAACTAGACTGGAACTGTTCGCGGCCGGTCGCGTTTCATTGGAGCGACGACCGGCTGCGAATGATAAACGGATAACAAATAGCAAACGAGGCTTAAGGAAAGGACATGATGACTGAAGAATACCCCGGCTACGTGCTGTGGATGACTGGTTTGTCGGGCGCCGGCAAGACGACGATCGCCCTGATTCTGGAGGAGGAACTGAAGACGCGCGGCTGCAAGTTCGAGCGCCTGGACGGTGACGTGGTGCGCGAAAGCCTGACCCGTGATTTGGGCTTCACCAAGGAAGACCGCGACAAGAACATCGAGCGCGTCTCCTTTGTCGCCAAGTTGCTGTCACGCAACGGCGTGGGCTGCGTCTGCTCGTTCATCTCGCCCTACCAGGCCGTTCGCGATATGGTTCGCGCCAACACGACCAATTTCATCGAGGTCTTCATCGACGCACCGCTTAACGTCGTCATGGACCGCGACGTGAAGGGTCTCTACCAGAAGGCTATCGCCGGGCAGATTCCGAACTTCACGGGCATTTCCGACCCGTTCGAAGCGCCTGCTAACCCGGAGATTCACATCCACACCGACCAGGAAACACCGGCCGAGAGCGCTCAGCGCATCCTCACCTACCTGGAGCAGCACAACTTCATCCCCGTTCGCGAAGCGGCATTTGCCTAAGCGATCGGGTAAAATCAACAAACGGCAGCCGGAGCAGAGATCGCGCCGGCTGCCGTTTGTTTTATGACGACCATTCGCGAGGCGTGGCGATTCGGCCGCGCCGCTCTCTATCACTCGGATTCTCCCGCGCTCGATGCCCGGCTCCTGCTGGAACATGTATTGGGCCGCGACCACGCTTACCTGATCGCCCACGACGCCGAACAACTGACTGCCGATGCCGAAGCGACCTATCGCCTGCTGCTGGATCGCGCCGCGGCTTATGAACCCATCCCCTACCTCATCGGTCACGCGCCCTTTCTGGGGCTTGAGTTCATCGTCTCTCGCGATGTTCTCATCCCTCGCCCCGAGACGGAGCAACTGGTGGAGATGGCGGTGGCGTGGGCGAAGGGCAAAGGAGCGCTACGGGTCGTCGACGTCGGCACGGGCAGCGGCTGCATTGCCGTCAGTTTGGCGCGGTTTCTGCCGTGGGCTGAGGTCATGGCGGTAGACGTGTCGGCGCGCGCGCTCAACGTGGCCGCTCGCAACGCGGCCCGCCACGCGCCCGGCCGCGTTCACTTCATTCAGGCCGATTTGCTCTCCGCGCTGGCTCCCAACCTCGATCTGATCGCCGCCAATCTGCCCTACATCGCCCCTGAGGAGTGGCCGTCTTTGTCCATTGGAGTAAAATCCTACGAGCCTGTTCTGGCGTTGGATGGCGGCGCGGGTGGCCTCGATCTCATTCGGACGCTGCTGCCTCAGGCGGCCGAGCGATTGCGACCCGGCGGCCTGGTGTTGCTGGAGATTGGCTGGCGACAGGGCGAAGCGGTGGCCGCTGCAGCGCGAGCTGTTTTTCCGGCTGCGAATATTGCCATCCTGCCTGACTTTGCGGGACACGACCGGATCGTGTCCATTCAATGCGAGCAAAACAGGTAGACTGTGAGTCCTGTAAACCGATACGAGCAGTGATTGGGACGCCTGAAGTGAGCGTTCAAGCAGGCAAGGGAAGACCAAAAAAGGTGCTATCAGAGACAGCGTTCACACAGTTGGAGACGCGCCTGTTGCGCAGCGGCGATCAGGCATCGATTGCCGAGGCGGCCGCCTGGTTATCCCGCGGCTACCCTGTCGTGTTTCCAACCGATACTGTTTATGGGGTTGGGGTCACTCCCTACGAAGAAGCAGCCATCGAGCGGCTCTATGCCGTGAAAGAGCGTCCGGCAGCCAAGGGTATTCCCATCCTCCTGTCCGAGGCGGCCGATCTGGCGCGCGTTGCCCGGTCAATCCCGCCGACAGCACAGGCGCTCATCGACCGCTTCTGGCCCGGCCCGCTGACGATCATCGTCCCACGCCGGCCTGACCTGCCCGGCGTCATCTCGCCCAACGACACCATCGCCGTGCGAATCCCGGCCCACGCAATTGCCCGCGACCTTATTCGACAGGCCGGTGGGGCGGTGGCAACGACCAGCGCCAACTTGTCGGGTCACGAACCGGCCCGTAGCGGCGCGGCGGCCTTTGCCGCGCTGCGGGGTCGAGTGGCGGCCGTACTCGACGATGGGCCGTCACCCGGCGACCGGGCTTCCACCATTGTCGATTGCACGGGCGCGCGTCCCGTTCTTGTGCGCGAGGGGCCGCTGTCGGCCGCCGATCTGGGGCTGGACGAGGCGGCCCGTGACTGAACCGCTATGACCGGCCTTTTTCTGCCTATCCTGCTGTTCGTCGGCGCATTGCTGGCGGCTTTCTTCACCTATCGCAATATCCGGCGCGGCGGGGCGCGGTTCTATACGCTGGAGCGGGAGATCGTGCTGCGCCGGGCGACAGTGACGCTGGTCGCGGCGGTGGCGCTCTTTACGGTGGCTTTGGGACTGATGTACTTTCAGCGCCAGCAACTCATCGAGGCATCTCTGCCGCCGGTCGAAGAGGAAACGGGGGGAGGCGTCAACGCGCCGGTCGTGACGACGCCGACGCCCATGCTGGAGGTCTTTCCACCCTCGCCGGAGCCGACTTCGTTGACGCCGCAGCCCACGGCCACAGTTACGCCAACTGTCTGCCGCGCGGTCGTCGAGGGTACGGGCGGCAACGGCATCTATCTGCGTGACGCGCCACAGGGTGCCGAAATTGTCATCATGCCGGAGGGCACGCTACTGACCGTGCTGGAGGACGCTCCTGTGGAGGCGGGCGATTTTGTCTGGCGCAAGGTGCGCGCCGTCGGCGGCGAGGAGGGGTGGGCGGCCGAGCAATTCCTGACCATCCGCGCGCCATGCGGGGAAGAGTAATGTGGCGACGGGTTCTTGCGGATGGGGGCCGATTGTTGGAAGGCGACCGCGCGCCATGGGTCTAATCCGTATGGCTTGTCCCTGGCCATAGCCATTTCTGACGAACATGATCATCGGTATTGATGCCAGTCGAGCCACGACGGGACAGCGCACGGGGACGGAGGCCTATGCCTACTTCCTCATCCGCGCTCTGCTCCCCCTGACCTCTGTGCGGGGGCGGCGGTTTCGCCTCTATTTCAACCAGCCACCCGCGGCCGATCTGTTTCCTCTCTCTGAATACGTCGAGCACGTCATCATCCCCCGGCGTCGCTTGTGGACGCATCTGCGTCTCGGGCGCGAACTGCGCCGGCGGCCGCCCGACGTCTTCTTCACTCCCGCGCACGTCATCCCAATCGGCTATCGTGGCCCGGCCGTAGCCACGCTCCATGATCTGGGCTATGAATATTTCCCCGAAGCGCACCCGCGAGGTCAACTGGCTTATCTGCGCTGGAGCACGCGCCATAACGCGCGCGCCGCCCGCCGTGTCATCGCCGACTCCACGGCCACGCGCGACGACCT
>JACDJA010001749.1_pt1 | contig 17204 bp, 16 predicted proteins | sample 7449241 | NCBI WGS metagenome assembly JACDJA01 (sample SAMN14253289, study PRJNA609438) | sludge metagenome | isolation source: initial anaerobic sludge | collected 2018-12-20 | reverse complement strand
CGAGCGTGTCGTAGAAGACGCCGCCGATCAATCCGCTGGGCCGCTCCGCCGGGCCGGGCGGCAACGTTGCGTCGGGCGCCAACGACGTCGTGGGTGCGACGGTGGTCGACGGCGGGATGGTTGCGGGTGCTTCCGCGGCGGCGGTGGTGCGTGCCTCGGCCGTCGCCAGCGTCGTCACCCGCACCGCGTTGAAGACCATCACCACGCCGACGACGCCGAGCACGGCAGCTCCGGCCAGCGACACCACCCGGCGCCGCACGCTCACCACCAGGCGGCGCTCGTCCATCGCCAACAGGCCGCGGTGGTCGGCTTCCTTGATCAGCGGCGGCACCACCACCAGGGCCGCCAACAGGGCAACGCCGATGTTGATGGTCACGACCATGCCGAAGTCGGCCAGCAGCGGCAACGACGAGAACATGAGCACGGCGAAGCCGCCGAGCGTGGTGAGCGCGGAGGTGAAGAACGCGCGGCCGGTGCGGCGTGCGGCGATCGTGGTGGCCTCGTCCGGATTGAACCCTCGCGCCCGTTCCTCGGCATAGCGGTCGATCAGCAGCACCGAGAACTCGGCGCAGGTGGCCACCACCAACGGGCCGCCGACCGTGGTGAGCGGGCTGAGCGTGATGTCGAGCAGACGCACGAGCACGGCCGACGAGCCGACTGCGAGCAGCACGGGGATCATCGTCAGCAGACCGCGGGTGAGGTTGCGGTACCGCATGATCACGAACGCTGCCACCAGCAGCAGGGCCACGATGGTGAGCTCGGCCCGGTTGGCGTTGATGTTCTCCAACAGGCCGACGCCCACGACTGCCAGGCCGCCGGTGGTGGCCGATGCACCCTTGGGCAGCAGCGCCTTGTCGCCCGGGTCGGTGATCGCGGCCTTCACGTTCTCCAGCACCACCGAGCGCTGCTCCAGCGAGGATGGCCCCACTTGGAACAGCACTTGCGCAGCGTTGCCGTCGTCGGCCACCATCGAGACCTGCAACGCTGCTGGCGCCAACTCGAACGCCTGCAGCATGTCGAGCCCGGTGGGCGGCAACGCCGTGGCGCCCGGCACCTCGATCAGCCAGCCCACCGTGGTGGCCAGGCTCGATGCCTGGGCGAGCTCGACGTTGGTGCCCAGCGAGCGCTCCACCAGATCCATCTGGAACGCGCCCATCTGATCGGTGAACACGCCGTTCGACGCCGTGGCCGGGTCGGCCTTCACGAAGATGCCCAGCGTGGAGGCGAAACCGGTCTCGTGTTCGAGCGTCCGCGCGTTCTTGATCGCCTCGCTCGACTGGTTTGCCCAGTTGATCGGGTCGCTCTCGATGCGCGACCCCTTCTCCAGCGACAGGCCCAGCACGGGAATGGCGACGGCGATGATCACCAGTGGCAGCACGGCAGCCCGGTGCAGGCTGCCCAGCCGCCGCACCGTTGCCTCCACCCAGGTCTCGGCCGGCTGACGAGTGGACGGCGAGCGGCGCTCACGGGCGCCGATCAGCGTGGTCGGCAGCACGATGCCGGCCACCAGAAGAGCGACGATGCCGATGGACAGCAGCACGCCGAAGTCCTGCACCATCGGGACCTTGGAGATCTTGACGGTGAGGAAGGCGATGACGGCCGCGACGGTGGCCGTGAGCATCGGTGGGCCGAGGTGGTGCAGGGTCTCGCCGAACGGCCCGGCCGCGTGATCGATGGTGCGTTCCTCCTCGATGCGGTTCTGCACCTGGATCGCGAACTCGATGCCGAGGCCGATGAGGATGGGGAGCCCGGCGATGGTGACCAGCGACAGCTTGGTGCCGGTGAAGCCGAAGGCACCGAATCCCCAGATGACGCCCACGGCCATGCCCGCCAACGGCAGCAGGCGCCAGCGCACCTTGAACGCGACGACCAGGATGACCATCATCACCAGCACCGCGATGCCACCGAGCACGAGCATGCCACCCTGCAGGTAGTCGTTGATGTCGGTCAGGAAGGTGGGTGTGCCGGTGATCGTGACCGACGCGTTGTCGAACGTGCGCCCGGCCAGCGCCTCCTTGACGGCACTCGAGCCCTCGGCCAGGTCGTCGAGCGGGGCATTGCCCACCAGCACCGCCGCGAAGACTGCATGCCGTGGGTCGGGTACGAACGCGCGCAACGGCTTGCGCACGACGAGCTGGTCGTCGGCGGGCACCATCAACGCGTTGTCGGCGTCGATGCTGAACCCGGTGTTGTCGAACAGCAGGAACTTCACCCAGTCGGGGTTGTCGAGCGACTGTTCACCGGCGGCGCCGAGCCGCATGGTGGTGATGCCGGCATCCACTTGACGCGCGGCCTTCCCGGTGTCGGTCGGTTCCCGATCGATCGCCCTGGCGACGATCTCGCTGGCGACGCCTTTGGCGATGAGGTCGCTCGACCACTGCAGCAGGGCCACCGGAGAGATCACCGACGTGATCGCCGGGTTGCCCTCCAGCGTCGACTGCACCTCGTTCATCTGTGCGACGTTGCCCGACGTGAACAGATCGACCACGGTCTTGCCCTCGGGCACCGTGAACAGCACGACCATGTTCTCGCCGCCGAACAGCTCCTGGTAGGCGCCGTTGTCCTTCGCGACCTGCGACTCGGGGTCGATGTAGCTGTCCTGACCGGTCGCGAAGTCGAGCGCTCCCAGGCCGACCGCGAAAAGACCGGTGACCGCGAGCACCGCCACCAATGTCGCCACGGTTCGCCGGCTCAGCCAGTCCCCTACCCTGCGCCACCACGAGCCCATGATCCCCTCCTCGGGTAGAAGCTGGTTGGAGCCTATGGAGCAGGCGTCGACGCGGCCAGGGGCCTTGGACCATTCAGCGAGCGGACGTGAAGCCACCGATGTCGAGACGGGCATCCAAGTCGGTGCGGAAGGCGGCAGTGTCTGCCGGGAAGCGAGCACCCGTGCCGTCGGCAACGCGGGTCATCATCTCGAAGTTGGCGACCACGGCAGCGGCATCGAGCATGAACGCCTCGCCGGCAACGGCAACCAGACGGGCCCGAGCACTCGCCAACGCGGCGTCGTCCCAGCCACCGATGGCCTCGGCAAACGCCACGATCTCGGCGCCGTGCGGCAGCCCGGCGTCGCCGTCACCTTCCGCGATCGCGGCCAGGTCGGCGGGTGTGCCCGATTCGATGCTGCTCCAACTGAGCATGCCGGCATGAGCCGTCGTTCAAAAGAAACACTCTCGCACTCGCGAGATGCGGCCGGCAGCGAGCTCCATCTGCGGGCGGCTGAGCGTGCCCCGGTTCCACAACGGGTCGACCATCTGGGCGTCGCTCATGTACTGCGCCGCGGCCAACCGCCACATGTTGTCCCACTCGCCGGGCAACGCGCTCAGCGCCTGCACCACCGAAGCGGTCGTGTCGGCGGGCGCCGCCACCGGCACCCAGTTCAGCGTCGCCGGTGCCAGCTCGGCGGCCTCGCGGCCATGTGGTTGCCCGGCGACCGACGGCGGGAACTCGGGCAACGCGCGGCCCGCTGCACGCGAAAACGCCAGCGGTGGAACGGTGGCGACGACGATGCCGACGATCTCCACCCACTCCAACGGGTGCATGCCCTCGGTGATGACCTGCTCGTACCACTCCTGCGTGATCGTGCCCGCGTAGCGCGCCAGCCGAAACGCCACGTCGAGCGCGGGGTCGGCGAAGGGCCGCACCCACGGCGGCGGCGGCTCGGCAGCGAGGTAACCCTGGGTGGCAGCAGCGGCGATCTGCAACCGGCGCTCGGCATCAAGCCGGGCCCCGGGAGATGCCACGTGCTGCAGCGACTGCCGGTGCGCTTCGGCGAGATCGGCCCGGATGGCACTGGTCATGAGGGCCAACCTACCCTGTCCCGGCGGCGCCACTCGGGGCATGCTCGACCCATGGAGGGCGACGCGCCGTCGATCAGCAGACCGGCAGTGATGAGGCTGGTCGCGCGCCGCTTGCGGGGGCCGATCATCGCCGCGCTCGCCGCGGTCGCGATCGCGTCCACCGGCTACGTGATGATCCAACACTGGAGCTGGTTCGACGCTGCCTACATGTCGATCATCACGCTCGGCCAGGTGGGGTACGGCGAGGTGGCCCCACTCGGCACCGGAGGCCGGCTGTGGACCATGGGAGTGATCGGGGCCGGCTTCACGATCTACGTGTACTCGGCAGCAACGCTCACCGCGTTGTTCTTGTCAGGTGAAGTACGCGCCGCACTGCGCGAGAAGAGGAGGACCAAGGTGCGCGAACACTTGCACGACCATGTGGTGGTGGCGGGTTTCGGAAGGGTCGGCCGCGCTGCGGCCGACGCGGCGATCCGCAGCGGGCAGCAGTGCGAGGTGATCGACACCGACGAGAGCGTCGAGCACGCGGTGGAGGCCGCGGGCGCAGTCTTCCTGCTCGGCGATGCGCGCGACGCCACCGTGATGCGCGCCGCCGGCGTCGACCGGGCTGCGGCCTTGATCACCAGCCTCGACGACCCCTCCAACGCCGTGGTGGCACTGACGGCGCGAGCGATCGCCCCGTCGCTGCGCATCGTCGCGCGAGTGACGGATGTGTCGTGGCGCAACCGGCTCATGCGTGCCGGCGCCTCGTACGTGGTGCCCGTGTACGAGAGCGTGGGTGCGAGCTTGGCGGCCACCGCCCTCGATGCCGAGGTGCTGCGTGTGCTGCCGATCGCCGGCACCGACATGCGAGTGGTGGAGATGGAGGTGGGCGCCAACTCGCTGGCCGAAGGTCAGGGCCTGCGCGCGCTGATGCAGCGCTGCGACGACGTGCACATCCTCGGTCTGCGCCGCGACAGCGGCCTCGAGCGCTGGCACGAGGCCGGCGACGAGCTGCGCGCCGGCGATGTGCTGGCGGTGATGGGCAGTGCCGCCACGCTCGGGCGCCTCACCTCGCTGGTGCGGCGCGACTCGCGCGAGTAGCGGCTCTCCCTGGCGGCGGCGAAGCCCTACTTGGCGGCGGCGAAGCCCTACTTGGCGGCGGCGAAGCCGATCTCGAGGTCGGCGAGGATGTCGGCGATGCTCTCCAGGCCCACGCTGAGGCGAACGAGGCCGGGGCGCACACCGGTGCTGGCCTGCTCCTCCTCGGTCAGTTGGCTGTGCGTGGTGCTGGCGGGGTGGATGACCAGGCTGCGCACGTCGCCGATGTTGGCGACGTGGCTGTGCAGCTGCAGGGCTTCCACGAACTTCTGCCCGGCCTCGCGGGCCGTGCTGCCGGCCGGAGCAACGATGTCGAACGCGAGCACGCTGCCGTAGCCCTTGCCACCGCCGTACTGCTTGGCCCGCTCGTGCCACGGGCTGGTCTCCAGCCCGGCGTACGCCACGGCCTCCACCTGCGGATGAGCGACGAGGAACTTGGCCACCTTGTCGGCGTTCTCCCAGTGACGATCCATGCGCAGGCTCAACGTCTCCAGGCCCTGCAGGATGAGGAAGGCGTTGAACGGCGAGATGGCCATGCCCAGATCGCGCAGCATCTGCACGCGGGCCTTGATGATGAACGCACCATGGCCCAGCGCCGGGAAGTACGGCAGCCCGTGATAGCTGGGGTCGGGCTCGGTGAAGTTGGGGAAGCGACCGCTGGCGGCGAAGTCGAAGGTGCCGCCGTCGATGATGGCGCCGCCGATGCTGGTGCCGTGGCCGCCGATGAACTTGGTGAGGCTGTGCACGACGATGTCGGCGCCCCACTCGATGGGGCGGATGAGGTACGGGGTGGGCACGGTGTTGTCGACGATCAGCGGGATGCCGTTGTCGTGGGCGACCTTGCTGACGCCGACGATGTCGAACACGTCGTTGCGCGGGTTGGCCAGCACCTCGCCGTAGAACGCCTTGGTGTTGGGGCGGATGGCCGCGGCCCACTCGGCGAGGTCGTGCGGGTCGTCGACGAAGGTGACCTCGATGCCCATCTTCGGCAGCGTGTAGTGGAACAGGTTGTACGTGCCGCCGTAGAGCGACGGGCTGGCGACGATGTGGTCGCCGTTCTCGGCCAGGGTGAGGATGGCCAGCGTCTCGGCGGCCTGGCCGCTTGCGACGACGAGCGCGCCGGGCAGGCCGACGGCAGTGGTGACGCCGCCCTCCAGGCTCGACAAGCGGGCCTCGAGCGCACCCTGGGTGGGGTTCATGATGCGCGTGTAGATGTTGCCGATCTCGGCCAGCGCGAACAGGTTCTGCGCGTGCGCGGCGTCGCGGAACTCGAAGCTGGTCGTCTGGTAGATGGGCACCGCACGGGCGCCGGTGGCCGGGTCGGGCTCGCCGCCGACGTGGATCTGCCGTGTCTCGAAACCCCAGGTGTCGCTCATAGGTGCGAGAGCGTAGCCGTCAATTCCCGACCTCACAAGTCGGAATTAGGTGCCGGTGTGGCAACCTGACTCCGGCGCACCCCGAGCATGGTGCTGTCCTCGTGGTCACCTCTTTCGGACGCACCCCGCCTTGCCGACACGCGTCCGAAAGAAGTGACCCCACGGACCAACGTCCGGTCAGCGGTGAAACGGCCACCGCTGGCGGAACCGAGGCGAAACGCGGCACGAGGGCGTGCCGCCCATCCCCCGCGGGACGAGCCAGCACGCCCTCGGGCGCATCACGCTGAGCGAATCAGCCGCCGCTGACGTCGGCGACCTTCTGCTTGCCGGCGCCGAGGAACGGCATCATCGCCCGCAGCTGGCCACCGACTTCTTCGATCTGGTGATCGCGGCCGGCCTGCTGCAGTTCCTTCATCTTCGGACGGCCTGCTTCGCTCTCGGCGATCCACTCCTTGGCGAACTTGCCGCTCTGGATCTCCTTGAGGATCTTCTTCATCTCCAGCTTGGTCTTGGCATTGACCACGCGCGGGCCGCGGGTGAGATCGCCGTACTCGGCGGTGTCGCTGATGCTGTAGCGCATGCCGGCGATGCCTTCCTCGTACATCAGGTCGACGATCAGCTTCACCTCGTGCAGGCACTCGAAGTAGGCCATCTCCGGCTGGTAGCCGGCCTCGACCAGCGTCTCGAAGCCGGCCTGCACCAGCGAGGTGACGCCGCCGCACAGCACGGCCTGCTCACCGAACAGGTCGGTCTCGGTCTCTTCGCTGAACGTGGTCTCGATGACACCGGCGCGGGCGCCACCGATGGCGTCGGCGTACGACAGCGCGAGCGCGTGGGCGCCGCCAGTGGCGTCTTGGTGCACGGCGATGAGCGCGGGCACGCCGCCGCCTTCGGTGTAGGTGCGGCGCACGAGGTGGCCGGGGCCCTTGGGAGCGATCATGATCACGTCGACCGTCTTGGGCGGGCGAATGCGCTTGAAGCGGATGTTGAAGCCGTGCGCGAACGCAAGCGCCTTGCCCTTGCGCATGGCCGGCTTGATGAACTCTTCGTACGTCGCCTTCTGCTCGGTGTCGGGCATGGTGAGCATGATCACGTTGGCCCACTTGGCGGCGGCGGCGATGTCCATCACCTTGAGGCCGGCAGCCTCTGCCTTCGCTGCCGACTTCGAACCCTCGCGCAGGCCGACGACCACGTCGACGCCCGACTCCTTCAGGTTGAGCGCATGCGCATGCCCCTGCGAGCCGTAGCCGATGATGGCCACCTTGCGGCTGCGGATGATCGACGGATCTGCGTCCGCCTCGTAGTACATCTTTGCGGCCATGTCAGCCAGCCTTTCCTTGATTGGACTTGGTGGAGACCGCGCGCAGGCGGGCCTCACGATCGAGCTTGGGCAGCGCCACCCGGCCGGTGCGCTGGAGCTCTACGATGCCATAACCGGCCAGAAGTTCCTCAAAATCGTCGAGTTTCTCCGGGTGGCCGTCGAGCGAAACGGTGATGGCATCGACACCGACGGCCAGGATCTTGCCCTCGAAGATGTTGGTCAGCTCCACCACCTGCCCACGATGGTCGCCGGTGGTGCGCACAGTGGCGAGCAGCAGCTCGCGCTCCACGCTGCGGCCAGGGTCGAGCTCGCTGATCTTGACGACCTCGATCAGCTTGAACAGCTGCTTGACGATCTGCTCCAGCGACGTGGTCTCCACGTCGACGACGATGGTGATGCGGCTGAAGCCTTCGTCCTCCGCCGGTGCGACCGCCAGGCTGAAGATGTTGAACCCGCGGCGGGCGAACAGGCCGGCAACCCGGGCGAGCACCCCCGGCCGGTTCTGCACCAGCACGGACAGGATGTGGTGTTGGCTACCGAACTCGCTCACTTGAGACCTCCACGGTTGGCTTCCTGCCACTCGGGAAGGAGCATGTCGCTGTTGCCGAACCCGGCTGGGATCATCGGGAACACCTTCTCCCGAGCATCGACCCGGAAGTCGATGACCACCGGACGATCATCGATGCTGTTGGCCTTGTCGATGGCCGGCTGCACCTCCTCGGGGCTGTCCACCCGAATGCCCACGCAGCCCATGGCTTCTGCCCAGAGCACGAAGTTGGGCACCTCCGGCGAGAGGTAGACCTCGCTGTAGCGCTCCTCGTAGAACATCTCCTGCCACTGACGCACCATGCCCAGGTAGCTGTTGTTGAGGATCGCAACCTTGATCGGGATGCGCTCGACAGCGGCTGTCACCAGCTCCTGGGCGGTCATCTGGAAGCACCCGTCGCCGTCGATGGCCCACACGGTGCGGTCGGGGCGGCCGACCTTGGCGCCGATGGCGGCAGGGATGCTGAAGCCCATCGTGCCCAGGCCCCCGGAGTTGACCCAGGTGTATGGCTCGTTGAACGTCCAGTACTGGCTGCTCCACATCTGGTGCTGGCCGACGCCGCTCACCAAGATGGTGCCCTCCGGCGCGTTGTCGCGCAGTTGCTCGAGGCAGAACTGCGGCTTCAGCGCCTCGCCGGGCTCGCTGGCCTCGTAGCTGAGCGGGAACTGCTCGCGCCACCCGCTGATGCGGCTGCGCCAGCTGCCCGTGTCGGCCTGCACCGTGCCATTGGCCTGCAGGTCCTTGATCGCCTTGATGATCTCCTCGATGACCTGCTTGCAGTCGCCGACGATCGGCACGTCGGGGCGGCGCACCTTGCCCTGCTCGGCCGGATCGATGTCGACGTGGATGACCTTCGCCTCGGGCGCGAACGCCGACACCTTGCCGGTGATGCGATCGTCGAAGCGGGCGCCCAGGTTGATGAGCAGGTCGCTCTTCTGCATCACCGTGATGGCCGTCGCGTTGCCGTGCATGCCGGGCATGCCCAGGCACAGCGGGTGGTCGTCGGGGAAGGCACCACGGGCCATGAGGGTGGTGACCACGTGGATGTTGGTGAGCTCCGCCAACTCGCGCAGCGCCTCGGCGGCACGAGCCTTCAGCACACCACCGCCGACGTAGAGGATGGGCCGCTCACTGGCCATGATCAGCTTGGCGGCCTCCTTGATCATGCGCGGGTGCCCCTTGGTGTTGGGGCGGTAGCCGGGCAGGCTGTCGATGACCTCTTCGTCGGTGGGCCAGTTCCAGTCCATCAAGTTGGTGAGGCAGTCCTTGGGGATGTCGATCAACGTCGGGCCGGGGCGCCCGGTGGTGGCGATGTGGAACGCCTGGCGCACGGCCATCGGAATGTCCTGCGCGCTCATCACCAGTTCGTTGTGCTTGGTGCAGCTGCGGGTGATGCCCACGGTGTCGCACTCCTGGAACGCGTCGGTGCCGATGGCGTTGGTGGGCACCTGGCCGGTGATGCACACCATCGGGATGCTGTCCATGTACGCGTCCATCAGCGGAGTGACCATGTTGGTGGCCGCCGGCCCACTGGTGACCAGCGCCACGCCGGGCCGCCCGGTGACATGGGCGTAGCCCTCGGCCATGTGGCCGGCACCCTGCTCGTGCCGCACGAGGATGTGGCGGATCGGCGAGTCGAGCAACGGGTCGTACGCGGGCAGGATGCAGCCGCCGGGCAGACCGAAGATGGTCTCGACGCCTTCCATCTCCAGTGATCGGATGAGGGCTTGCGCCCCGGTGATCTTCATGACTCTCCTTGGTCCCTGACTGACGAGAACTTGCTGGCTTGCTGTTGACGCGACCTGAGGCCGAAAAACGAAACAGCCTCCCGACTGGGAGGCCTTGGACGCACGCGACTATGTGGGCGTGCGTCTACACGATGAGTACTACGACGAGGGTGGTGAGACGGGCACGCATCGGCTTTATTCTGTCACGTCATCCGAGGAGTTCGCAACCTGGCGCCCGGATTCGACGCGATGCGTTCGCTGCTCTGCCACCACGGCACGCGGAGCACGCGCTGCGTGTCGGCTGTCGCGCCTCACCGGCCGAGCGCAGCGATGAAGGGCGCGACTGCCGGGTGCTGTGCGCCGCCCCGCCGGGTGACCGCGCTGACCGTGCGGCTGAACAGCGGCTCGGCCATCGCGCGCGCCAACCGGTGCGCACCGTGTTCGGCCTGGGTGGTGGGCAGCACCGTCCAGCCCAGCCCCAACCGCACCATCTCCACCAGCACCTCCGGCTGGTGCGACTCCATCTCCACCACCAACGGTGCACCGATCGCCCGCAGCCGGCGGTCGATCGCAGTGCGCGTGCGCGAGTCGGCGGGGAACAGCAACCACGGCCCCCACTGTGCGGGTGGGACGTCGACGGCGACACCTGGCGGGGCGTAGACCGCGAGGTCGTCGCGCAGCAAGGGGGTGGATGCGAACGAGCCCACGCCATCCGGGTCCACGCAGATCGCCACGTCGAGCTCGCTGCGCTCCAATCGCTCGAGCAGCTGGCCGGTGGGGGCGACCGTGAAGCCGACGTCCAGCTTCGGGTGCGCCCGCCGGAACTTGCGCACGCCGTCGCGGCAGTGGTGCACGGCGGCGATGTCGATCATGCCCACCCGCAGCCGGCCCACCTGCCCGGTGCCGACCGAGCGCAGCCACCTGGTCGTCTGGTCGAGGTCGGCGAGCACCCGCTCGGCGGTGGCGGCCACCGTCGCGGTGTGCTCGTGGGCCACCCGCCGTCGGCCGTCGGCGGCGAACAACGGCACCCCGAGGCGTCGCTCCAGTTCGGCGATGCCCTGCGAGAGCGCTGACGGGGTGACCCCCAGCGAAGCCGCCGCTTCCGCCCAGGTGCGATGCCGGGTGATCGCCACCAGGTAGCTCAGTTGGGCCGTCGAGAGGTTCGGCAGCACGTCATCCATATTGTGAAGTATTACTGAACAGAACAGCTCCACCACATCACCTTGCTTTATGGTCGAGACATGACCACACCTCCGTCACCCACAGTTGCCCCCGCCAACGGCCGCCTCGGCGTGCTCACGGTCGGCCTCGGCGCCGTGGCCTCCACTCTCATCGCCGGTGTCGAGCTGGTGAAGCGTGGCGTGTCGTTGCCCGTCGGCAGCCTCACCCAGATGGGCACCATTCGCCTCGGCAAGCGCACCGACAACCGCAGCCCGCTCATCCGCGACTTCGTGCCGCTCGCCGCACTCGACGACATCGTCTTCGGCGCCTGGGATCCGTTCCCCGACGATGCCTACGTCGCCGCCACCCGCGCCGGAGTGCTGGAAGGTGGCAAGCACATCGAAGCCGTCAGCGAGGCACTGCGCGACGTGCGTCCGATGCCCGCAGCGTTCGATCGCGAGTACGTGAAGCGCATCGACGCCGACAACACGATGCACACCATCAACAAGCGCGACATGCTCAACGCCATCCGCGAAGACATCAACCGCTTCAAGGAGGAGAAGCAGGTCGACCGCGTCGTCATGCTGTGGGCCGCGAGCACCGAGATCTACATCGAGGAAGGCCCGGCGCACCAGACCATCGAGTCGTTCGAGGCCGCGATCGATGCCAACGATCCCACCATCGCTCCGTCGATGCTCTACGCCTATGCCGCCATCCTGGAAGGCGTGCCGTTCGCCAACGGCGCACCCAACCTCACGGTCGACATCCCGGTGCTGCGCGAGCTGGCCATCGAGAAGCGTGTGCCCATCAGCGGCAAGGACTTCAAGACCGGCCAGACCCTCATCAAGACCGTCATCGGCCCGATGCTGCGGTCGCGCATGCTGGGTCTCTCGGGTTGGTACAGCACCAACATCCTCGGCAACCGCGATGGCGAGGTGCTGGATGATCCCGACAACTTCAAGACCAAGGAAGAGAGCAAGCTGGGCGTGCTCGAGCACATCCTCGACCCCGTCACCTTCCCCGATCTGTACGGCGACGTGTATCACAAGGTGCGCATCAACTACTACCCGCCGCGCGGCGACAACAAGGAAGGCTGGGACAACATCGACCTGTTCGGGTGGCTCGGCTACCCGATGCAGTTGAAGATCGACTTCCTGTGCCGCGACAGCATCCTGGCCGCGCCGCTGGCGCTCGACCTGGTGCTGTTCAGCGACCTGGCGCAGCGCGCCGGCCTGGCCGGCATCCAGGAGTGGCTGAGCTTCTACTACAAGGCGCCGATGGTGGCACCCGGCCTGCACGCCGAGCACGACCTGTTCGTGCAGCAGAGCAAGCTGGAGAACACTCTGCGCTGGATGATGGACGAAGACCAGATCACGCACCTCGGCCGCGAGTACTACGACGGAGAGTGAAGTAGTTGGCCGGAAGGCACACCATCACACCGATGGTGTGCCGCCGGCGATCAACACCGGCATCAGCGTTGCATCGAGGTTGCCACCGCTCAACACCACACCCACCCGCTTTCCCTGTTGCCGGTCGCGTTCCGCCATCAGCGCGGCGGTGGCCACGGCGCCGGCGGGTTCGGCCAGGTTGTGCGTGGTGCGCACCAGCAGCCGCACGGCGTCGGCACAGAGCGCCTCGCTCACCCGCACGAAGCGCGCCGCACCGCGCACCATCAACTCGATCGCTTCCGGATCGGGTTCGCGGCAGGCAACTCCGTCGATGAACGTGTCGGCGCTGTCGGTGCTCACCACTCGACCCGCCTCGAAGGAAAGCGCCGATGCGGGTGCCCGCTCGGCCACGACGCCCACGATCTCGGTGCGCAGGCCCAGCAGATCGCGCACACCGATCAGGCCACAGATGCCCGAGCCCATTCCCACCGGCACGTAGACCGCATCCAGCTCACCCGCCGCATCGAACAGCTCCTTGGCATAGGTGCCCACACCCACCGCCAGATTCGTGTGGTACGAGGGCACCATCTCCAACCCCAGTTCGATCGCTTGCGCGCACGCGAACTCTCGCGCCGCCTGGAAGTCGTGACCGTGTTCGATGAGCTCCGCGCCCCAAGCTCGCATCGCAGCGTTCTTGTCGGGGCTGTTGCCGTGCGGCACCACGATGGTGGCCGACACCCCGTTGACCCGCCCAGCGAAGGCGATGCTCTGGCCGTGGTTGCCACGAGTGGCGCTGATCACGCCTGCCACGTCTGGGCGATCACGACGGAGACGGTGCATGTAGACCAGGCCGCCGCGCACCTTGAAGGCACCCGTCGGAGTGTGGTTCTCGTGCTTCACCCACACCTCGGCGCCGAGCTCGGCGGCCAGCAACGGCCATGCGAACTGAGGGGTCGGCGGCACCTGCTCGCGGACGATCTCGACTGCTTCATCCAGCTGGGAACGAGTGAACGGCATGTGGCCAGTCTGACAGTGCAGGCTGGTCGAGCAACGCGGTCAGGCGCTGATCACCCGCTGCACCGGCACGTCGTGGGCGTCGGTCGGCAACGCATCCACCAACTGCTCGGTGAAGCAGACCCCGGCGTTGGCAACCGTCAACCGGGGCAGGAACCGGTCGTAGAAGCCGCCGCCGTAGCCCAGGCGGTAGCCATCGGCGGTGAACGCAAGGCCTGGCACCAGGACGTAACCCACTTCGCTGAGCGCGAGGGCCGGCCCGGTGGGTTCGCTGACACCGAACCGGCTGACGGCCATCGGGCCACTGCCCGCGCACACGACGATCTCGCCGTCCTGCACGCGTGGCAGCAGCAGCCGCTTGCCATCGGCGGCCAGGCGAGCGAAGAGCCCATCGGTGTCGGGCTCGCCCTTGCAGCCGACGAATGCCATCACGCTCGTGGCCGCGGCGTATTCGTCGGTGGCCGCAACCGCTGCCCACAGCTGCACGCTGCGCATCAGCCGATCGTCGACGAGGTCGCGAACCATCCGCATCCGACGGCGAAGGGCAGCCTTGTCGTTGGCCGGTGCATCCACGTGGCAACAATCGCACATGTGGCGGTTGGCCCGCGACCATCTACAGTCGTTGCATGTCGATCGAACCCTCGCTGTTCCGCAAGGTGCTGGGCCACTTCCCCACCTGCGTCACCGTCGTCACCGCCACCACTGCCACGGGTGAGCCCGTGGGGTTCACCATCGGTACGTTCACGTCGGTGTCGCTCGACCCGCCGATGGTGGGCTTCCTGCCGCAGGTGAACTCCGAGCGATGGGCGGCCATCAGCGCCACCGGCGCCTTCGCGGTCAACGAGCTCAGCGCCGACCAGGCCGATCTGTGCTGGCAGTTCTCCAAGAGCAGCGTCGCGCACCCGTTCGAAGGCGTCTCCTGGCGCCCGTCACCGGTCACCGGTTCACCGATCATCGACGGCTCGATCGCGTGGATCGATTGCTCGATCGAAGGCGTCATCGATGCCGGCGACCACCACTTCGTGCTCGGCCGGGTGCTGGAACTGCAGCACAGCGAGCCGGAGAACGACCCCAACCCGCTGCTGTTCTACCGCGGCCAACTGGGCCGGTTCCTCGCCAATGACTGAGCCCGGTGCCGCTCGCCGGCTGGCCATCGCCGCCGGCATCGACATCGCGTCGGTCGTCGCGTTCGTCGTCATCGGCCGCAAGAACCACGACGAATCGGGGTCGCTGGTCACCGGCACGCTGAAGGTGGTGGCGCCGTTCCTCATCGCGCTGGCACTGGGCTGGGTGGTCGCGCGAGCGTGGAGGGCACCGATGGCCGTCAACACGGGCATCGTCGTGTGGCTGGTCACCCTCATCGCGGGGATGCTGCTGCGCAAGTTCGTCTTCGATGGTGGCACTGCGCTGCCGTTCATCATCGTCGCGTCGCTGTTCACCCTGTTGTCGCTCGTGGGCTGGCGCTTCCTCGCAGAGTGGCGCGCGCCGAAACCAGCTGCCGGCACCTGATCAGGGCCGTTCGGCTCTACCCCATGGGGTATCGACGGGCCGACCATGAGAGCCGAAAGGACGGTTCTCATGACCAAGCGCATCGTCATCCTTGGCGGCGGCACGGGCGGCACGCTCACCGCCAACAGGTTGCATCGGCACTTCCGCCACCACGGCAGCCAGCACCAGCCAGTGGAGATCACCGTCGTCGATCAGGACGACCACCACGTGTACCAACCCGGGCTGCTGTTCGTGCCGTTCGGGCTCGCCAATCATTCCGAGATCGTTCGGCCGCGGCAGGCTCAGCTGCACCGCGACATCGAGTTCGTGCAGGACCTGATCGACCACGTCGACATCCACGCCGACACGGTGTACCTGCAGGGTGGCCGCGAGCTGCCGTACGACGTCCTCGTGGTCGCCACCGGCGCCATCCTCGCCTTCGACGAGACCGAAGGGCTCACCGGCCCCGGCTGGAACGAGAAGGTGTTCACGTTCTACGACGTCGCCGGCGCCACCGGCCTCGCTGCCGCGCTCGACAACTTCGAAGGCGGCAAGCTGGTCGTCAACGTCGTCGACATGCCCATCAAGTGCCCGGTCGCACCGCTCGAGTTCTGCTTCCTCGCCGACTGGTACTTCACCGATCGCGGCATGCGCGACAAGGTCGAGATCACCTACGCGACGCCGCTCGACGGCGCCTTCACCAAGCCGGTCGCCTCCGCTGCATTGGCATCGCTGCTGGAGGAGAAGGGCATCCACCTCGTCACCGAGTTCAACACCGGCGAAGTGGCGATGAACGACGACGGCGCCGGCGCCGGCGGCAAGCTCATCGGCTACGACGGCCGCGAGGTGCCATTCGACCTTGCGGTGGTGGTGCCGATGCACAGCGGTGCCGAGTACGTGGGGCGCAGCGAAGGGTTGGGCGACGACCTCAACTTCGTGCCCACCGACAAGCGCACGCTGCAGGCAACTGCCAAGAGCAACATCTTCTCGCTCGGCGATGCCACCAACGTGCCGGCCTCCAAGGCCGGTTCGGTCACCCACTTCGAAGGCGAAGTGCTGGTCGACAACATCATCCGCTTCCTCGATCACGAAGCGCTCGACTCGGCCTACGACGGGCACGCCAACTGCTTCATCGAGACCGGTTTCGGCAAGGCGCTGCTGATCGACTTCAACTACGACACCGAGCCGCTGCCGGGTCACTTCCCGGCCGCCGTCGGCATGCCGTTGCTGAAGGAGAGCCGCATGAACCACCTCGGCAAGCTGATGTTCCAGTGGGTCTACTGGCACGCGCTGCTGCAAGGCCGCGACATCCCCGGCATCGGCGCCGACATGCCCAGCCGCGGCAAGGAACAACCAACCCCTCCGTCCACCCGAACGACACAAGGAGCATCGGCATGACCACCACCCTCACCACCACCACCCTCGCCGGCGTAGCAGTACAGGTCAACGAGGAGGGCTTCTTCGAGGATCCGAAGGTGTGGACCCCGGCGATGGCCGAGGAGATGGCGAAAGCCGACGGCCTCGACGCGCTGAACGAGCAGCACTGGACGGTCCTCAACTTCATGCGCAAGGAGTTCTTCGAGAAGGGCACCGGCCCCACGGTGCGTGTGCTCGGCAAGACCTCCGGTGTCAGCGTGAAGGATCTCTACCTTCTCTTCCCGAAGGGCCCCGCCAAGATGGCGGCACGCCTGGCGGGCATCCCGAAGCCGAAAGGTTGCATCTGATCATGAGCTATCGCACAGAAGGCACCGAGCCGATCACCAAGGTGTCGATCATCATCTCCAAGGGCTCGCTGGAGGGCATCTACCCGGGCCTCATCATGGCCAACGGTGCCCGCGCCGAAGGCATGGAGGCCAACCTGTTCTTCACGTTCTTCGGCCTCGATGCCATCCACCAGAAGCGGATCGATCACATCAAGGTGGCCACCGTCGGCAACCCGGCCATGCACATCCCCACGCTGATGGGTGGCCTGCCGGGCATGAGCGCGCTCGCCACGCACATGATGACCAAGAAGATGGACGAGCTCGACATCCCGCCGATCCACGAGTTCATCGAGATGATCGGCGACACCGGCTGCGGCATGTACGCATGCAAGGCATCGGTCGACATGTTCGACATGAAGAAAGAAGACTTCGTCGAGCAAGTGAGCGACATCATCACGGTCGGTGACTTCTACGACCTGGCCGCCGGCGGCCAGATCATCTTCACCTGACCAGGCTCGCCCCTTCCGAGAGCCGTCCTTTCGGCAAGGAGCACCCGGGCGCGGTTCGTGCAGGTCCTCCCTCACGAGCCGCGCCCACTT
>JACDJA010001748.1_pt1 | contig 17223 bp, 4 predicted proteins | sample 7449241 | NCBI WGS metagenome assembly JACDJA01 (sample SAMN14253289, study PRJNA609438) | sludge metagenome | isolation source: initial anaerobic sludge | collected 2018-12-20 | reverse complement strand
CCGGATCGATAAAGCCGTGCTTCTGCCCTTAAAAGCCCTGCTTTACCTATCGGATCGTTATCATCCACCCATCGCATTGGCGTAAAGGGGCTAACTCGGGCCGTATGCCTTAAAAGCAGGGCTTTGTCTGCTGGGTAAAGCCGTGCTTCTGCGCTTAAAAGCCCTGCTTTACCTATCGGATCGTTATCATCCACCAGTCGCATTAGCGTAAAGGGGCTACCTTGGTTGGGGGGATGGGGCACCCCAGCCGGCGACTTGAAAAACGCTGGTCTTGCCGGGTATTTGGTATATAATCAGGGTATCGTCTTGTGTTTGTCGGTGAGACTTGGAATCGTGATGGCTCTACCCTTTGACCCCAACCTGTTATCCACCCTTGGCAATATATTTGACATGCACCGTTTTTCCGTGCATGATGGGCCTGGGATTCGGACAACGGTCTTCATGAAGGGCTGTCCGCTGTCGTGCAGTTGGTGCCACAACCCCGAAAGCCAATCGTCGCGCTTCGAGAAGATCTTCCGCTCGTCGCGCTGCATTCGCTGCGGGGCGTGTGTGGCGGTCTGTCCGCAGGAAGCGATCACGAGGGCGGATGAGGGGGTGGTCACCGACCTGACGCGCTGCACGGCCTGTGGGGCGTGTGCCAGGGTGTGTGTGGCCGAGGCCAGCCAGCTGGTGGGGGAGGCGATCAGCGCCGGCGATTTGCTGGCCGTGCTGCAGCGTGACCGTATCTTTTATGAGGAGAGCGGCGGCGGGGTTACTTTTTCTGGCGGGGAGCCCATCTTCCAGGTTGAATTTCTGGAGGCGGTGATGACAGCCGCGCACACCAGTGGGCTGCATACCGCCCTGGATACCAGCGGGTATGCCCATTGGGAATCATTCTTAAAGGTGCTGCCCTTCACCGATTTGTTCTTATATGACATCAAGCTGCTGGATGACCAAAAGCATTTTCGCTACACTGGTGTTTCCAATCAGGTCATTTTAGAAAATCTGAGGAAGATCGACCGCCAGGGTAAGAAGATTTGGCTGCGGTTTCCGGTGATCCCGGGTTTAAATGATGATGAAACCCATTTGAAAGCGGTGGTGAAGTTAATGAAGTCCTTGCAGCATGGGGAGCGGTTAAGTTTGCTGCCGTATCACCCCGCTGCGGTACAAAAATACGAGGGGCTGTCACTGGATTATCCGTTAAAGGACATTCAAACCCCCAGTGCAACCCGAATGGATGAATTAGCCGATTGGTTCCGGCAGTTTGGCTTGCCGGTGGTGGTGGGAGGGTAAGATGAACGAACGGGTACGCGCTTTACGGGAACACAGTCTGACCACGCCGGCCAGGCTCTCTGGCGAACGGGCCTGGTTGATGACCCGTTTTTACCAGCAGTTAAAACAAGCCGTTTCCAAACCGGTGGAACGTGCCCTGTCGTTTGCCTATTTAATGGAACACCAGACGGTCACGATTACCGCGGGCGAATGGATCGTGGGGGAAAAGGGAGAGCAGGCTAAGGCCGCGCCCACCTTCCCGGAACTGTGCTGTCATTCGCTGGAAGATTTGCGCATCTTAGACAGCCGCGAGAAGATCCCGTTTCAAGTCTCCCCCGAAACGATGACCTTGTTTGAAACCGAGGTGATCCCCTTCTGGCAGGGCAAATCGATGCGCGAGCGCATTTTCGCGGCAATGAGCGATTCCTGGCTAGCCGCTTACCAGGCCGGGGTTTTCACCGAGTTCATGGAGCAGCGCGCCCCCGGTCACACCGTGTTGGATGATAAGATCTACCAGGCGGGGATGCTCGATTTTGTGGCGCAGATTGACCAACGCCTCAAAAAGCTGGATTACCTGCACGACCTGCGGGCTTACGACCAGCAGGAAGAGCTAAAGGCGATGCGCATGACTGCCCTGGCGTTGATCCGATTCGCAGAACGCCACGCCGAGCAAGCCGAGCGGCTATCCTTAAAGGAAGAAGACGCGCAGCGTAAAGCGGAACTGGAAAGGATTGCTGCCGTTTGCCGCCGTGTGCCGGCCCACAAACCGCGCAGCCTGCACGAAGCCTTGCAATATTATTGGTTCGTGCATTTGGGCGTGACCAGCGAGCTGAACACCTGGGATGCTTTTTCCCCGGGCCGCCTCGACCAGCACCTGTATCCCTTTTACCTGCGCGAGACCCAGCAGGGCAGCCTGACGCGGGAAGCAGCCCAGGAATTGCTGCAATGTTTTTGGATCAAGTTTAACAACCAGCCGGCCCCGCCCAAGGTGGGGGTGACGGCGGCTGAAAGCGGCACCTACACCGACTTTGCGCAGATCAATTTGGGCGGGGTGCGCCCGGACGGCTCGGATGGGGTCAATGAAGTCACCTACCTGTTGCTGGATGTGATCGAAGAAATGCGCCTGTTGCAGCCGAGTGCTTCGATTCAGGTCAGCAAAAAGAACCCAGATGCCTTCATTCAACGCGCCGCCGAGATCATTCGCACCGGTTTTGGGCAGCCTTCCATTTTTAATGCCGATGCCATCGTTCAAGAATTGCAGCGCATGGGAAAGTCACTGGTGGATGCACGCAATGGCGGCTCGAGCGGCTGTGTGGAGGTGGGCGCGTTTGGCAAGGAGAATTACAACCTGACTGGCTATTTCAATATTCCCAAGGTGTTGGAGATCACCCTGCACAATGGCATTGACCCGCAAAGCGGGAAACAAATTGGCCTGCGCACCGGTGATCCGGACTATTTTCCGAACTTTGACTTCTTATTTGAGGCCTTCTCGCGGCAGATGCGGCATTTTATCGAGATCAAGGTGCGCGGCAATCAGGTCATTGAACGCTTATACGCGACCGAAATGCCCTGTCCGTTCTTATCGCTGCTGACGGATGACTGCATTGAAAACGGGTTGGATTACCACGCTGGCGGGGCGCGTTATAACACCACGTATCTGCAAGGGGTCGGGGTTGGCTCGATTACCGATCAGCTGGCGGCGATTAAAACGCTGGTCTTCGACCAGGGGTCGCTGAGCATGGCGGACTTGCTGCATGCGCTTGGGGATAATTTTGTCGGGCACGAACGCACGCGGCAGCTGTTGCTGAACCGCACGCCGCGCTACGGCAATGATGATGATGCCGCTGATGACTTGATGCGGCGCGTGTTCGAGCTGTATTTTGAACTGGTCGATGGGCGTGCGAACACCAAAGGCGGTCGTTACCATATCAACCTCTTGCCGACCACCTGCCATGTCTACTTTGGCTCGGTAATCGGGGCTTCTGCCGAAGGACGCCTGGCCGGCCGGCCGCTCTCGGAGGGCATTTCGCCGGTGCAAGGCGCGGACCGCCAAGGGCCGACGGCTGTGTTGCGCTCGGCCGCCAAGCTGGATCATTTGCGCACGGGCGGCACCTTGCTCAATCAGAAATTGGCTCCCGATCTGATGAAAGGGGAGGCTGGTTTGGCGCGGCTGACGCAGTTGGTGCGCTCGTATTTTCGGATGGATGGGCATCATATCCAGTTTAACGTGGTGGATGCCGCGACGTTAAAGAAGGCGCAGGCAAACCCGCAGGACTACCGCGATTTAATTGTGCGCGTGGCCGGGTATAGCGATTATTTTTGTGACCTCAGCCCGGCCTTGCAGGATGAGATCATGCAGCGCACGGAACATGGGGTGTAAAAGGAGTAATGAAACGATTAGCAACACATTGGGATCATCCGTGAATGTCAATCTGAAATGGGTTCACTTTGGTTGAAGGTGGGGTTAGGGATGAGGGCTTTATGTCCGCTGAGTAGTTATTGGAACGTTAGCTTGGTGCGTATGGTACAAGGTTTTTGTAGGTTGGGTTTTCAGGTAGGGAATTGGAAAACAACCTTCCAATGGGTTGAGCGTTAAGAATCTCTCTGCTTGTGCAACCATTGGAAGGAGTTACCCATTGGTTTGGTTATTAAAACCGTCCGCTGGGCTGGGCTGCAGGACAATTTCTTATCAAAGCAGTGCGCTTTCTTGAAAATTGGTGTCAATTGGATAGGGTGTTTTTTGGAACTTAGGGTAGAATTAGGCTGTCACTCAGGTGCATTTCATTTCATTTTAATTTTAAAATTAAGAACCGAATATTGGGAGGAATTTCCGTATGCATAACCCCGCCGGACGCCGTATCTTTCATGCTGTGGTATTGATTCTGTTTGTGTTTAGTTTGTTCAGTGTGCCTATTGCGAAACCGGTGCAAGCGGTGGGGGAGGAGAGGCCACCGCAAGAATCTGCAGGAAGACCGCTAGCGGTAGCAGCCCCAAGTATTGAATTGAATCTGCCGGCTCAAGGTTTGGTGGGAGAATCGGTCGATTTTTCGGTGAGCTTTGACAATGAAAGTGCGGATGAGGGATATGGTCCCTTTATCGAGGTGTATTTGGATGTGACCGGCACGGACGGTTCGTTTCCTGGGGATACAGAGGCAAATCGTTATGATGGGTTAGGTACCACCTCCATTGAATATTTTTATGGCGGCAACCCGATTCAGCCTACGGATGTATGGGAAGTGCAATTAGGGTTAAATGGGGAAGCCCCGCACCCTATTTTACGGGATAGCAATGGAAATTATGTAACCATGAGCGCCCCGGGGTTTGTGCAAGGAGATAAGGTGGTTGTCATCCGCCTGCCGTTTGGCAGCTTTGTGCCTGATCAACCTGCGGCGGTCGTAGATTTCAGTGTAGATATGAGCATCTTGGCCGACCTGAATAGCCCCTTAAGGGTAGCTGCGCGGGGAGGGTATCAATTCGGTGGAACGCCACTAGACGATTGGTGCTGCGATGCGGAAACCATGAGTACCTGGAGCAGCCTTATATCTAGCACAATCACCCCGACCTTATTGACCTTATCCAAAGCGAATGATGCAGCCGAAAATGAAACCGCGACCGGGCCGGATTTTCCGCGCACCTATACCATTATGATTAATGGCCCGCTGGGTCAAACCATTACTGGATTAGGAATAACCGATGTGCTGCCAGCGAATGTACAGTTTGCTGGGTCTGTTGGCGGCCCGCACTTGAACAGCTGCAGCGAAACCCCTTCGCTAACAGTACCGGGCGGTAGGCTAGTATGTGCATTGAATAATTTTAGTGGTTCCACTTCCCTTAGTTTTGCCTTTTATGTTCCACGTTTGGATTCGGCGGGGGATGCTGTGATCGACCCCAATGATGGGGATGATGAATTGGCGTGTAACCAAGCAGAAGCAACCGGGAATTGGACACCGGTCGATCCGCGCGACTCAGCAGGCCCTACCACGGTGGGTGGGGTAGCAGATGGCACTTGTGAAAATTCTTTAGATGTGAAATCCATCGCAGTGCAAAAAGGTGTCAGCATCGTAACGGATACAGGGGCAACGGGGGCCAGCCCCGGGGATACGCTGGAATATACACTTAATTTCCAGGTCTCGGATTATTTTGCCTTTCAGGGGGTAACATTGGATGACCGATTCTCGGATGGCCAGCATTTTGATTCAAGTTTTGTGCCCACCTTAACTTTTAATGGCAATAACGATATTACTACCAGCGGGAATTTTAATGCGGCAAATTATGTAGTCCAGTGTCAATATTCTAATCCCGGGACTGAATGCGAAATTAACCTTCCGCTTGTAGTTCCAGATAATCCAGCCGATCCCGTCAATGGGTCAACAACGGTTCGATTTAATGTTTCTGATGAATTGATTCAACGCGCGATTACCGGGAATCTGATTGGGGGATGCATTCCGGCTGGGGGTACGGGCGGTGGGGAGCCTGATTGTGATGTATATCGGAATGGGCCAACCACAGGCACGATCACCTTTCGTACCATCATCCAAGAGAATTTTACGGATACCTATCCTTCTGGTGATATTTCGGTCGATCAAGGAGACATCTTAAGAAATACGGTTGCTGTGAATGGACAGCTATTGAATGTAGTGGATTTAACTACCACCGGGATGGAGACTGAAGCCGATACGAGTGGAGCGAGTGTTTCCATTGCGCGCGGTACATTTACAAAATCTATTTATGCCCTGAATGGAAATACAACCTTTACGACGCCGTTAAAAATTACGGTCGGGGATCGGGTAACCTATCGCCTGGAATATACCCTCATCACCAGTGATGTGGAAGACATGACCTTTACGGATTATTTTCCACTACCAATCTTTGATGTGGATGACCCCGATGCAGATGGTGTGGATAACCCTGCACCTGTCTGGTCTTTTGACCCAACGGTAAGTGGGGATGTGCCGGTTGCAGGTCAGGTGAAATTCGGTCCGGGGGACACATTTTACAATTATAGCAACAGTGTGCCGAGTGTGACCGCTGACTCAGCCGGAAACTCGGTTGAAGTTAAGTATCTTGATTTTGATGATCCACGAAACTTACCGACCAAGGTGGACCTATTGTTTACCGTGACTGTTACCGATAAACCCTTTGCGGATGGATTGTATCTCACCAATCAGGCTTCGGTTTACGAGGACTCAACCAATGCAGAAGATGTGACCTCCAACGCCATCGTGCAAGTCCTGTTCACCGCGCCCGCCGTCTACGGGAATAAATCGGTGGTGGCAACCGATGGCGATGGGATCCTCAACCCAGCCTTGCAAGACCCGAGTGGGAATGCCTGGGTCGATCCAGGGACAACGGGGCCGCGCTGGGGGGGCACGATCAATTCAAATTGGCTGGAGTCTAATCCGATCAATTCAAACTTGGATGATGCCGATGCCGGCGATTTGGTTACCTTTGCGATCACATTGGAAAACCGTGGCACCGGCATTAAGGGTGCCTTTGATATGGTGATTAAGGATGCTTTGGATTCCGTCCATTTTGGTTATCCGGGAGGGGATTCTGCCAACTTAAATTTACAGGTGTATTATGGGAATGGCTCGGGGCCGATCAGCTTTACGGATATTAATGATGGTGTATTGTCGAGCGATGCAGCGATTGCAAATGCCTTCTTTGGGACAGGCATCAAATTGGTCGATCCCAACATAAATCAAGGGGTATGTGACGCCTATGATGAGACACTGGGTAATAATGTCATCGTCATCACCTATGATTTGCAACTGACAACGGGTGCTGAAGCGGGAGAAACCTATACCAATATGGCAACTCTGGTAAATTATGCCGGCCAAGAAGGGGGTACAAATTTCGTGCCGGATGGGGAAGACTATACGGCGGAAGTGAAAATCGATCAGCCGGAAATTACAAAAACCTTGGTTAGCACTTCAATTGAAGGAACACCCAATAACGACCGTACCCACGCCGTGATTGGGGAGATTGTCACCTATCAAGTCGTAATTAATGATGTGCCCGAAGGAACCTTGGAAAACCTGACGCTGACCGACGCCCTCGATAGCGGTTTGGCCTTTGTGGGTGTGGAATCCGTTACGGCTAGTTCTACGGATGTAACCACGAGTCTAACGACTGGTTTTGGGGCTGCAGCCAACCCGCCCACCAATCCGGTTGTAGCTGCCCCGGGGCAATCGGTTGTGTTTGATTTGGGCACCGTCACCAATGCGAATACGGATAATGCCGTAGAAGAAACCATCACGATTGTGTATACAGCTGTCGTGTTAAATACGATTGGAAATAATGCGGGGGGTAGGCTTAATAACGCGGTTACGCTTACCTGGGCTGTGGATGATCTCACCTGGCCGACGGCTGCGGCACCAGATGTAACCATTCTCGAGCCGCGTTTAACCGTTGCCAAAGGCGCTTCGCCCAGTTCTGGTTTCGATGCGGGCGATACAATTAATTACACCATCACGATTACCAATGGCAGTGGGGCGAATGATACGGATGCCTATGATTTACGGATCACTGATGTGATTCCAGCCGGATTGACCTACACCGCAACAACGCTTGCTACAACCTGTACGGATGGTACCGTCGTCGACACTGACCCCGTAAACTTATCCGTAACAGCCAGTGCGCTTCTGAAAGGTGCCAGTTGTACCGTCTCGTATGCGGTCACGGTGGATGCTGGGGTTACACCCAATCAAACCTTCACCAATGAGGTTGACCTGACCTGGACCTCTTTACCGGAAGACAATGCTACCAACCTTTCCCCGTACAATGATACCGATGATGACGAGCGGAATGGGGATGGGGGTAAAAACGATTACGCCGCTGAGACCAATCGCCCGGTGAATTCGGAACCGTATAGCGTTGTGAAAACCCTGGTCTCCACATCCGAAGCGCATACCGCGGGGTCCAATGTGACGATCGGCGAGATTATTCGCTATCGGTTGCAAGTGCTAATTCCCGAAGGAGACAGCCCACAGTTTGTGATTCGTGATCTTTTGCCGAACGGACAGACATTCATTGATGAAACCCAGGTAAATGTTGGCATTGTTGCAGAAAATGCATTTACTTCTGTTGCGCTGGATGAAGTCCCTGCGCTCTCTGGTGCGTGTTTGATTGGGGATACGAATGCGGCCTTAACGTGTACCTTGGCCGATGGAAATATTAATCATAATTACAATACTGATAACAATGAGGATTTATTTTCCAACAGTATCGATGTGTACTTCCGTCTGGGTGACTTGACCAATAATGATCGAGATGTTAACGATGAGTATGTGATAATCGAATTTAATGCCTTGGTGAATAATACTCAGAATACGGCTACCCCACCGGTTAGCAATAATAATGCAGGAAATACGCGCGCCAATTCAGCCAGGGCTTTTAAAAATGGGAATACCCAAGTTGGTATTGATTCCAATTCAGTCACCGTGACAATTGTTGAGCCGCAGTTAACCATCAATAAATCGGTTGCTCCAGCTACTGCGGATGCGGGTGACGCGGTTGTTTATTATTTGGATATTACCAATGGAAATACGAATGCGTCAACTGCCTTTGACTTGGTGGTAAATGACGTGATCAATGAGTATATGGTTGTACAATCCATCTCGACAGGTAGTGTGCCTAGTGTAACTCCGAATGATAGCACCTGTATGGGTGGAGAAACCTTTACCGTGTCGGGATTGACACCTGCCCGTCAGAATATTAGTCTGGGAATCACATGTCTGGATCCTAATCGCGGTGTAAGAATTATTATTGAAACGCTGGTTAGAGGTGATGCTCCCAGCGGTCAAACCATTCCGAATACGGCCTACCTGACCTGGACCAGTTTGCCGGGTACTGGAACGACTGGAAATCCCACTACAACAAACACCCCTGGCGATTCGGGGGACGCGGATGGGGAGCGAAATGGATCCGGAACGGGTGCAAATGATTACGCAGATAATAGTTCGGCCGATCTGGGAACCGCAGTAGGTCTTAATCAGGCTACCATTGATAAATCTGTCACCCCAACCAGTTACACGATTGGCGACTTGATTACCTATCGCTTGCTGGTAACATTGGCGGAAGGGAACACGGTAAATTTAGTTGTCGATGACAACATCCCAGCGGGCTTTGATTATGAAGCCCACCGGATTATTACGACCACAACAGCTGATACAAGCGGATTATTAAGCGCAGATTATGGCGGTAGCTTAAATACGCCCACAGTAACGAACGTGGATGGGGATGGTGAAGATATTAAATTTGAATTTGGAACGCAAACCACGACAGCGGATAATAATCCTGACAATAACGCTTTCCTGATTGAATTGGATGTGCGCGTGTTGAATGTCTTCACCAGCGGTGATGCCAATACCAATTATGATGGACTGACCAAAACCAATACGGTTACGTTGGATCATGCCAATAATTCACCCGTTTCCGATTCGGTCAATGTGACCCTGGTGGAGCCGGAGATCACGACCACCAAACAAGTGGCCTTGCACGAGGGCTCTTCGGTTTGGCAGGCTGGTGCGGTGTTGGACTATACCGTCCGGTTTGAAAATACCGGGAACAGTACAGCTTATGACGTCACGGCTCGGGATGATCTGGCACAGGGGGTGAGTTACAATACAGGGTCTATGATGTGTCAGCTGTTGGCTGCTGATAATAGTACCATTAGATCATTGCCGGTGACCGTAGACAATCAAACAACGTATTTGTTGATTTCCGGTACAGATGGGGATTGGGATGTATCAGTCGGCCAAAAAATTGAGTGCGGATATGCAGCCACCGTGCTGGATACCGCTCATATCGATGGTGCCCATACCAATACGGTCGATGCGGATTGGAGTTCGTTAGATGGCACACCAACCATTGAACGTACCTATAATGATGGGCCAGCTTACCTGGTGGATGGCACCCAAGATACGAATACAGCTGCGTTTAACATTGCGGCACCCTCTATTACCAAAACGGTTTCCCCCGCTACCCCAACAATTGGGGATACCGTCACCTTTACGGTGGTGATTACCAGTCCGTATGGCACCTTGCGTGATCTTGAAATTGTGGATACCTTACCGGCTGGGATGGTGTTTGTTCCCGGGTCGGTTACAGTACTCAATGGTTTAACTTTTGGAGCCCCTTCTATTTCTGATCAGGATCTGACCTGGACCCTGGGCGACCCCGTGATTAACAGCGGTAATGCCACCAGCAGGTTCACTTTCCAGGCAATTGTTGAAAATGTAATTGGCAATCAAGCGGGACTCAACCTGGAAAACAGTGTCAATTTGAATTACACGGATGCCCAAGGTGTTGCCCGCGCGTTAACAGATACTGCGGATGTGGATTTGGTTGAGCCGCAAATGGCGGTGATCAAAACCAATAACGCAACCGCAACGATGGATGCCGGCGACACGGTAACGTATACGCTGACCGTCACCAATCCGTCAACCAATGCGAATAATACGACAGCCTACGATATTTTGATTACCGATCAGGTTTACCCTGGCACGACCATCACGGTTGACAGCATTACTCCTGGCGGAGGGGTCGACATCAGTCATGTAACCGATAATTCCTCTGGAAACTCGTTAAGCATTACGGTAACTTCTTTCCCGGTGGATGGTCAATTGGTGGTTATTTACACCATAACCTTACCGGATAGCATCGTTCCAAATGAAGCTATCGATAACGCGGTCGATCTGACCTGGACTTCGACAGCCGGAGCCAATGTGAATGAACGAACTGGGGCAGGCGGTCCGCTGAATGATTATGCGGCGCAAGATGATACCAGTTTTAATATTAACACTGTGGCGATCAGCAAATCGATTTCCGCAAGTTCTGCGTCTCATACGTCTGGGGCCAATTTGACAATTGGCGAAGTCGCTACCTTTGAAATTTTGGTCACTTTCCCGGATGGTACCATCCCGGCACCTTTAGCCATTGTGGATACATTGCCGTTGGGTTTCTCTGTGCTGAGCGGAACGGTCATCGTGGATACGAGTGGATTGGATTCCACACTGGGCACAGGTACAACAACCGTGGATACTACTACATTTGATTATGAAGTGCTGCAAATTGATTATGCTGATCCATTTGTGGTTTCCAGCGCAGTTGGCAGCGGTAATGTCTTACGCATCACCTACGATGCTGTTGTCAAGAACGACACCATCAATAATTTGAATGGCAACACCAAGCAGAATGCTGCTTCTGTGCAGTGGGGTGGCGGTACGCCCTTGGCGGCCACCCCAGTTGAGATGACAATCCTCGAACCGAACCTGCAAGTCAGCAAAACCGTTGATGATGTGCAGCCTGGCCTGGGGGATACGGTGAACTACACCATCACCCTTTCCCACACGGCTGCCAGCGCGACCAACGCGATGGATATTACCATCAGCGATGTCATTCCGGCCGGATTGACCTACGTGGATGGCACAATAGGCGTAAGTTGTCCCAGCGGTACATTAACGTCAAGTGATACGGCATCCCCAACCTTAACCTGGACGGTGGATAATCTACCGGTGGGGCAGAACTGTACCTTGAACTTCCAAGCTACAGTGGATGTAGCCACCCCTGGGACATTAATCACCAACTCCGTCACCGTCAATTATTCCACCCTTCCTGGTACGCCGGCCGAAGAGCGAAGCTATCAGACTGAGAATTCCGTTGATTTGACTGCTTTTACCCCCGATTTACGCATCGAGAAGACTGATAGTGATGCGGCGGGTGTGCCTGGCGGCAATATCACCTACACCATTACTTACCGCAACGATGGCAATATCCAAGCAACCGGGGTTGTACTCACGGAAACTGTGCCAGCTTACACCACCTTTAATGATGCGGAAACGACATCGGCCTGGGTGTGTGGGGGCATCACCGCCGGATCAACTTGTACGCTGACGGTAGGAACATTGGCAGTGGGTGCCAGCGGCAGCGCTGATTTTGTCGTGACCGTGAATGCCAGCATTCCAGCAGCTATCGCGCAAACGACCAATACGGTTTCGATTCAGGATGACGGCACGCAGGGCACAGATCCGACCCCCGCGAATAATGAGGATAGCGAAAATACTCCGCTTACGGCTGCCCCCGATCTAAACTTGCAGAAAACAGATTCGGACAGTACAGCTACCCCTGGGAATGCAATTGTATACACCCTCACTTATCAAAACGTGGGAAATCAGGATGCCACCGGTGTGGTCATCACGGAAACGGTGCCTCAACATACGACCTATACCACTACCGGCAGCACCCCAGGCTGGGTATGTACGCCCGATGCTTCGGCTGATTCGAGCTGTGCCCTTGAGATTTCAGGCGTGGTCGCAGCCGGTAGTTCGGCTTCTGTTACCTTTGCGGTCGTGGTCGATGCGCCCTTGGCAGCCGGTATCCGCGAGATTTATAACTTTGCAACGGTTGCCGATGATGGTGAAAACGGTGACGATCTGACCGAGGATAACTGGGCGGAGGAAACCACCCCGGTCACTGCCGAACCGATCCTGACCATTACCAAAGTGGATGATGTTGATCCCACTACACCTGGCAGTACGATTGTCTATACCATTACCTATGATAATGTGGGTGACCAAACTGCGACGGGTGTGGTCATTACAGAAACCGTGCCCACCTACACCACCTTTAACGCTGACCTAAGTGATGACCGCTGGAGTTGCAGCGACGGCGATCCGGCGGGTACGGTGTGTACGATTAGCCTTGCTTCGTTGGCGGTAGGCGGTGGTGTGGGGGATCCTATCGACTTCGCAGTCAACGTGGCTGCTACCGTTCCAGCATTGGTCACGCAGATTGATAACACCGTTATCATTGCGGATGATGGAGCCAACAGCGAAGATGATCTATCCAAAACCGATGACGATGATGAAGTCACCCTGTTAACCGCAGCCCCGGATTTAAGTGTCACTAAAGAGGATGGGGTCGATCTTGTTCAAGTGGGGAAGGTCTTGACTTATACCATCACCTATGCAAATGTTGGCAATCAGGATGCGACCGGTGTCGTCATTACGGAAAGCGTGCCGGATTACACGACATACTTTACCCGCCCAAGCGATCCAATTGCCTGGGTATGTACGGGTAGCGTGGCGGGATCGGATTGCACCTACACGGTTGGGGCTTTGGCAGCCGGGGTTTCCGGGACGGTTGAATTTGAATTACTCGTTAATAATCCTGTGCCAGCTGGCGTTCACACCATCGTGAATGCGGTCTTGATTGCAGATGATGGGGAGAACGGCGAAGAGGTTGATTACACCAATAACGAGGATGAGGAAACCACTCCGCTGGATGCCCTGCCCGACCTGTCGATTGACAAGGATGATCGCGGTGAGAGCGTACTCCCCGGAGAATCGATTGAATACGATTTGGCGTATGCCAATCTCGGCCAGCAGGATGCGACCGGTGTCGTCATCACGGAAACCGTGCCGGATTACACCAGCTTCGATGCGGCCCATAGCGACGCGGCCTGGGTGTGTGATGCGGTTACGGCTGGCTCCACCTGTACCTTTGCGGTTGGCGATTTGGCGGCCGGGGATACGGGCAGTATTCGCTTTGCCGTCCTGGTCGAAAATCCGCTCACTGCTGGTGTCAATTCCATCCTGAATAATGTTTCCATCAAGGATGATGGCAACAATGGAGAGGATTCAAACCCAGACAATAATGCCGATGATGAAGATACCCCGGTGGAAGCGGGCTCTGACCTGACCATCACCAAAGAGGATGGTGTCGTGCAGGTCAGCCCTGGTGAGGCCTTAACCTATACCATCGTCGTCCGCAACGTCGGCAGCCAATCTGCCAGTGGGGTGGTGGTGACGGATACTCTGCCGGAGGGCGTGGTGTTTGTTTCCGCCAGCAATGGCGGCACGTTGGATGCAGCTACCCGAGAAATCACCTGGAACCTGGGCGTTGTGGCGGGCGAAAGTGAAGTGACCCTGACGGTTGAAGTTGCCGTCGAAGACCCCTTCACGGGCCTGGATTCGGAGATCGTCAACCAGGTCATTGTCGAGGATGATGGCAGCAATGGGGTTGACCCGACCCCGGAAAATAATGAAGATGACGACCGCGATTTGATCAGTGACAGCGCGAAAGTGATCCGCGATACCAATCAGGAACATACTACCGGCATCGATGCGGCGGTGGGTGAGGTGATCACGTATGCGGTCACACTCGATCTCGCGCCGGGCCTGGTGGAAGATTTGGTGTTTACGGATGTGGTTGATCAGGGCCTGGCCTTCATTGGCTGTAGCCAGATCACAACTGATCCGGCCGATGCGTTGACCTTGCAACCTGGGTACACCTTACCCGGCCTGTGTAGCATGGCGGCTGTGACGCGCTATCCGGCCACCAGCAGCGATCTGGTCGATGATGGCCGTCAGATGGTGATCAACTTTGGGGATGTGAACAACACTACCAATGCAGACATCACCCTGACCGTGCTGTATGATGTGGTCGTGCTAAACACGGAAGCCAACCAGGACGGGCAAAGCTTGGGCAACCAGGCCGCCTGGCGCTGGAAGGGTGGTTCGTTAGAAGCCGCTGCCAGCCCCTTGACGGTGGTCGAACCAGACCTGGTGATCTCCAAAACGGTGAGCCCGCAAACGGCTTTCAGCAATCAATACATCACCTACACCGTCACCATCCAACATACCCCCGAAAGCCAGGCCGACGCTTTCAATTTGGTCCTATCGGATACCCTGCCGACGGCCCTGACCTACGTGCCGGGTAGCCTGAAGTTCGTCAGCGGGCAGCTGCCAAGCCTGATCAACGATTTGAACCCGCCCTTCTTGCGCGTCAGCTGGGATGTGTTTACCCGCACCAGCGAGCCGACCGTTTTGACCTATCAGGCGCGTGTCACCGGTGGCAGCCCGGGGGCCAGGATCGAGAACCAGGTCAATTTGGATTGGAGTAGTTTGCCGGGGGTGGTGGCTGCGCCGCTTTCACCGTATAATGCAGCCTCTGTCGAACGCGCTTACACCCCGGGCTCGAACGTGAATGTGTATGGGGTTGCTGCCAACGCAGTGTTGAATATCCCCTACTTGCCGCAGACTGGCTTTGCACCTGGGGTGCGCACCGTGTTGCCGCCGCAGCCCGACTCTGCCGCCTATCAGGCTTTGGATGATTTACGCTTTGCGATTCCCAAACAAAATCTGGATCTACCGATTGTGGGTGTGCCGCTGGCTGCCGATGGTTGGGATCTGACCTGGTTAAGTTCGCAGGTGGGTTACTTGGAAGGCACCGCTTACCCGACCTGGGAGGGCAACACCGGTTTGACGGCGCATGTCTACAACGCCGATGGCACACCGGGTCCGTTTGTCAACCTGCACCTGCTGCGCTGGGGCGACCGGGTGCAAGTGACCGCCTTTGGGCAGGTCTTCACCTACGAGGTGCGCAGTGTCGAGCGGGTGGCCGCCTACGACCTTTCCGTCCTGCGGCATGAAGATCGCTCGTGGCTGACGCTGATCACCTGTCAGAGCTTTGACGAAAGCACCCAGCAGTACACCTGGCGCGTCGTCGTGCGGGCTGTGTTGGTCTCGGTGGAGGCAATCCCTTAAAAAATCATAATAGCCACTAAGGACACTAAGCACACGAAGGAAATTATCGTGTGCTTAGTGAACTTAATGTAGCTTAAATCTTAACGAGCCCGTAGGGTGGGTTGGTTTGCGGAGAATCGAGCGCGTAGAGATGGTCAATGCGATTCGACAATTCGTTAACTGCAAACAACCCACCACCAACCAATATGCTTAGCCGTACAAAAAATTTACCAAATCTTCCGCGCTGAGGGCGCCAAAATATTGCTGTAGATCTTTTCCATTTAAGGCGGCCAACAAACTGGCGCGATCATATTTCTGGCCGATCACCAACCGCTCCACATCATGCACATCCGCCAGGCCCAGAAAATCACCATAGATTTTGATATTCTCGATGACACCCTGCTTGACCGAAATGCGGGCATCCAATTCACCAATCGGGAAGCGTTGTTTCTTTTGGATGTTAAAGGCCGGTGAGCGGCCATAGTTCCAATCCCATTGGGCATAGCGTTCCTGGGTGAGTTGGTTGATGGATTGCCAATCTTGCGCGGTCAAAGGGTATGCTCGGTTTTCGGATTTGCTCAAGATGCCGTTTTTGACCCTCTCTCGAAAGGCGAAAATATCCGGCGGGTTTTCTAAAAATTCGGTAATGTTTGCCACGCGGGCGCGGACTGATTTAATGCCTTTTGATTCGATCTTGTCCATCTTAACGTTTAAGGCTTCGGACACTTGCGAAAGATCGGAGTTGTATAACAAGGTGCCGTGACTGACCATGCGCCCGCCGGCGCTGTATTGGGCGTTGCCGGATATTTTGCGGCCATCCACCGTGACGTCATTGCGCCCGCCCAGTTCTGCTGGAACACCCATCGCTTGCAGCACCTCGATCACTGGGGCAGTGAATTTCTTGAAGTTGTGGATATTCTCCACCCCGCTGTTGCTGATGAAGCTAAAATTCAGATTTCCCAGATCGTGATAGACCGCCCCGCCACCGGATAGGCGCCGCACGACATGAATGCCATGTTCCTCAACATAAGCATGGTTGATCTCTTCCAGGGTATTTTGGTTGCGCCCGATGATGATCGAAGGCCCGTTGATATAAAATAAGAGAATGTCTTCTTGCACTTTGTGGTTTCTTAATAAATGCTCTTCAATCGCCAAATTGACGCGCGGATCGGTATGGTTTTCGTTATCGACAAAGATCATATCAGCCTCCTGGAAAAAATTATTTCTTGATTATACATGCTTCCACAGAGAACATGTAGGGCAAGGCGGAAAAAGAATCATCCGGTGTTGCGTTATGGAGTAGGGGCGAGGCACGCGGCGATCTGCCGAATTGGGTAGCCTCTTCTTGCCTCGCCCCTACGATGGCGGGATGTGGTCGGGATTGGGCGAGGCACGCGGCGATTTGCACGATTGGGTATCATTTTCTTGCCTCGCCCCTACAATG
>JACDJA010001747.1_pt1 | contig 17224 bp, 13 predicted proteins | sample 7449241 | NCBI WGS metagenome assembly JACDJA01 (sample SAMN14253289, study PRJNA609438) | sludge metagenome | isolation source: initial anaerobic sludge | collected 2018-12-20 | reverse complement strand
GCCAGTCGGGGTGTCCCGTGGCGCCAAGCCGTCCCCCATTGCCCCGAAGCCGGAGCCGGCTTGGCCCGACGCCGGCGCCGGACAGAAAAAAGCCCCTTGGGAAACCAAGGGGCCGTCGGTGCGTGACCGCCTTTATTTGGCTGGCACGGTGACCGGCGCCAGGGCCTGGCCCGCCGGGTCCTTCAGGAACTGGAAGAAGCTGGAGCTGGGGTCCACCACCAGCACGTCGCCCGGCTTCGAGAACGAAGCGCGGTAGGCTTCCAGGCTCTTGTAGTACGTGTAGAACTGCGGATTCTTGCCGTAGGCCTGCGAGTAGATCGCGGCGGCCGCGGCATCACCTTCGCCCATGATGGTCTGGGCCTTGGCGTAAGCCTGGGCCACGATGACTTCACGCTGGCGGTCGGCTTCGGCGCGGATCTTCTCGCCCTCGGCGGCGCCGATGGAACGCAGCTCGTTGGCGACGCGGGTACGCTCGGCCTCCATACGACGATAGACCGACTCCGAGATCTCGGGCGCGAACTCGATGCGGCGCAGGCGCACATCGACGATCTGCACGCCCAACGGCTCGGCGCGCTTGGCGACGTTGGTCAGAATTTCGGCCATGATCTTGTCGCGTTCGGTCGACACCACTTCGCGCACCGTGCGCACGTTGACCGAGGCGTTCAGGGCGTCGCGGATCTGCGCCTGCAGGCGCTCTTGCGCGGCGCGCTCGTTGCCACCGAAGGTCACGTAGTACAGGCGCGGATCGGCGATGCGCCATTTGACGTACGAGTCGATCAGCAGGTTCTTCTTTTCGGAAGTCTGGATGCGCTCGGCCTCGTTGGTTTCGATGGTCAGGATGCGCTTGTCCAGCGTCACCACGTTCTGGAACGGCGGCGGCGCCTTGAAGTACAGGCCGGGCTCGCTGATGACCTTGCGTACCTCACCGAGCGAGAACACCAGGGCGTAGTCGCGCTCGCGCACCACGAATACGCAGGAAGACAGGGCGGCCAGCACGATGAGCAGGCCAACCAGGATGGGCATAAGACGTTGCATGATCAGAAATCCTCCGGGTTAGCGCGACGTACGGTCGCGGGGCAGCGAGTTGCTATTGCTGCTGCCGGAGGGTTGCGGAACCGGCGCCGCGCTGCCTCGCAGCGGCGCCTGGAGCGGCGGACTGACCAATGCAGGCGATCCCGGGTTGCCCACCGTGGACTTGCCGGCATCCTGGGCGGCCAGATGCATGATCTTGTCCAAGGGCAGATACAACATGTTGTTGTTGCTCTTGGTGTCGACCATGACCTTGCTGGCGCGCGTGAAGATGTCCTGCATGCTTTCGAGGTACATGCGCTGGCGCATGACCTGCGGCGCCTTTTCGTACTCGGCCAGGATGCTGGTGAAGCGCGCGGTATTACCCTGCGCGTCGCCGGTCACCTTGGCGCGGTAGCCCTCGGCCTGCTCCAGCATGCGCGACGCCTGGCCACTGGCCAGCGGCACGACCTGGTTGGCATAGGCCTGGCCTTCGTTGATCTGGCGTTCGCGATCCTGGCCCGCCTTGACGGCGTCGTCGAACGCGGCCTGCACCTGTTCCGGCGGCTGCACGTTCTGGATGGCGACGGTACTGACCTGCACACCGGTCTGGTATCGGTCGAGGATCTGCTGCATCAGCGCCTGGACCTCGCTGGCGACCGTGGTACGGCCTTCGTACAGCACGAAGTCCATGGACTGCTTGCCGACCACTTCGCGCATGGCGGTTTCGGACGCCTGGCGCACGGAGTCGTCCGGGTCGCGGGTCATGAAGAGATAGTCGGGCGCGCCATCGGCACGCAGGCGGTACTGCACGACGAACTGCATGTCGACGATGTTCTCGTCCGTCGTGAGCATCAACGCCTCGGGCAGCACCTTATTGCGGGCGCCGCCGCGGAAACCGACCTCGAAGGTGCGCAGTTGCGACACGTTGACGATTTCATGGTTCTGGATGGGGTACGGCAGGCGCCACTGGAAGCCGGCTTGCGATGTGCTCTTGTATTTGCCGAACTGCGTGACGACGGCGACCTGGCCTTCCTGGACGATGTAGAAACCGCTGGCCGCCCAGATGCCGACCGCGACCAGGGCGATCACCCCCAGCCCGATGCGCGCGCCACGCGGCGACGGCGGCGTCATGCCACCGCGATTGCCACCGGGGCGGTTATTGCCGCCCCCGCCCTTGCGACCGAACAACGATCCGATGCGATTATTGAAATCGCGCCAGACCTCGTCGAGGTCGGGCGGACCGTCTCCGTTGCCCTGGGGTCGCTTGGGCGGCTCGGAGCCATTGTTGTTTCCACGACCCCAGCCGGGGTCATTCAGATTGAAGAGTTTGATAATTCGCGGCATTGTTTCCCACAATCTGTCCGGTCTCCGCAATTGCCCCGCGCAACGCGTCCAAACCGGCGCGCTCGGTGGCGCTTACAAATACTCGCGCAATCGTACCATGGGCGTCACGCTCCGCCCGGGGTTCCAGGCCAGCGCGGTCGATCTTGTTATATACCAGAATGGTGGGAATCGCGGCGGCACCGATTTCGGCCAGGACCTTGTTGACCTCGAATATCTGCTCGTCGCGCTGCGGGCTGGCGGCATCGACCACGTGCAGCAGCAGGTCCGCGTGCACGGTTTCTTCGAGCGTGGCGCGAAACGCGGCGATCAGATCATGGGGCAAGTCACGGATGAAGCCCACGGTATCGGATACCACCACATTGCCCGCGCCTTCGATCCAGATACGGCGCGTGGTCGTATCGAGCGTGGCGAACAACTGGTCGGCGGCGTAAGTGTCGGCCCGGGTCAGGGCATTGAACAGAGTCGACTTGCCGGCGTTGGAGTACCCCACCAGCGACACCGACAAGGCGCCGCCGCGCGCGCGGGCGCGCCGCTGCGTGACGCGCTGGCGCTCGACCCGGTCCAGGCGCTCGCGCAGCGTCTTGACCTTGGCGCCGATCATGCGGCGGTCCATTTCCAGCTGCGATTCCCCCGGGCCGCGCATGCCGATACCGCCGCGCTGCCGCTCCAGGTGGCTCCACATGCGGGTCAGGCGCGTGGCAAGGTGCTGCAACTGCGCCAGTTCGACCTGCAGCTTGCCTTCGTGGCTTTTGGCGCGCAGCGCGAAAATATCGAGAATGAGCGCAACGCGGTCCACCACGCGCAAATTGAAGGCGCGCTCAAGGTTGCGCTGCTGCGCCGGGGAAAGCGGCTGATCGAACAACACAATGTCGGCCAGCAATGCCTGGGCCATGGCCACGCCTTCGTCGGCCTTGCCGGAACCGATGAAGAACTTGGCATCGGGACGGTCGCGGCGAGCGGTGAGCGTGCCGACGATTTCCGCGCCGGCGCCCTTGGCCAGCATGGCGAATTCCTCGGCATGGGCGGCGAAATCGGGATCACCCAGATCCACGCTGATGATCAGTGCGCGCATACATGCACCATTTTGGAGCCAAAGCGAAAATGCCCGCCGACGTCAACCGTCTGGCGGGCAATAAAAGGTACTGCGGGAGCGAGATTATTCAGCAGGGACTTCCACCTGGAAATTTACGGCGCGGGCGGGAACAACGGTGGAAATGGCGTGCTTGTAGACCATTTGCGTGACCGTGTTACGCAGCAGCACCACGTATTGGTCGAAAGATTCGATTTGCCCTTGAAGCTTGATGCCGTTCACGAGGTAGATCGACACGGGCACATGATCCTTGCGCAGCGTGTTCAGGAACGGATCTTGCAGAGTTTGCCCTTTATTGCTCATTGGCCAGGCTCCATTTGTTTGTTATTGAGTGATGACGCGCTTTTCACAGGTGGGGCACGCCGAAATATGTACTCTACAGGGTTTTCCCGGCCCGTGCCACTTGTGTCGGATGCAAAAGTTGACACCAGAGTTTTCCGCCGGAAAAGCCCTTCAGCCGCGGTTCAGATGACCTGCGCGAGCGCCTCCAGAAGCAATTCGCACTGTGCATCCGTGCCCACTGTAATACGCAGGAACTGATCTATGCGCGGCTGGCGGAAATGGCGCACGATGATGCTGCGTTCACGCAGACCGGCCGCCAGTTCGGCGGCGTCGCGTGAAGCGTGCCGGGCGAACACGAAATTGGCGCTGGACGGCAGCACCTCGAAGCCCAGCGCCTGCAGCCCGGCCGTCATGCGCGCGCGGGTCTGGATCACCGCCTGGCGCGTCTGCTCGAAGTACTCGACGTCCTCGAGCGCGGCCACCGCGCCGGCCGAGGCCAGACGATCCACAGGATAGGAATTGAAGCTGTTCTTGACCCGCTCCAGGCCATCGATCAGTTCCGGGCTGCCCACCGCGAAACCGACCCGCAGACCGGCCAGCGAACGCGACTTGGACAACGTCTGGATCACCAGCAGGTTGTCGTACCGCGCCGTCAGCGGGATGGCCGATTCAGCGCCGAAATCGACATAGGCCTCGTCCACCACCACCACGCAGTCCGGGTTGCCCGCCACTATGCGCTCGACTTCGGCCAGCGTCAGCGCGCGGCCGGTGGGCGCGTTCGGATTGGGGAAGATGATGGCGCCCGCCCGGTCATGACGGCCCGGCAGATAGTCTTCGACGTCGATGCGGAAATCATCGGTCAGCGGCAGGGTCTGGTAGTCGATGCCGTACAGGCCGCAGTAGACGGGGTAGAAGCTGTAGGTAATGTCGGGAAAGCGCAGCGGGCGCTCGTGCTTGAGCAGCGCCAGGAAGGCATGCGCCAGCACTTCATCCGAGCCATTGCCGACAAAGACGTTGGCCGGCGCCACGCCCACCGCCGTCGCCACCGCCTGACGCAGGCGGTCGGACGACGGATCGGGATAGAGCTTGAGGGTATCGTCGCACGCCGCACGGATCGCCTCGAGCACCTTGGGCGACGGTCCATGGGGATGCTCGTTGGTGTTCAGCTTGATGAGGTTCTGAAGCTTGGGCTGCTCGCCCGGGACATACGGACTGAGCGTCCCGACCACGGGACTCCAGAAACGGCTCATGGATCAGCTTTCCTGCGCGTAGGGGTTGTGCGAAGACTTGAATTCGATCCGCAGCGGCGTGCCGGCCAGATCGAAAGCATTGCGGAAACGGGTTTCCAGGTAGCGGCGATACGAATCGGGCACCGCGTCCAGCGCGTTGCCGTGGATCACCACCAGCGGGGGATTCTGGCCGCCCTGGTGCGCATAACGCATCTTGGGACGGAAAATGCCCTTGCGCGGCGGCGGCTGCTGCTCGACGGCGGCCTGCAACTCGCGCGTCAGCTTGGGCGTGGACAGCTTGGCGAAGGCGGCGGCATGGGCCGCGTTGACCGACTTGAGCAACGGCTTGATGCCCTGCCCGCGCAGTGCCGAAATGGTGTGCACGCGAGCGAAAGACAGGAAGCGCAGCTTACGCATGAATTCGCGCTCGATGCGTTCCTTTTCCTCGCCGTCCAGGCCGTCCCACTTGTTGATGGCCACGACCACGGCGCGTCCGGTCTCCAGCACGAAGCCCGCGATGTGGGCGTCCTGTTCGGAGATCTCGGTCTGCGCGTCCAGCATCAGCAGCACCACGTTGCTGGCCTCGATGGCCTGCAGCGTCTTGATGACCGAGAACTTCTCGACCGCCTCGAACACCTTGCCGCGCTTGCGCAGGCCGGCGGTGTCGATCAACGTGTAGCGACGGCCGTCGCGCTCGAAATCGATTTCGATGGCATCGCGGGTGGTGCCGGGCATGTCGAACGCGATCACCCGCTCTTCGCCCATCAGCGTGTTGATCAGCGTGGACTTGCCGACGTTCGGACGCCCCACGATGGCCAGCTTGATGCGGTGGTCGTGCTCGCCCTCTTCGACCGGCTCTTCCTCGGCCGGCGGTTCGGCCAGGTCCTGCAGTGCGAGCTCGATCAGGTCGACGATGCCGTCACCATGCGCCGCCGAGATGGGATAGGGTTGCCCCAGGCCCAGCTCGTGGAACTCGGCGATGGATGTGCCGGCCGCCATGCCTTCGGCCTTGTTCACCGCCAGCAGCACGCGCTGCTGGCCCGATTTGCGCAGCAGCGTGGCGATTTCGTGGTCATGCGCATTGAGACCAGCGCGCGCATCCACCAGGAACACGACGACGTCGGCCTCGGCGATGGCCTGGCGCGTCTGGCGCGCCATTTCCAGCAGGATGCCGTCCTTGGCAACCGGCTCGAAACCGCCCGTGTCGATGACGATGAACGGGATCTCGCCCACCCTGCCCTCGCCGTAATGGCGATCGCGGGTCAGGCCGGAAAAATCGGCCACCAGCGCGGCGCGCGATCGCGTCAGGCGGTTGAAAAGGGTCGACTTCCCCACATTGGGACGGCCGACCAGGGCAACGACAGGCTTGAAAGACACGGTGTAAGGCTTTGTTCTTAAGAGTTTAGTTGGTGCCGATCAGGACGAGATTGCCATTGCCCGTCTGGACCAGCACACCTTGGGACGTCGTCTGCGGCGGCGACACGATGGCGCCGCCCCCGACGGACAGGCGCGCCATCAGGCTGCCGTCACTGCGCGACAGGAAATGCACGTAGCCGTCCAGGTCGCCGACCGCGAGCGCGCCGCCCAACAGGGCCGGCGCGGTGAGCTGGCGGTTCTTCAGCGCCGCCTGCTTCCAGACGTTGCCGCCGTTGTCGAGCGCGAAGGCGTTGACCACGCTGTTCTGGTCGGCCGAATAGGCAAAGCGCTGGTCCAGGGTCATGCCGCTGACGCTGGAGAAGTCCTTGGCCCAGATCGGACGGCCGCCGGCCGTGACGTCAAAGCATACGATACGCCCTTGGTAGGCCACGGCGCAAAGCAGGTTGCCGGCGATGCGCGGCGCGCCCACCACGTCGGTCAGGCGCTCCAGGTCGCTGGCGCCGCGCGGGGTGGCCACGGTGCCTTCCCATTGCACGTTGCCGCTGTCGGAGGCGATGGCCAGCATCTTGCCGCCGGGCAGGCCGGTGATGACCAGGCCTTCGGCCAGCACCATCTGGGCGGTGCTGCGCAGAGCCAGCGCCGGGCCGGGACGCTGCACGCTCCAGAGCCGTTCGCCATTGTTGGCGTCGAAGGCCTGGATACGGTAGTCGCCACTGCGGACCACGACGATGCCATAGCCCACCACCGGCGGGATGTTGACGTCGCTGGTGGCGCGCACTTTCCACTTGACCTTGCCGCTGTCGTCGAAGGCGACCACGTCGCCGTCGGGCGAGGCCACGGCGGTGGTGGTGCCGTCACTGCCGGCTCCCGCGGTCAGCTTCACGCCCGCCTGCGATTTCCAGATGGGGCGGCCGCTTTGCAGGTCGAACTTGCCGACCGAGCCGTCGGGCGTGGCGGCGTAGACCGCGTTGCCCAGCACCGTGGGCACGAAGCCCAGGCCGGAACCGCTGCCGATGGAGGTCGACCAGACCTGGCGCACCGACATGCCCGCCTTGTATTCGGTCAGGGGAGCGGGGTCGTAACGGCCATCGTCGTGGGAAAACAGGCCGCAGCCGCCCAGGGCCAGCATGCCCGTCAGGCACACCGCGCCGCGCCAGGCGCGGCCAAAGGCAAATTTACGCATTCCAGTCACGCTCCGCTCAGGGCATCCAGTTTCAATTGCACCACCTGGGTCAGCGGATTCGCCGTGCCCAGGCCATCGATGGCGCTTTGCCATGCGGCACGCGCTTCCTCGCGCTTGCCTTGCGCCGCGAGGATATCGCCGCGGCGATCGGCGAACAAGGCGGCAAACGCGGCCGGCGCGTTGTTCAGCTGCCCCAGGGCGGCATCGTACTGCTTCTGGTCGAGCAGCAGGCCCGCCAGGCGCAACCGCGCCACCGCCTGCATCGAGGGATTCTTGGATTGGCCGGCCAGCCATTCAAGCTGCTGGCGCGCGCCGTCGATGTCATTCTGGGCCTGCAGCGCCTGCGCCGCCACCAGCGCACCGCGCGCGGCGTAGCCGGTCGAACCGTATTGGTCACGCAGCGTTGCAGCGGCAGCCTTGATGCGCACGGCCGAATCGGCGCCGCCCAGGCGGGCCGCATCTTCGAGCGCCTCGAAGTAGCCCATGGCCTGGTTGGCCTTGTGCGCCTGGTAGGCCTTGGCGCCCCACCAACCGCCCCAGGCCAGCGCCACCGCGGCCACCAGCACCATGACCAGGGTGCCGTAGCGGGCCCACCACGCCTTGATCGCGTCGAGTTGTTCCTGTTCTTCCAGATCGTATGCCATGCTAACCCTTGAGATTCAATACGTCGGCCAAGCCCGCCAACGGGACTTGCTGCTGCGCGGCTTCGCCTTGGGCGTCGGCACGCAGGAACTTGATGCTGGCGGTCTGCGCGGCCACTTCATCGGCGCCAAGGATAACCGCAACCCGGGCTCCGCTGGCATCGGCGCGCTTGAATTGGGACTTGAAGCTGGCGGCGCCGGCATGCACCACCACCGACAGGCCGGCATCGCGCAGGTCTTCGCCCACCCGGGCGGCAAGGCGCTGCGCGTCCTCGCCCTGATGCACCACGTAGACGTCGCACTCGGCCGGGGCGTCGATCTGCACGCTCTGTTCCCACAGGTCCAGCAGGCGCTCCATGCCAATCGCGAAGCCGACCGCCGGCGCAGGCTTGCCGCCCAGCAGCTCGATCAGGCCGTCGTAGCGGCCGCCACCGCACACCGTGCCCTGGGAGCCGAGGCGGTCGGTGACCCATTCGAAGACGGTCAGGTTGTAGTAGTCCAGCCCGCGCACCAGGCGCGGGTTGAGCCGGTATTCGATGCCGGCGTCGGTCAGGCGCTGGCACACGCCCTCGAAGTGGGCGCGCGATTCCTCGCCCAGGAAATCGAACAGGCGCGGAGCGCTGTCGGCCATTTCCTGCATGGCGGGGTTCTTGGTGTCCAGCACGCGCAGCGGATTGGTGTAAAGGCGGCGCTTGCCGTCTTCGTCCAGAATGTCGCTGTGCTTTTCCAGGTGCGCGATCAGGGCGGCGCGGTGCGCGGCGCGCTCGGCCGGTTGGCCCAGCGAGTTCAATTCCAGGCGCACGTCGGTCAGGCCCAGCAGCTTCCACAGGCGGGCCAGCATGACGATCAGTTCGGCATCAACGTCCGGGCCGGCAAAACCCAGGGCCTCGACGTCGATCTGGTGGAACTGGCGGTAGCGGCCGCGCTGCGGGCGCTCATGGCGGAACACCGGGCCGATCGAGTAGACGCGCTGCGGACGGTCGTACAGCAGGTTGTGCTCGATCGAGGCGCGCACGATGCCGGCGGTCATCTCGGGCCGCATGGTCAGCGATTCGCCGTTGAGCGCATCGGTGAACGTGTACATCTCTTTTTCGACGATGTCGGTCACTTCGCCGATGCCGCGCGTGAACAGGCGCGTATGCTCAAGCACGGGCGTACGCACATTGCGATAGCCGTAGCCGCGCAGCCAGCCGCGCACGATTTCCTCGAATTGCTCCCAACGGGCGCTCGGCCCCGGCAGCAGGTCATTCATGCCGCGGATGGCGGCGACTTTCTGGAAAGCTTGAGTCATCTTGATCATGCCGCCCCGCGCGCTGGCAAGCGCGCCTGCGGCCACACCCTTTCTTTAATGAGAGGCGAGCGCGCCATAGCGACGCGCCACATAGTCTTCAACGATGGCCTGGAATTCCTCGGCGATACGATCGCCCTTCAGGGTGACCGTGCGCTCGCCGTCGACGAACACCGGCGCGGCCGGCACCTCGCCGGTGCCCGGCAGGCTGATGCCGATGTCCGCGTGGCGGCTTTCGCCAGGCCCGTTGACCACACAGCCCATGACCGCGACGTTCATGCTTTCGACGCCGGGGTATTGGGCGCGCCACACCGGCATCTGCCGGCGCAGGTAGGACTGGATGCTGTCGGCCAGTTCCTGGAAGAACGTGCTGCTGGTGCGGCCGCAACCGGGGCAGGCCACCACCATGGGCGTGAACGCGCGCAGGCCCATGGTCTGCAGGATTTCCTGCGCCACAACAGCTTCGCGGCCACGGTCGCCACCGGGTTCCGGCGTCAGCGAAATACGGATGGTGTCGCCGATGCCCTGCTGCAGCAGCACGGCCAGCGCGGCGGTCGAGGCCACGATACCCTTGCTGCCCATGCCGGCCTCGGTCAGGCCCAGGTGCAGCGGGTAGTCGCAACGCGCCGACAGGTCGCGGTAGACCGCGATCAGGTCCTGCACGTGGCTGACCTTGCACGACAGGATGATGGCGTCGCGGCGCAGGCCGAGTTCCTCGGCGCGCTGGGCGTTGCTGATGGCGGACACCACCAGCGCGTCGCGCATGACCGCCTGAGCCTCCCAGGGCTGGGCGCGGCGGCTGTTTTCGTCCATCTTGCGCGCCATCAGCTCGTGGTCCAGGCTGCCCCAGTTCACGCCGATGCGCACCGGCTTGTCGTAGCGGCAGGCCACCTCGATCATCTGGGCGAAATTGTCGTCACGACGCTTGCCGCCGCCCATGTTGCCGGGATTGATGCGGTATTTGGACAGCGCCTGCGCGCATTCCGGGAATTGCGACAGCAGCTTGTGGCCGTTGTAGTGGAAGTCGCCCACCAGCGGCACATCCACCCCCATGCGATCGAGCTGCTCGCGGATCGCCGCGACCTCCCTGGCCGCCTCGGGCGTATTGACGGTGATGCGCACCATCTCGGAACCGGCCAACGCCAGCTCCTTGACCTGGATCGCCGTGGCGATGGCATCGGCGGTGTCGGTGTTGGTCATGGACTGCACCACCACCGGCGCGTCGCCCCCGATGCGGACGATTCGGTCGCCCCACTTGACCGCCACCGAACGCGTGGCGCGACGCGGCGCCGCGCCCACGGCGGGCGGCGGCGCATCCTGGCAAGGCAGAGAGGATTCTTGCATCGGTCGAATCGGTATTTACTTGGACAGCTTGGGAAGCCAGTCGAACGCCAGCCACTGCTGCGGCAGCCAGCCCTGCCAGAAGGCGTAGGCGACGCCGGCGGCAAGCACCAGCACGATGGCGATCAGCCAGCCCCACGACGCCGACGACGCGCGATCGTCGTCAGCGCTGGACTGGGGAATGGAATGCGCCGAATGCAACGCGCCCGGACTCAGCTTGACCGGTCCGGTGACCCGGGCCTTGGGGTCGAGCGAATCGACGATGGCCTGCGAATCGGCGCCCAGCATGCGGGCGTAGTTGCGGATCAGGCCGCGCAGCGAAACGCCGGTGGGAAGATCGGCCCACTGTTCATTTTCGAGGGCCTCGATCTGCTTGGCCGAAAACTTGATACGGCTGGACACTTCGTCGAGCGACCAGCCCTTGGATTGGCGCAGCGCGCGCAGCGCCGAGCCCACATTGCCCGAGCCACCCGCGCTCGCGGGTGTCTCTGAAACTGCAGAAGCGATATCCTGCGTCATGCATGCACCTGTCTAATTGGTATGGTCTGGCGCTGCGCGGCGTTCCGCTCGGTGATCCGGGTACGGTCGCGCACTTCTCCGGCCAACTGGCCACAAGCGGCATCGATATCGTCCCCCCGGGTCTTGCGCACCGTCGTGATGATGCCGGCGTCCATCAGGCGCTGGGCGAACACCTTGACGCGGGCCGAAGGCGAACGCTTCAGACCGGACGCGGGGAAGGGATTGAACGGGATCAGATTGAGCTTGCAGCGGATCTGGCGGGCAATGTTTATCAGTTCCTTGGCATGCTGATCGGTATCGTTGATACCGTCCAGCATGCAATATTCAAACGTGATGAAGTCGCGCGGCGCGAAGGCCAGGTAGCGTTCGCACGCGGCCAGCAACTCCTTCAACGGGTATTTCTTGTTCAACGGCACCAGCTCGTCGCGCAGCGCGTCGTTGGGCGCATGCAGCGACACGGCCAGCGCCACCGGACAGTCCTGCGACAGGCGGTCCATCATGGGCACCACGCCCGATGTGGACACCGTGACGCGGCGGCGCGACAGGCCGTAGGCGTTGTCGTCGAGCATCAGGCGCAGGGCCGGCAGCACCTGGTCGTAGTTGAGCAGGGGCTCGCCCATGCCCATCATGACCACATTGCTGATGACCCGGGTATCTTCGGTGGCGCGGGCGCTTTCCAGGCGCGCGGTGCCGATGTCGGCTTCCAGCACGCGCTTGGCCCACCACAGCTGGCCGATGATCTCGCTGGTCTTGAGGTTGCGGTTGAACCCCTGATGCCCGGTCGAGCAGAAACGGCAGTTCACCACGCAGCCGGCCTGGCTGGAGATGCACAGGGTGCCGCGGTCGTCTTCGGGGATGAAGACGGTTTCGATGGCGTTGCCCTGCCCCACGTCGAACAGCCACTTGCGGGTGCCGTCCGACGAGCGTTGCTCGGTGTTGACGGGCAGCGCCTCGATGACGCAGCGCGATGCCAGTTGGCCGCGAAAATCGCGGGCCAGGTCGGTCATGGCGTCGAACGAATCGGCGCCGCGCTGGTGCATCCAGCGCTGCAGCTGGCGGGCGCGAAACGGCTTGCCGCCCCACTGCCCGACGAGTTCGGACAGGGCGGAGCCGTCCAGCCCCAGCAGATTGATTCGTTCGACGGTTTCCATGACCTGGGTAGTGCTATGACGCTAAAACGATTTCCGGGAAATCAACGGCTGTGGATGTTGATTTCGGGGAAGAAGAAAGCCACTTCGACGGCGGCCGTTTCCGGCGCGTCCGAGCCGTGCACGGCGTTGGCGTCGATGCTGTCGGCGAAGTCGGCGCGGATGGTGCCCGGGGCGGCCTTCTTGGGATCGGTGGCGCCCATCAGGTCGCGGTTCTTCTGGATGGCGTCTTCACCTTCCAGCACTTGCACGAACACGGGGCCCGAGACCATGAAATCGACCAGATCCTTGAAGAAGGGGCGCTCTTTGTGCACGGCGTAGAAACGCTCGGCGTCGGTGCGCGACAGTTGCGTCAGGCGGGCGGCGATGACCTTCAGGCCGGCTTGTTCGAAACGGCCGACGATCTGGCCGATGACGTTCTTGGCAACGGCGTCGGGCTTGATGATCGAGAGGGTGCGTTGGACGGACATGGGAACTCCAAAAACGGATTGCTGACTGGTTTCTATGATTGCCTGGCGTGGCCTGCGTCTGTTGGTGTCACCCTTCAGACGGCATCGCGCCATGGGCGCGCAAGCGGCTCGGACCTGCCGGGCCGCGACAGCGGCTGCGTCGCGGCGGCATTTCCGGGCCGTCCCGGCCGCCTGTGCCAAGGCGGGGATTCGACACTGCCGACCCTTCGGAGGCATCCCGCATTGAATGTTCGCTCGGTTCATTGTGCTGAAATCCTCAGCGTTTTTTCAATGAACTTTTGGCGAAATCCCAATGAATTCAGGGACTTCTAAAAGGTTTACAGTAACCCGGTATTCTAACACGCCGATACGACCGCATTACATCTTAAAATGAGCGGTTTGCTTGCCCGTTTCCATCGACCGGGCGCCCTGTCTGCCGGAACCTGTAATGACTCAAGCTGCTCCCCCGAACGCCGCGCCCGCCGCGACCGACACCCCGGAACTCTCCAAGAGCTTCGAACCCGCCGCACTCGAATCCCGCTGGTACGCCGAGTGGGAAAAGCGCGGGTACTTCGCCGCCGGCTCGCACGTAAAAACAGGGACGGGAACCCAAGGCACCGCTGAGCCCTACGTCATCCAGTTCCCGCCGCCCAACGTGACGGGCACCCTGCACATGGGCCACGCGTTCAACCAGACCATCATGGATGGCCTGATCCGCTACCACCGCATGCTGGGCAACGATACCGTCTTCATCCCGGGGACGGATCACGCCGGTATCGCCACGCAGATCGTGGTTGAAAGACAGCTCGACGCCCAGAAGGTTTCGCGCCACGACCTGGGCCGCGAGAAATTCGTGGAAAAAGTGTGGGAATGGAAGGAAAAGTCGGGCAACGCCATCACCGGTCAGGTGCGCCGCCTGGGCGCCTCGGCCGACTGGCCGCGCGAGTACTTCACCATGGACGAGCGCATGTCGCGCGGCGTGGTCGAGACCTTCGTGCGTCTGCACAAACAGGGCCTGATCTACCGCGGCAAGCGCCTGGTCAACTGGGACCCCAAGCTGCTGACGGCCGTGTCCGACCTGGAAGTGCAGTCGGAAGAGACCGACGGCCACATGTGGCACATCCTCTACCCCTTCGTCGACGGCCCGCAGACCATCGTCGACAAGGACGGCCAGACGGTCACCCTGCGCGGCATGACCATCGCCACCACCCGCCCCGAAACCATGTTGGCCGACGGCGCGCTGTGCGTACACCCCGACGATCCGCGTTACAAGCACCTGATCGGCAAGGAAGTCGAGCTGCCGCTGTGCGACCGCAACATCCCCATTATCGCGGATGACTTCGTCGATCCCGAATTCGGCACCGGTTGCGTCAAGATCACGGGCGCGCACGACTTCAACGACTATGCCTGCGCGATGCGCCACGACCTGCCGCTGATCGTGATCTTCACGCTCGACGCGCACATCAACGAGAACGGCCCCAAGCAGTTCCAGGGCATGGAGCGCTATGAGGCCCGCAAGGCCGTGGTCGCCCAACTGGAAGCCGAGGGCTACCTGGTCAAGGTCGAGCCGCACAAGATGATGCAGCCCAAGGGCGACCGCACCGGCGTCGTGCTCGAACCCATGCTGACCGACCAATGGTTCGTCGCCATGAGCAAGCCGGCCCCCGCAGGCACGCTCAACCCGGGCAAGAGCATCACCGAGGTGGCGCTGGACGTGGTGGCAGACGGCCGCATCCGGTTCTACCCGGACAACTGGACCACCATCTACAACCAGTGGCTCAACAACATCCAGGACTGGTGTATCTCGCGCCAGCTGTGGTGGGGCCACCAGATTCCCGCCTGGTACTCGGAAGACGGCCAGGTGTTCGTCGCGCACGACGAGGCCGAAGCGATCCAGCAGGCCCGCGCCGCCGGCGTCACCGGCGGTCTCACGCGCGACCCGGACGTGCTGGACACCTGGTTCTCGTCGGGCCTGGTGCCTTTCACCACGCTCGGCTGGCCCGACAAGACGCCCGACCTGGAACGCTACCTGCCCTCCAGCGTGCTGGTCACCGGTTTCGACATCATCTTCTTCTGGGTCGCGCGCATGGTCATGCTGACCACGCATCTGACCGGCCAGATCCCGTTCAAGCACGTCTACGTGCACGGCCTGATCCGCGACGCCGACGGCCAGAAGATGAGCAAGTCCAAGGGCAACACGCTCGATCCGGTCGACCTGATCGACGGCATCGACCTGGATGGCCTGGTGGCCAAGCGCACCTACGGCCTGATGAACCCCAAGCAGGCTGGCGCCATCGAGAAAGCGACGCGCCGCCAGTATCCGGACGGCATCCCCGCCTTCGGCACCGATGCGCTGCGCTTCACCATGGCCGCCTACGCGACCCTGGGCCGCAACATCAACTTCGATCTGAAGCGCTGCGAGGGCTATCGCAACTTCTGCAACAAGCTCTGGAACGCCACCCGTTTCGTGCTGATGAACACCGAAGGCCACGACCTGACCGGTCCGGACTCGGGCGAAACCTCGTTCGTCGACCGCTGGATCGTCAGCCAGCTGCAGACGCTGGAAGCCGAGGTGGCGCGCGGCTTCGCCGACTACCGCTTCGACAATGTCGCCAACGCGTTGTACCGCTACGTCTGGGACGAATACTGCGACTGGTACCTGGAACTGGCCAAGGTGCAGATCCAGACCGGCACGCCGGCCCAGCAACTGGGCACGCGCCGCACGCTGATCCGCGTGCTGGAAGGCGTGCTGCGCCTGGCGCACCCGATCATTCCGTTCATCACGGAAGAACTGTGGCAGAAGGTCTCGGTGGTGGCCGGCAAACGCCAGGAAGGCGTGGCCGACAGCGTCAGCGTGCAGCCTTACCCGCAAGCCAACCCGGCCGCCGTGGACACCGCCGCCGAGGCCGACGTGGCCGAACTCAAGGCCCAGGTCGAAGCGGTGCGCGCCCTGCGCGGCGAGATGAACCTGTCGCCGGCGCAGAAGGTGCCGCTGTGCGCCCAAGGCGACGCGCCCACGCTGACGCGCAACGCCCCCTACCTGGCGGCGCTGGCCAAGCTCAGCCAGGTCGACGTGCTGGACGTCCTGCCCGACGCCGGCGCGCCGGTGCAGGTGGTCGGCGCCAGCCGCCTGATGCTGCATGTCGAGATCGACGTTGCCGCCGAGCGCGTGCGCCTGGACAAGGAAATCGCGCGCCTCGAAGGCGAGATCGCCAAGGCCAATGGCAAGCTGTCCAATGCCAGCTTCGTCGAGCGCGCCCCGGCCGCCGTGGTCGAACAGGAAAAGGCCCGTCTGGCGCAATTCGGCGAGACGCTGCAGAAGGTGCGCGAACAGCGCGGCAAGCTGGGCAACTGAAGACGCGCCAGGCCTGGCGGGCAATGACCCGCGGCCTGGCCCCCCTCCCGGCGCCCCGGCCCCTGTCCGGGGCTTTTTTACGCCACGCCGTGGCGGACTAGACGCCGCCGTCGGTCATGCGGTACCACGTCACCACGGCATTGACATACAGCCGGCGCAAGCCATAGAGCGGAAACGGCTTTATTGGCGACAAGGGCACCGGCAACGCCTTGGGATCGCCGCTGACCAGGTATTGCGCCATCGCGCGCCCCATGCTGGTCTGCACCCCCACGCCGCGGCCCTGGCAGCCAATATCCACTAACAGGCCGGGCTGCGGTTCATGCAGGTGCGGCAGGTAGTCGCGGGTAATGGCGACCCGCCCGCACCAGCGGTATTCGAACGGCGTGCCGGCCACTTGCGGGAACATCTTCACCATCACTCTTTCGAGATGGGCCCAGTCCTGCGCGCCGCGGGGCTCGCGGAACGGCCCGCGCCCGCCCATCAGCAGGCGGCCCTGGTGGTCGAGACGGAAATACAGCAGCAGGTTGCGGGTGTCGGATGTGACGTGGCCTTCCGGGAAAATGCCCGCGCGCACGCGCTCGGGCAACGGCGGGGTGGCCACCTGGAAGGTATTGGCGTCGATGATCGAAGGCTTCAGGCCGGGCAGCAGGTCGGCGCCGTAGGCATTGGTGCACATCACCACGCGCTCGGCCGTCACGCGGGCCCCGCCTGCGGTGGTGGCAACCCACTTGCCGCCCTCGCGCTGGAGCCGGGTGACAGGGGTATCCGTATGGATCACGGCGCCGGCATTCAAGGCGGCGCGCGCCAGCCCGCGCGCATAGCTCAGCGGCTGCACCGCGCCCGCGCGCCGGTCGACCCATCCCCCCAGATAGCGGTCGGTGCCGATCAGGCGCGTCACCTCGGCCTTGTCCAGGGGCTGGGCATCGGCGCCGTGACGCGCCCATTGCGCGGCGCGGGCATGCGCCAG
>JACDJA010001745.1_pt1 | contig 17241 bp, 22 predicted proteins | sample 7449241 | NCBI WGS metagenome assembly JACDJA01 (sample SAMN14253289, study PRJNA609438) | sludge metagenome | isolation source: initial anaerobic sludge | collected 2018-12-20 | reverse complement strand
CGCACGCCGGTGGTTGGTGCAACGGGCCGGCGTTTTTCTCTGAACATGCTCTCGGCGATCAGCCCCAGGGGGGAGCTGCGCTTCATGCTGCACGAGGGCACGGTGAACGCGCCGGTCTTTGTCGAGTTTCTGCGCCGACTGATGGTCGGGGCAACAAGGCCGGTATTCCTTGTTGTCGACGGCCATCCGGTGCACCGCTCACGAGCGGTACGCGCATATGTGGACAGTCTGGGCGGACAGTTGCGCCTGTTCTTTCTGCCGCCGTACGCGCCGCAGCTCAATCCGGATGAAGTCGTCTGGGCGCACGTCAAGCGCACGGTCTCGGGACGCCTGGTGCAAAACGCCGCAGACATGAAGCGCTTCGCGCTGGGGGCGATGCGCCGCATCCAGAAGCTGCCTGCACTGATTCGATCCTTCTTTGGTCAGCCTGAATGCCACTATATTCGGCAGCACCTGTTCAGCTGACATTACTTTCCGAAAATTTAGTAGCAGATCGGTGGCGTGGAATACTCAGACAGCCGTGGCTAGAAATGAAATTTCGGATCCTCATGTGATCCGTACCCTGATGGCGGAACCAAACTACCCAATCTCACGTGTTCCAACAACCGTGGCACGAACGTGACTTTCAACCTCAACGAACAACAATGAAAGAGCTGGACGCAGAGAAGCTAAAAGAGAACGCGCTGACATCGATTCGCCTTGGCATTGAGGATTTCCAGCGCACCAAGCAGAGGCAAGAACAGGGAGGCGATCCGGCCCGTGCCCTCTCTGCCGTGCGGAACCTGTTCGCAGGCATCCTACTTCTGTTTAAGTACAAGATCGCGGTCTCGGTCGACGATCCTGATGATGCGCCATCCCTGATCTTCAACCCCCCCGAAGTCATGCCGCAAGCTGACGGCAATGGTGGCGTCGAGTGGAAACCCGTTGGTAAGTTCAGAAAGACCACCATCGATGTCGCGACCATCAAGAAGCGCTTCGAGGGGTTCGATATTGATGTCGACTGGCAGGCCATCGAAAAGATGCAGGAGTGTCGCAATCACCTGGAGCACTTGCACCCGGCCAATACGCTGGGCGAGGTGGCGGGCTTCGTTGCCGACCTGTTTCCTGTGCTGCGTGAGTTCATTCAGACGCAATTGAATGAGCAGCCGGCCGACTTACTGGCCACTGCATGGCCCGTCATGCTCGCGCACCACGAATTCTTCACCAACACCATGGCGACATGCACGGCTGCGTGGAGCGGCGCTGGTGTCCCTGAGCTGATGCAGCCGTGGCTAGATCAGTGCCAGTGTGGAGAATGTGGTTCCTCCCTGCTCCGTCCCAGCCAAGATGACATTGAGGATGGAGCCAGCGTTGAGAGTCAGGATAAGTCGTTCAAATACGTCTGTGTCGCCTGCGGCCACTCGGACCTGATTGCTCCGCTGATGATCAAGGCACTCAACGACGCCTACGACTATGACCCCCGCGATGGAGGCGAGCCCGGTGTCGAGGGCTGCAATGACTGCGACCGATCTACCTTCCTCATCCATGAGCAGCATTGCCTATGGTGCGGCGCTGAACTCGACTACAAGGAATGCTCACTTTGTGAAGAAGCGCTTGGGCAAGGTGACCAGTACAACGGTGGCCTTTGCGGCTACCATGCATACGCTTTCGACAAGGCGATGCGAGACGACTAGATTCGCTCAAAAAGTCGAACTGACACACCTGCCATTGACCTGCTCTGGGTTATCGAGACGCAATTTTGGAAGATGGCGGGTTGTAGATCTTGGCGAGGACGTTGCTCGAGTTCCACCGAGGTCGATGACCGCTTGGTGCCAGGCGTGAGTACGCTCGCCAGCGGTCTTCAACAGCAACCGTTGCAAAGCACGCGATCGTTGACGATGCTCGAATGGCGGGAATGGGTCGTTTTCTGTCTGACAAGGACCTGGGCTAGATCTTAGTCAGTGAGTTTTAGCCGCTAAAAATTTCCTTGGCGTTCTACTCCTTCAGTAGAAGCATTTGGGGCGTCGAGGTCAAGGACTTCAGCGCTTTCGATACTGCCTGGCGTTCGATGCCCAATTTTCGCGCGATCTCCGACTGATTGAGCCCGCTCCACTGAAGTATCAGTATTTGCTTTTTGCGGTCTGATAGCTTCGAGTCCACCATCAAGCGCGCTTGGTTGCGCAACTCTCCTTTATCGGCTGACTGTACGGTCTGGCTCAACATGAGGTGGTAGAAGTAGCGATCCACCAGCAGGTCGCCAGAGGCGGCTTGCGGCGAGGCACGCTTCGCGCATTGACGGTTGAGCCGGTCAAGTTCGAGGTTGAATTGCGCGAGGGACCGTTTTGCTTGCCTATAAGCGGGGTTCCGGCTGCCATTCGCCAAGATGGGTCTATGCCTGGCGCAGTACTGGTGACTGAGTTCGAGCTTCTTGCGGTCTTGCAGCTCTACGTCATTGACTTGGTTGTCGGCGACCATTGCCATGAAGTCGGCGAACTCGGTCAGATCTCCGCATAGCTCGCAAAAGCCGTGTTTGCGTTGCGCGTTTAGATTGACGCCAGTTGTGGTGGTCGATTTTTTAGGACGCTTGCACGCGCAATCCCAAACCAAGCCCGTCAGCGATTCGATGGTTGCAACAAAGCGCTGATCCCTTGAATCCTGCCTGTCCTCTGTCTTGATGAAATGGTGCAGCAACTGCCGCTGCAGACGAACCATCGTATCAAATCCGACCAATCGAATAGTCTCGCTGAAGTCCATTCCCGCCCCGACACCGGAGACGAAGCCCGAATAGCGTGCCGGGAGGGTTTTCATGTAGGTGGCTACGGCGGGATCAATGACTTCCTGTATCAATCGCACGATGGGGTAGCGCCGCGAAGCGATGGAGTAAGGATGCCAGCGATCCTGAAAACATTCGATGGCTTCCGATATGTCAGGATCACATCCTTCCCAAATGGTTATGGTCTGTTCTTTTTTCATGACGTCAACCTTTTCGGGTAATTATAGCGCTGTCGGAAAATGAATTGCTAGGCACCATAAGGCACTCGTTAGCAATTGGAGGCCGGGCCATGCAGGCTGTAACCAGCAAAATACTCATCAACAGAAAAAGACTCCTGGAGATCATTCCGCTCTCGACGCGGACCATCTACAACATGGAGCAGCGAGGCGCTTTTCCTCGTCGTATCGCCCTCACATGCAGGAATGTGGCGTGGGATTTATCGGAAGTCGAAGAGTGGATCGAAGTGCGTAAGTCGTCGGGTATTCAGGCTGATCGACCCGGCGACGTGAGGGGTTGATATGGCCTTCGATCTGATGGCGGCCTTCGCCGAACCGCCGCCACCGATTGATTACGTTTTACCAAATATGGTTGCCGGAACGGTTGGCGCACTGGTGTCACCTGGCGGTGCAGGCAAGTCCATGCTGATCCTGCAATTGGCTGCGCAGATTGCCGGCGGCCCTGATCTGCTGGAAGTGGGCGAGCTGCCCACCGGCGCGGTGGTGTACCTGCCAGCCGAAGACCCACCAGTTGCGATCCATCACCGCTTGCACGCCCTTGGCGCACACCTTACCGCTGCGCAGCGGCAAGCCGTGGCGGATGGCTTGCTGATTGAGCCACTGATTGGCAAATGCCCCAACATCATGGCCCGGGATTGGTTTGATGGCCTCAAGCGGGCTGCCGAGGGCCATCGGCTGATGGTTCTGGATACCCTACGCCGCTTTCATATCGAGGAAGAGAACGCCAGTGGACCTATGGCGCAGGTCATTGGCCGCATGGAGGCCATAGCCGCCGATACCGGCTGCTCCATCGTGTTTCTGCACCACGCCAACAAGGGCGCGGCGATGGGAGGCGCTGGCGATCAACAGCAGGCCAGCCGTGGATCATCGGTGCTGGTCGATAACATCCGCTGGCAGTCGTATCTGTCCGGCATGACGCAGGCCGAGGCCGAGGAATGGGGTGTTGATGAGGGGCGGCGGGGGTTCTTCGTCCGCTATGGCGTCAGCAAAGCAAACTACGGTGCTCCCTTTCAGGAGTGTTGGTTCCGGCGGCACGAGGGTGGCGTGCTCAAGCCGGCTGTACTTGAACGGCAGAAACGCCAGTCCCCCGCGAAGCTGAAATCCGTAGCGAGGGGCGGCAATGACAACTGGTAATCAGGTCGCCCCGACCAGCACGGCATTGCAGGCTCGGGTGATGATCTATCAACCCAGCCAGCGCCCACGGGAACGCGCCGGGCAGTGGATAGACACCGGTTTCGGTCGATGCCGTGTAACCGGCAGGCTGGGTCAGCGTCATGCCGATATTGTGGAATCCATGTTGTATGTGGCGGAACGCCGCCGCGAAATATCGGACGGCGGCATCGAGCTGCTGATTGATCCGGCGAAGCTGCGCCGGATGTTATCCGATCACCAGTACAGCCACGGTCGCATCAAGAAGCTGTTGATCGACCTGCGAGCCGCCACGGTAGAGATCGTGACGCCGGAACTGGAGCACAGTGGTGACAGCATCATTGGCGGCCTGATCGACCACGTTATCCCATCACCCATGACCCGCCGCGATCCGCTCACCGGCGGCGAACGCAATTTGTGGCGCGTCCGGCTGGGGGTTGCCCTGGTGATGCTGCTGGAGAGGGATTTGTCTTTGTACTACCCGCCTGCCCCCATTGTCCGGTTGCAACATGGGATCAGTCAGGCGCTTGCACGGCATGTGCTCACCCACAGACACGACCCGGCAGGAGGCTGGCATCTGGACACCTTGATTCGTGCCGTAGGAGGCGAGGCGGTCAACAGTATGACGCTGCGTAATTATCGGCGACGGCTGAGGGAGGATGCCGCTGGGTTGGTCGAAGTCGGCATCGAGATAGACGCCAGAGACAGGGTAAAGCGTGTCACACCGGCCCGATAGCGTGCTACAGCGGCCCGAGGGCGTGTCACATCGGCCCGGAAGCGTGCCACAGCGGCCCGATTTTTTGCTGTTTTGGCAGGATATTCAGGATATTTCAGGATATCCAGGCGGTGCTACCGCCCGCTTGAGGCGGTCGCTTGCACCTTGTCGATCAAGCCCTGGCGGACTTGCTCAATCGGCCAAGGGCCGATGGTTGAACGCCAGGAAGAGAGGGGCGGTGGCGACAGGTCACCGGGTTTCACCGGGTACGAAAAAGCCGCCCCTCAAGTGTCAACATCAACAGAGTGGGACGGCTGCAAGATCATCGACCCGCGTTACCAAGACCGCACAACGCCCCGTTGATGCATGTTCTGGAAGCCGTTCGCTATTAAGCGCCGGCGGAACCGAGCGTGGTTCATTGACACTTGAGGGGCGGTGGCTTGGCTTTTCCCTTGGCGTCCAACTTGTTTTTTTCCCAGTGCGAGGAAAGCGCAAGGAAAGTATTGGTTTTGTGCGGTGGAAAGCGAAAGGAAACCGGTTGGAAAGTCCGGTTTTATCGCGATTCGATAGCGATTTTTCACGATTACAGCGCGACTCTGCCGATTGCGTGGCGATTGCAGAGCAATCGCAGATCAATAGCGACGAAATAGCGACAGATTCCAACCTGCATACGTGCAGAAAACGCGGTTGTAACGCGGGCAGGATGTGTGAAGTAGGCCCACCCGCAAGCGTGTTGTCCTTTTTCACTTGCCCATATTCGCACCTGCGGTGCTCAACGGGAATCCTGCTCTGCGAGGCTGTTTTCAGGCATAGGCTGGAGGATTAATGGACGACGAAAAGAGAGTCACGCGCAAGAACAGCCCGCCCATCAAGGTGTACTGCCTGCCCGAAGAGCGGGCCGAAATCGAGGCGAACGCCAGGATGGCAGGGATCAGCGTTGCGCGTTACCTGCGCGACGTGGGCCAGGGCTACCAGGTCAAGGGTGTCATGGATTACGACTACGTGCGCGAGCTGGTGCGGGTCAATGGCGACTTGGGCCGGCTGGGCGGTTTGCTCAAGCTATGGCTGACCGATGACCCGCGCACGGCTCGCTTCGGCGATGCCACGATCCTTGCTCTATTGAGTCGGATTGAGGCCACCCAGGACGAAATGAGCCGGCTGATGAAGTCCGTGGTGCAGCCGAGGGCCGAGCCTTGAAAATTTTAGCCGCTAAAAAATTGGAGGCCGGCTGATGATCGCCAAGCATGTACCCATGCGCTCGCTGGGCAAGTCCGACTTCGCCAGCCTGGTCAACTACGTTACCGACGCACAGAGCAAGGATCACCGGCTGGGACAGGTGCAAATCACCAACTGCGACGCCGCGTCGGTGCGGGATGCCATCACCGAGGTGCTGGCGACCCAACATAGCAACACGCGGGCCAAGGGCGACAAGACCTATCACCTGATCGTCAGTTTCCGCGCTGGCGAGCAGCCCAGCGCCGACACCCTACGGGAGATCGAGGAACGCATCTGCGCCGGGCTTGGCTACGGTGACCACCAGCGCATCAGTGCCGTGCACAACGATACCGACAACCTGCACATCCACATTGCCATCAACAAGATTCACCCGACCAGGCACACGATGCACGAGCCGTACTATCCGCACCTGGCGCTGGCCGACTTGTGCGAGACGCTGGAGCGGGACTATGGCCTGGAAGCGGATAATCACCGACCGCAGCAGCGCGGGGCGGCATCGAGGGCCGCCGACATGGAGCGCCATGCAGGCGTTGAAAGCCTGGTGGGTTGGATCAAGCGTGAATGCCTGGACGACATCAAGGCGGCGCAGTCCTGGACGGAGCTGCACCAGGTCATGCGTGATAACGGTCTGGAGATTACGCCAAGGGGTAACGGGCTGGTGATCCGGGCCGATGACGGAACGATGGTCAAGCCCAGCTCCCTGGCCCGCGATCTGTCCAAGCCTGCCTTGGAAAAGCGGCTGGGAGCCTTTGAGGCGTCACCGGATCAGCAGGAGAAGCCGCCCAGGCGGCAGTATCAAAAGAAGCCGGTACGGTCACGCGCTGACACCACCGAGCTTTATGCCAGGTACAAGGATGAGCAGAAGAATTTGACCGCCGCCAGGGCCGAGGCATTGGCGGCGGCGAAGCGGCGCAAGGATCGGGCCGTGGTCGATGCCAAACAGAAGGCCGCCACCAAGCGGGCAGCAATCAAGCTGACCGGTGGCGGTCGGGTGGCAAAAAAACTGCTGTATTCACAAACCAGTGCGACGCTACGCGCCGAGCTGGACGGAATACACAAGGAATACACCAAGGAACGAGAGCGGCTTTACCAGGGCCACCAGCGCCGCCAGTGGGCCGATTGGCTCAAGCAAGAGGCTATCCAGGGTAACAGCGAGGCGCTGGCTGCCTTGCGGGCCAGAGAAGCCGCCCAGGGATTGAAGGGCAACACGGTCAAAGGGCAAGGTCAGGCGAAGCCCGGCCATGCGCCGGTGATCGACAATATCACCAAGACGGGCACGATCATTTACCGGGCCGGTGCTAGTTCCGTGAGGGATGACGGTGACCGGCTGCAAGTCTCGACCGGCACCGACCGCGCCGGTGTTCAGGAAGCCTTGAGGTTGGCCGCAGAGCGGTACGGCAACCGCATCACCGTTAACGGTACAACCGAGTTCAAGGCCCAGGCGATCCGGGCCGCTGTGGATGGCAAGCTGCCCGTTACGTTTGCTGATCCAGGCCTGGAAAAGCGCCGCTTGGCACTGCTGCAAGACAATTTCAGCGTGACCAGCAAGCCCGGTGTTCCAGGTGTCGGCAAGGTTCCGCCGCCGGTGGCCAGGGCGGGCCGTTTGCGCTCCTTGTCTCAAGCCGAAGCGTTGCAGATCGAGGGCGCAGCGGCAGCGGTTACACCGCAGAAACCAGCGCCTACCCCAGTGCCCGCGCCGGGCGAGCTGGAACGGCGTAAAGCCAAGCTGCAAGCGGAATTGAACGCCAAGAAGGAAAAAGCAAAGCAGCGCAAAGGGCGGGGCCGTTAGTGCTTTTGCATTTCGGTGTTTTTGCTATCATTGGTAGCGGGTACACCAAAAGGTAAGAGAATGGCAAATTTGAACATTCGCAATTTACCCGATGAGGTGCACCAGGCGCTGAAAGTTCGAGCGGCGCTGAACAACCGGAGCACCGAGGCGGAAATACGCGAGATATTGACCGCAGCAGTTCAACCGCTGGATTTGGGAAAAATGGGCCGAGCTGTTGGCCTGGAAAAACCAGCAAAGAAGTAACGTAACAAAGCAGTAATTTCGTGCAGGGTTGCACGACACACACCGAACTCAACAAAAAATTGCAAGGGCGTGACGGTGTCGACCCGGGCGGGTACCTAGACAGATTTTGGCGAACTGTCTCGTGATGGCCCAACCCCACAGCAGCGTAGCAGTAACGGCGCTGTGGGGCAGATTAGCCGCAATAGCTAACTCATCACATCGAGAGGTACTCGACCATGAAACGTGCCCGCCTTTTAGCGGCTAAATCAGCCCTGGCCGTTGCGCTCGCAACCGGCTTTATCACTAATACCATCACCCCTGTTCAGGCTGGCATCCCCGTTATCGACGGCGGCAACCTGGTGCAGAACGTCATGACGGCCATCGAGTCGGTGGCGCAGACGCTCAAGCAGATCGAGCAGTACCAGACCCAATTGCAGCAGTACGAAAACATGCTGCAAAACACGCTGGCCCCCGCCGCGTATATCTGGGATCAGGCGCAGGCCACTATCGGCAAACTGATCGAGGCCCAAAATACCCTGGCGTACTACCAGAACCAGCTCGGTAGTCTCGATAGCTACCTGGGCAAGTTCCAGGACGTAGCCTATTACCGTGGCTCGCCGTGCTTCAACGGCAGCGGCGGCTGCACTGATGCTGAATGGGCTGCAATGGATGAAAACCGCCGTCTGGCCAGCGAAAGCCAGAAGGTGGCCAACGACGCCCTGTTCAAGACACTAGAAAATCAAGAGAAAGCCTTACGGAACGATGCACTCAACCTTGAGAGATTGCAGGGTGCCGCCCAAGGCGCACAAGGCCAGTTACAGGCCATTGGCTACGCCAACCAGCTTGCCAGCCAGCAGGCTAACCAACTTTTGCAGATTCGTAGCCTTCTCATGGCTCAGCAAACGGCTGTAGGGGCCAAGATGCAAGCTGACGCAGATCGAAAAGCGATAGAGCAGGCCGCGCATGAGCAGCTTTATGAGGGTTTGCAAGAACCGGTGAACCGTTCTAGAAGCAAGGAGTACTAACCATGAGAAAAATCATGATTGTTCTTGCCTTATTTTCTTCGGCCTTGGTCACTGGTTGCGGAGATTCGCCTGATCGAGATTTGAACACTCGAACGCCGGAAGAGCAGCGGGCGGCAGATGAGCTTTATAAAGGCTTGGAAGCGCCTGTTGACCGTTCCAGAAGCAAGGAGTACTGACCATGAAATCTGTACTTGTGCGCTTAGGCTTCGGGTCGGCGTTGGTGTTGCTTTCTCAATCCGCTTTCGCCGCCATAGAAAAGGGTGGTGTTCTGAATGAAGTGTCAGACCGATTCTTGACGGCTAGTTCGACCTGGGCGGGAACAATTACGCAATATGCGTCCTGGCTGTTCTGGACGTTGGTTGTGATTTCGATGGTCTGGACGTTCGGCATGATGGCCTTGCGCAAGGCCGACATTGGCGAGTTCTTCGCAGAGTTCGTCCGGTTCACGATCTTTACCGGCTTTTTCTGGTGGTTGCTGTTAAACGGCCCTAACTTCGCAATGGATATTGTCAATTCGTTGAGAACGATTGCAGCGGAAGCGTCTGGACTTCCTAGAGGGCTGAACCCTTCCACACCCATTGATATTGCCTTCGATATTCTGGCGAAAGCAGCGAAGTCTTACAGCGTGACCAGTCCTATCGACAATCTATCAATTTTTCTTACTACTCTGGCCATCTTGGCATGCATGGCGGTGGTGGCGGCTAATGTGTTGCTGGCACTCATTACTGCCTGGGTGTTGGCTTATGCTGGAGTTTTTGTTCTTGGCTTTGGTGGATCACGTTGGACTTCCGATATCGCCCTTAACTATTTCCGAAGCGTAGCGGGTATTGCCCTCAAGCTGATGACCATTACTCTGCTAGTAGGTATCGCCATATCCATCATTGACGGCTATCACGCTGATCTTGCCAAGAAAGCCTCAATGGATGAACTGCTGGTTATTTTTGTTGTGTCGCTTGTTCTGGTGATCTTGGTAAATACCATACCGAACGTCATTGCGGGCTTGATTCCTGGCGGTGGTGCAGCAGCGAGTGCCGGGAGTTCTTTCGGTGCTGGTGCCATCATGGGTGCGGGTATGGCGGCTGCTGGCATGGCCACTGGCGGTGCGGCCTTGGCGGCCAAGGCAACTATGGGTGCCGCAGCAGGAACAATGGGCGGCGCATCCGCTATCCAGGCTGCATTCCAGAAAGCATCAGCAAGCATGGGCGCTGGCGGCGATATGCCCAGCATGGGGTCAATCGGCAACGACGGCAGCAGCGGTGGTGGTGAAGCGGGTACGGCTGGCAGTTCGCCGTTTGCCCAGGCCGCAGGCTTTAGTGACAGCGGTAGCAGCTCAAGTGGTGGCGGTTTTGCCAGGGCGGCGAAGCTGACCGCAGGTACTGCATCCGAGCTGGCCAAGGGCGTCGGTTCTCAAATGCAACAAGGGTTCCAGGAGCGGGTAGCAGAGACAACCGGCGGAAAACTGGCCGCCGGCATCAGGGCCAGCATGGAGCCAGAAGGAAGCACAGAGCAGAGCGTCGGCGGCCAGCAGTTTGGGGGTAACAGCCTTGGCGGTGATGCCGGCACTTCCGACAAATCAGGCGGTGGCTGGATCAACCAAACCGGCGGATTCAGCGCGTTATCGGAAGCCGACCAGGCGCAGGCGATGGAGTCCCATGCCCAATGGCAGGCCAAGAGCGAAGGCAATACGTTCGAAGTCGAGGACTACGTTTCGTATGCCCAGGAGCGGCAGCAAGAGTGAAATGCCGAAGTAGCCAGTTTCGTGAATAACGAAAACAAAAACGATAGGGGTTAAGAACAATGGAAAAACCATATTTGGCCGCTATAGCGGCCCTGGATGAAACGCCAAGGGTAGAGGTGCCGGAGTTCGTTTCACCCTTGGGCGATCAAACGGCCGAGGTTGATCGAGAGGCGGAAACAGCCGCTTTTGTGTCGCGTCCTGATCCGACGCAGGAGCTTGAGCCAGTCAGGTCAACGGAGACAAAGCACTACCAGGGTGCGGGCAATGGTAGATCCCCATTTGCAGAAGCAGCAGGGCTGTATCTGTGAGGCGCACCGGGCTGGTTGTGGCCAGCCCGGCACTTTCAATCAACACCTGTCTGAGAGGTGAATCATGACAACACAGCATCTTATCGAACCTGACCAGGTCGTGCATCAGGCGGCCGCTATTCTTGCTTCTTTGGAGTACATCGACCAAGGCGCGGCGCAGCGGCTGGAGCCGCTGGCCGAGGCCGTGGCGAACGCTTTCATGGTGGTGTACTACCAGGCCGAAACAGGCCGTGCGACTCGGAATGACTTCTGCGAAGCTCTGGAGGCGATTCGCCGATCTTTGCCCCAAGCGTAGCCCGGTGAAACAGGTAAGAATAATAAGAAGATTATTATTCTTACCGCCTTACCCTGCCCGGCAGTAGCTACGAGGGCGGCCAAGTGGCCGCTTTCTGCTATTCGATCCTGTATCTGATCTTTGCCTGGGCCGCGATTTCGCGGGCGTGCTCAATATAGGCCGCGTCACCAGAGGCCTCGGCGTGGGCCAGATATGTATGTATGGCTTCCGCGCTTTGCAAGTCCTCGACCAACAACTCGCGGCCAACGAGTGGGGCATCGACCCATTCTCGTTCTTCCGGCGGCAACGGGTAGGCCCCGGAGGCTTCGGTTCCAGCCAGCAGTTCGTCCAACGTGTAACGCGGCTTGGTCATCTACGGGCCTCATCGAGCCATGCCAGCGTTTCAGCATCGCGGGCCGCTACACGCGTCAGCAACTGACGCACGAAGGCCGTCATGCTGATACCGTGTTCGGCCAGGACGGTAGCCGCTTCTGCCTTCACAGCCACCGGGACGGTGGCGCTTACTGTTTTCATGGTCGTACCCTCGCGTGTTCTAGGCGGTTGCAATAGGTTCATTGTCGCATTCGCCGATGTGTTCGAAAAACGGTGGTTTTCTGAACAGATGAAAACATCGCAATTTTTCGTCGTGAGAACCGCTTTGAAGTGTTAATATATCCGTCAAGTTTTCAATGTCCTGGTTGCGTCCATGAATCAACGTATAGGGTACGCTCGCGTATCGACTGACGATCAGCACCTAGACCTGCAGCGCGACGCGCTTCAGCAGGCCGGATGCGGCGTTATCTACGAAGAAGCGGCTAGCGGCAAGAACACGGCTCGACCAGAGCTTGAACAGTGTCGCAAGGCGCTTCGGCCAGGGGACACCCTGGTGGTTTGGCGGCTGGATCGTCTCGGGCGCAGCCTGCCCGATCTGGTGCAGATAGTGGCAGAACTTGAGAAGCACGGCGTGTATTTCGAGAGTTTGACCGAGAAGATTGAGACGGGCAGCGCGTCGGGCAAGCTGCAATTTCATGTGTTCGCCGCACTGGCTGAGTTCGAGCGCGGCTTGATCCGTGAGCGGACGCAAGCTGGGCTGGCAGCAGCCCGCGCCCGTGGCCGGGCCGGTGGCCGCAAGCCAAAGTTAGACGACCAACAGGTGCGAGAGATCAAAGTCCTGTTGCGTGATCCAGATATGAAGGTGGCCGAGGTGGCCCGCCGTTATGGCGTGTCACGCACCACTCTTTATAAGCACGTTGGCGTCGTAGCGCCGAGACAATAAGGTTATGGCGATGATTGGTGAAAAAGTTATTATGAGCGAAAAAATAGAAGAGCTGAGAGATAGGGACGCTTCTAGGGCTGCGTCGGCTGCTATATCAAATGCTCATCCTGTCGAAAAGGTTGTTAGTTTCAAGCCAGTGAAAGAAGGGTTTGGGCTTCAGTATGAGCACCCGAATGGGCGTTTATATCAAGGTGACTCATTTGATTGGCTCGAATCACTTGATAGCGCAAGTGTTGATCTTGTTTTTGCTGATCCACCATATAACATCAAAAAAGCCGATTGGGATAATTTTGAGAGTCAAGAGAAATATATTGAATGGTCTCTGAAATGGATTAGGCAAGTTTCTCGTGTTCTAAAGCCTACAGGGTCGATGTATGTGTGTGGGTTCTCTGAAATTCTGGCTGATCTGAAGCATCCGGCTTCAAAATATTTTAAGCATTGTCGTTGGCTTATTTGGCACTACAAGAACAAGGCTAATTTAGGTGGTGATTGGGGGCGTTCACATGAGAGCATCATTCACTTTAGGAAGTCTGATGCGTCCAGGCTGAACATTGATGATGTTCGCACCCCATATGGGGCACATACGCTTAGGTATCCATCCCATCCGCAAGCGGAGTCTAGCGCCTATGGTAAAGGCGCAAGCAAGAAACGAGATAACTGGATGCCTCACCCTAAAGGTGCTAAGCCGAAGGATGTATTTGATATTCCCACTACCTGCAACGGCATGGGAGAAAAGACCCCGCACCCTACGCAAAAGCCAGAAGAATTGGTTCGAAAATTCATTCTCGCTTCATCGAAAGAAGGAGATCTAGTTATTGACCCATTTTCTGGCTCTGGCACTACGGCAGTCGTGGCAGAACAGCTCAACAGGCAGTGGATGGCATGCGATCTTGATCCGCAATATAACGAATGGGCGATTCAAAGGATTGAAAGCGTTCGGCGCATGACGAAGGAAGAGTGGATAGCACATGATCGAAAAACAGCAGAACGAAGGGAATCTATCCGATGAGTATTTCAAACCTAGTTAACTATGCCACAGATAAAGAGCGGTTTCACTCTATCGAGAACTACATTGATTTTTGTACTCGATACCTGGAGTACGTGGAGACAGGGCTGCAAGCTCGAATTGTTTCGCAAAATGAAATTCACTACCAGTTTTTCCAATATAAGGAAGATGGCAGTTTTAATATTACGCGCCCAATTAATTCACGGTTAATGTATGGCGCGGATAGTTTTTCTCAAGCTGTACAAGAATTTCGTTTGACGCTTGCCCAGTTGAGAGATGGTCAAAAACCGTCCGATGACTTGCGTGAGAACCTGATTCGTACCATCTATACGCTTCAGCAGTCGGTCGGTGCGGCGCTTGATGGTTTGCCGGCTGGAAAGTCAAATCAGGCAAGAAAGGTGAATGGGGATTTATTTGAGCGGCTTATTAGATTGTTGATCGTGTCGCTCAACGTCGATTGTGTTTCTGGAACAATGCAGGTTCCAGTTAAAGATGAAGGTGGGGCGGAGCTTTTTAAGTCAAGTTATCAACATGATTTGATGTTGAGTAAGGATGATGAGCTAAAGATAATCGGATCTGTCAAAACTTCAAGTAAAGACCGAATTGACAAGGTCTTTATGGATAAGTTTTTGTATAACCGCCTCACTGATACCGCACTCCCGCACATCGCAATATTTCTGAACGATGTGCAGCGTAAGAAAGCCAGACGTGAAAATGAATATAGTGTCAGCGCTACGTTCTTACCGGGACATTTTAAAGCATACACTGTTAAGTTAAACCCGCTGGATGGCGTGTACTATTGTGATATTCGGCCAAATATGGTTGATGATTTATTGCTCGCGCAACATATTAAGACCATTGACCATTTCTTCTATTCTGATCTGTGGGAACTATTAGACCGGCCAGGTCAAACGTTAGAAGAGGTCGCCATCAAAGAAGAGGATGGTGATGAGGGTGGTGAGTAAAGTGTGCTATGTCTGATCTGACCGGTAGCGAACGTCGAAAGTTGGAAAAGCTGCTTGGTATGGGCGGCGGCTACGTCCTGAACTTCTCCGACCGCACCTTCGGCGATTTCTTCGATGAGTACAGAGTCGAAATTGATGCAGAACGGTACAGGGTGCGGGGCACGTCTAAGGCCAATCGAATGCGCACGTTCTGGGATATAGATGGCAATCATGTCATAGGGCGCGTCATCAGTGGGCTGATCGAGTATGCGACCGATGAGCAGTGCTTTGGTGACAGCAACCCGCTGCTGATCGACGACTGCCGAAAGATTGCTCAGCGTCTTCTCAGTGACCAACCGGTGGCCGAGCTGGATGCGTTGACTGCGATCGCAGATGAGCGGGATTTTGAAGTTGTGGCTGAGCACGTCCGTGAAGCTATCGAAAAAAACCAGCCCGAGGGAGGGCTGGATAGACTGCATACTTTCGTGAACAAGTTCATCCGTGTGACGTGCGAGCCGCGCGGCATTACGATCACCCGTGACAAGCCACTACACAGTGTCTTCGGCGAGTACGTGAAGGCACTCAGGGATGGTAGTCACCTCGAATCGGCCATGACCGAGCGCATCTTGAAGTCCTCAATTTCAGTGCTAGAGGCGTTCAATGATGTGCGCAACAACAAAAGTCTCGCCCATGACAATCCGATCCTCAATTACGAGGAAAGCCTGTTGATCTTTAACCACGTCGCAGCCTCGATCCGGTTCATCAAGTCGCTGGAGGCCAAGATTAAGGCCAAGGCGGCAGCAGTAAGAACAACCAGTGCGTGGGATGACAGCATTCCGTTCTGAACCAGGAAGGCCGCTAGGGAAGGTCTGCATAACCTCAGGGCCCATCGCCCGATGTGAGACAGTGACGAGATGAAGCAAATGAGCCTGAGCGAGAGCGGATACGAGCGCAAGACCAAGCGGACGCGCAAGCGCGAGTTCCTCGATGAGATGAATCTGGTGGTGCCCTGGGCCGAGTTGGTTTCGCTGATCGTCCCGCACGCGCCGGCACCGGGTGCCAAGGCAGGGCGCCCGCCGTTTGCCGTGGAGACCATGCTGCGCATTCATTTCATCCAGCAGTGGTTCAACCTGTCAGACCCGGCGATGGAGGAGGCGCTGTACGACACGCCGATGTTTCGCGAGTTTGCCGGGCTGGACATGGGCGAAGAGAACCTGCCCGACGAGAGCACCATTCTTCGGTTTCGCCACCTGCTCGAACAGAACAGCCTGAGCCTTCAGATCCTGGCCACGGTCAACGCCACGCTCACGGCCAAGGGCCTGCTGCTCAAGAGCGGCACGGTGGTGGACGCCACGCTGATTGCAGCGCCGAGTTCGACCAAGAACAGCAGCGGTGAGCGTGACCCCGAGATGCACCAGACCAGGAAGGGCAACCAGTGGCACTTCGGGATGAAGGCGCATATCGGTGTCGATGCGGACTCGGGCCTGGTGCACACGGTGGTGGGCACAGCGGCCAACGTCAACGACGTGACGCAGGCGCATGCGTTGGTGCATGGAGAAGAGACAGACGTCTTTGCCGACTCGGGCTACCAGGGCGTGGGCAAGCGAGAAGAGACACAGGACATCGCGGTCAACTGGCACGTGGCCATGCGTGCGGGCAAGCGCAAGGTGCTCGACAAGAACACGCCCATGGGCGCGATCATGGACAAGCTGGAGCAGACCAAGGCACGTATTCGGGCCAAGGTCGAACACCCGTTCCGGGTGATCAAGCGCCAGTTCGGGCATGTAAAGGTGCGCTACCGGGGGCTGGCCAAGAACACGGCGCAGTTGCACACGCTGTTTGCGCTGTCCAATCTGTGGATGGTGCGCCGAACGCTTTTGCAGGAGGCCCGGGGATGAGTGCGTCCGAAGCAGCCCGAGGGGCGGGCAAGGGGCCTCAAATTGGCCCTCGAATGCCCCGAATCGCCCTCCAGATGCCGCCATCTGAAACATCACGCATCAGCACTCGCCGCAGCGGGTGTTATGCAGACCTTCCCTAGGGGGACAGCATGAAACAGCACGACGAAAACGAACCGTTCTTCATCTCCGAGGAGGCCGAAGCCGAGATGATCGAAGCTGGCTACGAGTTCGAGCCGCCACCCATTGCCTGCACGGGGCGTCTGCGCGGCGTGCTGGAGCGTATGAGCGATGCCGAGCTGGCATTGCAGCCGGGCGAGATTGCCGACCAGGAGCGCAAGCGCCGGCAGACAAGCCATTTTTAGGCGGCTAAGCTGGGCATGGTATTTTTCGTGGCATTGCGTCGGTTTATGTTTTTAAGTGATTGTAAATACAGAAAATTTTATGGTTATTTACAATCGAGTGGGAATAGCAAAATCAATCACCTGCAGGCGTCACCGGAAAGGCAGTGACGGATTGGCTTTCTCGGGTTGTCATCGCAATTCATTGAAATGACGGAAGAAATCCAGCCAAGTTCAAGTGGATTCTCGGATGCCGATGTGCGTTACATGCGGCGGGCGCTGCAACTGGCGGCGCACGCGCGTGACGCCGAGCACGAGGTGCCGGTGGGTGCCGT
>JACDJA010001744.1_pt1 | contig 17277 bp, 23 predicted proteins | sample 7449241 | NCBI WGS metagenome assembly JACDJA01 (sample SAMN14253289, study PRJNA609438) | sludge metagenome | isolation source: initial anaerobic sludge | collected 2018-12-20 | reverse complement strand
TCAGAGGTAAAAAGTAGAATATCTACACTTCGTCTCTCATCAAGATCAACAGCTGAGCTGTGGAAGGCGAGCGTGCCTTTAAGATTTTTGACGATTGACTTCATGACTGCTTCGCCCACTTTAACATCTACGATGACGCACACAGTCACCTCATATCTTGCGCTATCTTGTTTTTTGCGCTCACCGATAAAGCACTTATAGTCATTGACCTCTTGATCTATGATCCACTTCTCTGTAAGAGCAATGAGTGCCTCTTCGTTCATTAGATCACTCCAAACATATTACTGCCGACCTTGACCGTAGTAATATCTTCAATATCATCATCACCGATGGTGTCATCTTCCACATGCACAAGTGTTTGCAACCTTGCTTGCCAATAATCCATCCACTTATCAACATCTCGAAATGTCTCGAGCGTCTCGTCATACTCATTTACGCGCTCTTGTACGCGATGCCAAAGTAACTGCCCGATAAGCTTGAGTGTCATATATGATCGAGCTTTATCCTCTTTGCCGGGGACGATATCGTAGTCTACAAGCTCATCAAGTGCCATATCGTAGTATGCGCATATCTCGTCATCAATGATTTGTTTGAGAGGATGGAGTCCTCGTATAAGTTCAATATTTGCATCACATGCCATCAAGAGCTCCTTCGTATCCAAGTATTCCTTTTGCCTCCGCAGCTGTGATAATCTTCTCGGCAACTAGTGCAGTGATCATCTCGCTATCATCTTTGAAGTTTGTCACATCTATCGACTTGAGTTTTATAGGAAAGCCGATCGTGTCAAAAAACCACTCTATCTCTTCTTGTTTGGGAATAATTGTTAGCTGGTTAAAAACATGCAGCTGACCAATAAGCTCTTGTGATCCACCTAGCGCGGCAGAGTGTGCGATGCCCATCATCCGAGGTGGCACGCCGTGCGCGGTGATAATCTCGTCGCGCGATATCTCTTTAAGCTCTTTGAAGCTTAAGTCTTTGATTTTGCTTAAGTCTTCAAATCTCACCTTCGCATTCTCTCCACCGGCAGTGACAACTAGTGTTTTATGAGCGTTGTGAAACCCTTTAAAGTTATCTCCATAAAATCTCTTGAAGCTATCAAGTTGTTCTTTGCTTGGCTCTGAATTCTCAAAGATAATTGCTTGTTCCGGGCGTGCGCCATTATCAAAAAAGTTATGATTATATGTATCAATTTTAGTCGATGTGAGTAATGCAAGCAGGCTCGCGAGGTAGTCAGGTTCTCCGTAGTGTACTGACTTGGGAGAGTAGTATGCAAGCTGTTTTCCTGCGAGTTGCACTTTTTTGTTGTTTTTGTTCTGATATACATTGTGTTCTTTGTCGACTCTCGCGTAAAGTGTCGGTAGAAGATAAAGCTTGGAGAGATTCTGTTCTAAAAAAGCATTACCAAAAAGCTCAAGATTGATTATGAAGCTATAGAGTAGTTGTTTGGGCGTCATACTCTGCCCCTCAAGCTTGCTCCCATCCTTGATGTTGGATAATAGCGCCGCCTTGATCTGAATTGCACGCCTGTGATATGTATTTGCGTAGTAGAGATCGCCTAGCGCATCGAAGCTAAAAAAAGGCTCTATGATACCGTCACTAATCGTGTCGTCATCAATGATTTGTTTGCTTGCATCTTTTATACCCTTTTCTATTATCACGCCGTCTCCTCGTATTTTTTAGCATTTTTATATCTTTTAGAAAAAAAATCCACCTACATATCCCCGCCGTGTTCTATGCGTGTTATATAGGATGAAAAAAAATAAGAAAAAGGCAAAACTTTCTTTTGAACATCTAAAAAAATAGAAAGGAGAGTGATGGGAGCGAATATATTAACCGATATGAAGATTAGCATGATCTCGCTTGTTCGTGCCGGTGCCAATCGCAAAGAGATAGTTCTCAAGGGAGAGAAGTTTGAAGAGCTAAGACACATTGAAATCACCAAACATAACGACGAGTTAGGTGTTGCGTATGGGATCGTCTACAGCCCTAACAAAGAAGACTCACAAGGCGATATGGCAAGTGCTGACGAGATCAGGAAAGCTGCGTACGGCTTTATGAAGCATGCGAGTATCGCAAAAGCTGTTGATGTAGAGCATGATCTCAAACCTGTTGATGCACATATCTGCGAGAGTTGGATTGTGCGCAAGGGTGATGAGATATTCCTCGAGGAGGAAGGTGCTTGGGCTGTAGGTGTCAAGCTTGAGGAGGAGGAGCTCTTGGCAGCGGTCAAAAAAGGTGAGCTCACCGGCTTGAGTATGTATGGCACTGCGACGCGGGTACAAAAAAAAGATGAAGAGGCGAAAGGCATCGCCGCAGAGGTAGCAAAAGCAGTGAAAGCCGTTTTTGTAGACATGTTTAAGTCAAACACAAACAAGGAGGATGACTTGAGTAACAAAGATCAAGACACAAAGACACAAGAGCTTATCAAGAGCGTACTGGGTGAAGCAACAAAGGAAATCGCGGGTGAAGTTAAAAAAGCGATTGATCCTCTAAATCAGAAAATAGCTGCACTAGAAAAAGAGACAGAAGGTTTTAAAGTTGAACTCGAGAAGAGTAAACAAAATGAAGATGTTAGAAAAAAAGATGAATCGCCGGCGGGAGGTATACTATGAGTGTCGTAGCACTTAATGCAATCCTGAAAAGCGGGTCTATCTCTCCAACAGATGTGACTCTCAACGGCAGCTTGACACCTGCACAATCACACAACTTTGTTAAGGTTGTGCAAGACAATTCCGATTTTTTGAAAAAAGTTACCGTCGTTAAGATGGGGAGGATTGAAAAAGAAGTCGACGCGTGGGATGTCGCTAGAGGCATATTAGTGAGAGTACCAAGCGGTGATAAGCCGACAGAGGCTCAAAGACGCAAACTTAATCTTGCCGGATGCAAGCTCAAATCTCAATCTGTGCAGCTTTTTGCGCGCATCCTTCAAGACACGCTTGAAGACAATGCGGATAATCCAAAATTTGAAGAAGAGACTTTTGCAACATTTATGAGTGCATTCGGTAATGATCTTTCTTATCTTGGATTTGTCGGTATTGCTGATGAGTATGACAATGTGAACTTTAATACCCTCAATAAGGGGTGGATACAAGTTGCAAAAGATCATGCCGATACTAAAAAGATAGAGTATATCGCCGCTGACACAACAGTGACGCAGAGGCTTGCGACTATCGCAAAAAACCTTCACCCCGATGCAAAAAAAGACACGGTGATCCTTGTCTCAAGTGCAGATATGATGACATATAACGAAGAGCTTGCAGAGAATGCAGCTGCGGGACTACTCATCAACGGCAACGCAAACAAGATCCTTGGCGTTCCTCTAGAAGAGCATCAGGATGTTGAAGAGGGTATATATATGGCAACGCCACTTAAAAACCTTGTTCTTGGTATGGGTCTTTCCATCCGTAGAAGCAGATATTATGATCAAGAAGAGCGCGCACTTAAGTATATCTTTGAGGTTTATAACGACTATGAGATAGCCGTTAAAAAATGGGTAACGATACTTACCCCAACAGCATAAGGGGGGGGTGATTATGAAGAAATTCACAGTTCAAAAGATAGCAATTATCAACGGTAAGTCGCCAAAGCTCAATACAGAGATTGAGCTTGATGAGAAAGCAAAATCAACACAAGCATATCTCAAGGCTGGTTTTATAAAAGAGGTCGTTTTAAAAGATGACACAGCTCCGCTCACAGCTGATGCGATAGAGGCGATGAACAACGCGCAACTGCGAGTGAAAGTTAAAGAGCTTGGTCTCGAGACAGAGGATCAAAGATCCATCACGCTTAAAGCCGCGCTTCTTGCTACGATCGAGAGTGAGCCTCAAGATGATGAGATAAAGAAAGACGACAAGGAAGACGAGGCGTAATATGGGACAAGACTCAAAGAGCATAGGAACTGTCACAGGCTTCGATCCTGCACGCGCTAAAGCGCGTGTTAAGGTCGGAGATAGAGAGACAGACGAAATCCCTGTGCTCATGATCGCCACACGCTTCAAGCGCCACTTTATCCCCCTAAGCGAAGGTGATCAAGTGCGAGTGCTTGGAGGTCTAGATGGCGGCAGTGTTGATCTTGATGGCTATTTTGGTGGCGATGTACCTGTGCCTGCAGGCGTGAATGATCACACCGAGGTTGCAGAGTATAGCGATGGCACGCGTATCACTTATGATACAAGCTCTAGCACACATACGGTAACAGGTGGTAAATTTGTGCTTGACTGCGAGAATATCAAGATCGATGGTGCGGGCAACCTGTGGGTTAAAGCTAAGATTAGTGATGAGCTTGGCACACTTACCGATCATGGACATAAAGATGTTATGCCGGGCAGCAGCAACACGGGAGGCAGAGTATGAGTAGAGCGACCAGTCGCGAGAGCCGACCGTTGAGGTCAATGAGTGGCTTTGCCACGCGAAAGGCTAAATGATGAGTGCTTTTCTTATCTCTATACCTGCGAGCATAGAGCGATGCTTAGCAACGCCGTTGCTCTCTCGAGTCATGAGACCGACCTTTGGATCCCTGCTCTACACACTGATCGATAAGCGAATCGACACAACTTGGCGCCTCCTCTTTATCAAATATGCTCATCAGGCACTTAAGTGGGAGCCTCGAATTCGAATCGTGCGTCTTGTTCCTGTAGCTGCGGATGATGGCGGCAGCGTGAGCATACGGATAGAGTACGAAGAGCTAGAGAGCAATGAGATAAAAGAGGAGACGCTTTATGTCGCTGCCTAATATCACACTGCCTGATATTATCGAGGAACTCGACTATGAGACGCTCCTTGAGGATACTGAGCAAAATCTACGAGACAAGACCAATCTTGATATAGAGTTTATCGAGTCTGATCCTGTCTCTATGGCAAATGAGTCTCTAGTCTATAGAGAGATGCTTATGCGCGCACGAATTAACAAAAGCGCAAGAGCTGCTTATCTCTTCACTGCAACCGGCAACGATCTTGAGAACTACGCTGCAGGGCGAGGGGTCATTCGTCTCGAAGATGAAAATGATGAGCGACTGCGTTATCGCACCTGGCTTGCACTGTATAGCTTTTCAACAGCAGGGGCGGCAAAGAGCTATGAATATCACGCACTCAGTGTCAGCAATGACATTTTGCAAGCTCGTTGTCTCGGTCCGAAAGACGGAACCGCAGCAGGTACGGTGGAGATCGTATATCACAGCGCGAGCGACTTTAGCGAAGCGATAGAGACGGCGTGCAATGCGGACGAGGTTGTGCCACTCTGTGATACAGCGCTCGTGAGTCCTGCCAATGTCATAGTCACTGAGATAATAATCAGCGCACTTGAGCTTGAAGACGGCTATATGATAGCCGATGTGAGAACACGCATTAACGCAGTATTTGAGTCGCTCAATGCGACACTATCTATAGGCGAGAGCGTAGCGGTATCACGCATCTATGATCTTAGCAGTGTCGTCGGCGTCAAGAAAGTTGTACATAACATAGAGGAGGATGTGGTCGCGACAGTGCGTGACCTCATTCAGTTTACGATTACATATATATAGAAAAGGAGATTATATGTCTAGCAATTATGGCGTTAACACGGTCGTGAGTACGAATGCTGCGCGACCTGTTACGATCAACTCGTCAACACCGATAGGTATAGTCGGAACGGCTTTGCTTGACGGAACCGAGGGCGATTTGTACGACAAAGTGACAGCAGGTGAGCCACTTTTTTTCGGCTCAGCGACAAAAGCGCTTGAGGCGTTTAAGGAAAAGGATGGGACGATCAGAGAGGCACTTGATGGTATAGAAGATCAAAATGTAACCTGCCCACTAGTAATACAGGTTGTGCAAATAACTGAGTCACAAGCATCAAGAGGAGGGGCTGAGACCTTCTACGACGAGCCGGCGATCAAGAGTGCGGTAATTGAGAATATAAACAAGCTTAAAAAAGCACATGCGATTACAACCTATAAACCAAATATCATCATCGCACCAAGATTCTCACATGATCTTGATGTTAGCACGGAGATGATCAGCGTCGCCCACAGTTTGTTAGGAATGAGCATCATTGATCTCAATGTGGCAGACGAAGCAGCTGCGATTCTTGCAAGAGAAAGCTATGGGACAAGTAGAGCGCTGCTTCGTGACCCATATGTTAAAGTATGGGATACAGGCGCTAACAAGAGTGTCTATCAACCTGACAGCGCTCGCGTAGCAGGTATTATATCTGCAACTGACGGGGCTCGGGAGTATGGCTGGGCTGATAGCTTTTCCAGTCGCGTGATGCTTGGGATATCCGGCACGCAACGCGCAATCGAATTTGCAGCGGGTAAAGAGTGCGAGGCAGATAGACTCAGAAGCGAGAAGATCGGCACGATCATTCGTTATAACGGGTTTAGAACTTGGGGCGGCGAGACAACAGATATCGATCCTATATGGCAAGATCATACAAGAGTGCGCGTGTTTGATCGCATATCCGAAGCAGGTATTAGTAGCTTTTTTTGGGCGATTGACCGCCGTGCAACCGATGTGTTAAAGCCCGTTAAAGACTCAGTCGAGCAGATGTGTCTAGCGCTTAAAGGCGCAGGCGTGCTTATAGGATACGAAGTGTGGTGGGACAGTGAGCTTAACACTCGCGCAAACATCACGGCAGGGAAGTTCTACCTCGTCGCGCAGATGCAAAACAGCCCGATCGTCAAACGCTTAGAGATCAACTTCCAATACGCTGATCGCTGGGGCGATACGCTTATTAAAATGATAGCTTAGGAGGCAAATAATGGCAGTAAACAGCAGAGGAGAAGCATTTGATAGTGCTTCGATATATGTCGAAAATGTGGGCTTCATCGCCTCGGCGGCAAAAGGAACGCTTCCCGTGATAGAGTTCACACAAATAGATGTGATGAGTGGTGTAGCAGAGCATACAATAGACACAAGCGTACTTAAAAAGATGACCGCAAACATTGAGCTCTTACAAGAGAACACTGTCTATATCGACGCACTCGCAAAAAGACGAAGCGAAAAAGCATCCATCGACTTAAAATATATGAGTAACGGTAAGCAGCATGTGGTCACGCTTCGTGGCAATATCTCAAAGCTTAGCAAAGCAGATGTCGAAGTCGGCAAAGAAAATAAGACGACTATCGACATCAGCGTCGATTTTTTCAAAAAAGAGGTTGATGGTACTCTCATACATCTTATCGATGTCGAGAATATGATCTGCGAATTGAACGGGACTGATATTTGGGCGGATCAAAGACAGTTTCACTTAGGCTAAGGAGCTATCAATGAGAGATGAGCAAAAAAATATAAATGATCGTATAGACGCTATCGTAGAGAAGATGAGAGAGCCTCTAATGGAAGACATGGAGGCTGTGGAACATATTCAAGGCAAGGTTGCAAGCGATAGAGCGCTAATTGCGAATCTCACAGGTGAGACGCCTGATGATCTTCGCAAGCTTAAAGCTTGTAATTATCTCAAGCTCGCGAGCAAGCTTCACGATTTTCTCTTCCCGGTAGAGCGCAAAGACTAGAGATTATTGCTCTACTGGGTGTTTTAGGAAATCAGGGATTTGGGGATGTGCAAAAAATGCGAATATCAACAGCTTTAGATCTTATAGATACGATTATAAATCTCAAAAAGGAGGGGTGACATGGCTAATGCAAATGTAGGTATAGCGATCTCAGCAATCGATAAAGCATCACCCGTTCTTAGCGGGATAATTGCCAAGCTTAATAAGATGGCAAACCTTGAGATGAAGATTGGTGCAGCTATGACTATCGGCGGTGTGGCACTTCGTAACTATGCTAACAATAACATGCAAAGAGTTGAGAAATATATCGGATCATACTCTCAACTTGAAGATGCCAAAGTGCAGCTCGAGAACACCCTGATGAGGAGTGACGGCAGTGTGAGTTCATGGTTTGCCGCTATTGATAGAGAAGCTGCAACGCTTGGTAACAGGCTCCCCGGCACCACCGCTGATTTTTATGAGATGGCGAGTGCGCTCAGTGCACTCAATGTCGCAGAGAAGTCGATAGCTAATGGTGGACTTAAGGCAACGGCATATCTTGGTGTTGTCACACATACTCCATATGATCAATCTGCTGAGGCAGTTGCAAAATTTAAGCAAGCACTCGGCATCGCAGATGATCAGCTACTTCCGTTTATCGACGATGTGCAGCGTATGTATCACATGGGTATCAAAGTGCAAGAGATGCAGTATGCATTCTCTCGTGTTGGTGGTTCGCTTAAATCTATGGGGCTTGCAGGCTTACAAGGCGCGCGCGATATAGAGCCGCTCATCGGTGTGCTCATCCAAGCAGGATACAATGGAGAGACCGTAGGGACAGGACTTACAACGATGCTCAATCAAGCTGTAGGCTTTGCCAACTCTAAAAAGTCAAAAGCTATATCTCAAAAATATGGGCTTACTTTTGATTTTGTTGATGAAAAAGGCAACTTTAAAGGTGTGCAAAATCTTGTCAAAGAGCTCGAAAAATTGCAGATACTTCAGAGTGATATAGCGCGCGATGAGGTGGTTAAAGCGATATTTGGCAGCGGACAAGATGCGCAAATGGCGAAGATACTTGCAAGTGGTGGCATCAAAGCCATCGATGAGTTTACAGCAAAGATGCGTTCGCAAGCAGATCTTGACATGCGAGTGAAAAACTCGATGAAGACAATATCAGCGCTTTGGGAAGCTTTTACGGGCACGATGCAAAATGTCTTTGCTTCGGTGACTGAGCAGTACAAAGATGAGATACATGCAGCTATCGAGTGGTTTGGTGATCTCGCAGGCGCTACACAAAAGTTCACCAAAGAGCATCCGACGATCACTAAGATTTTTGGCGCAATTGCTATCGGCTTACCTCTTATTGCAGGTGCCATAAGTGCGGTACTTATCCCGCTTGGCTTGATGACTACGGGCTTTGGAGTACTTAAGAAGATCACTGGCTTTGGTGCCCTTAAAAGTGCGCTCAGCGGTGTCGGTGGCGCAGCATGTGGTGCAAGCGGTTGCATCGATGGTGCCTCATCGAAGCTTCGCGGGCTTGGAGGTATCGGCGCGGCTGAGGCTGTCGGGATTCTCGCACTCGCGGGTGCTTTTATGTGGCTTAATGCTGAGATCGCAAAGGCAGGTAAGCAAGATATCGACCTCAAGAGAACCGTTGGCAAGACTAAGGAGGAACTCGAGGCGCAAAAAAAAGAGCTTCAAGATAGACTCGCTGCTCAAAAAACAGATTGGCGTCGCAATCCTTTTATTGTTTGGGATCGTTTTTTACATGGAGGTCAAAGCGAAGCTGAACAGAAACGCCTTGAAGCGCTTATAAAAGCCAAAGAGCGTGCCATTGAGAAGATAGAAAACAACCAAAACAACACAGTCACTGTCAACATCAATAACCCTACAGTGCAGACACAGCAGCAAATAGCACAAATCCGCGCAGATGCACTCAAAGGCGTTGAAACAGCACTTAAGAGTGTTAAAAGTGTTGACTCCAATGCCGCTCAGCGATCACTAAAGGACTGATATGGTGTGCATGTTACATGTCTATACTTTTGAGATCTTAGAGGTTGGAAGCGTCAAAAAGCAGATTACGGCGAATTTCGCGCGTTCAAATCGCATAGGCAACCATAAATATACGCAAGATGTTGGCGCATATGATTCGACTATCGAATTCACCGCAACTTTCTACTATAAAAATATCATTTTGCCAAAATATTTTGAGCTACTGCTCAAAAATAAAAGCCCAATATGGTTTGTGATGCTATCAGGCGAAGCGTTACAAGTAACGATCGAAGAGCTTGAGATTACTCGCGAGTGGTTTGATGGCGGCGGCATACCTGTAAAGCAAGAGGTACGCTTTAGATTGGAGGCGTGGCATGAGTAGGATATATACAGCAAGTGATGGCGACCGTCTCGATATCATCGTTTTTAAGGCATATGAAGATCTTACACCTATGCCACTCGTTCTTGAGGCTAATCCACACTTGCTTGAGCGCGAAGAGTTGAGTGCCGGAGATATCGTCTCGCTTCCTGATTGGTCGCCACCTAAAGCAAAAGAGGAGAGTCAAAAATTATGGTAGATCAACTTCTTGCATTTTTTTCCGCAAATAAACTTCCTAAGCCTGCATATACGCTTATTGCTAATGGCAAGGATGTCACAGCTGCGCTGATGCGAAATGTAGAGTGGATACGCTATAGCGATGCAGATAGCGATGTGGCGGATGAGCTTAGCTTTTGTGTAGTTGGTCACTATGCGAGACCCAAGCGAGGTGATCGGCTAGAATTCTCACTCGGGATGATGCACACAGGAGTGCATCCTCAAGGCGTATTCTATGTGCAAGAAAGTGAGAGAGAGAACGGCGACAAGCTGACCGTGCGTGCGACATCTGTTAATTTTAGTGATGCGATTAAAGAGAAGAGAGACGCAAAATATGAAAATACGACCATCTCTGCAATAGCAAAAGAGATAGCAGATCGACACAGCTTAAAGTGCAAATGCGATATCGATATCCCTGTCAAATACATTGCACAGCAAGATGAGAGTGATCTCAACTTCATCGCGCGACTAAGTGAGCGATATGATCTTATTTGCAATATCAAAAACGACACACTTATCTTGCTCGAGAGAGTGAGAGCCGATGAAAAAAACAGCGACCTGCCGAGATTCGTGCTCTCGGCGATTGAGTGTGAATCTATCAATATCAAGCACACCTCTAAAACATACTATAAGAGTGTGCAAGCAAAGTGGCGAGACACCTCCAGCAATAGCGATCGAAGCGTGAAGATTGGCGATGAAAAGCCGACGCTCTTCATCACTGATGATTTTAAGAGCGAAGACGAGGCAAAAATCATTGCTAAAAAACAGCTTGAGCGTGAAAATCGTGCAACAGTTGAGGGAACTCTGCGCCTTGGAGGACGACAGATAAGCGCAGGAGGTGTGAGTGATCTTATTGATGCGGGCTATGATAGTGCTCTATATAGTATCCGCCGTGTTGATCATATACTTGATAATAATGGCTGGATGATTGATGTAGGAGTAGAGAGATGAGTTTATTACCAAATAACGAAACCAAATCATGGCAGCTCTACGACAAGTGGGTTAAGGGAAGATTAGATCGCATCAAGATCATACATAATCCACTCAATCCGCTTAATGCTCCGGTGCATCTTCTGCCTTACATCGCTCAAGAGTATGACACCGATGTCTCTATGTATACAGAGGCAAAGCAGCGAGAGATTTTAAGTAGAGGTATCTATATCAAGTCCAAGATAGGCACAGTTGCAGCAGTTAAGGAGGTATTACATAGCTTTGATCCTGATGCCAAGCTCGAGAGTCTGTCGATGATGAACTCATTGCGACTAGATGGATCATGTAAGCTTGACGGGAGTCATCGATGGGCAGACAATCGCTTTGCTCATTGGGCGCAGTACAGCGTTAAGCTTTCTCGCTCGCTGTCAGATACTGCTGCACAAAAGCTCATCGAGGGCTTAAACGAGGTTGCTCCAGCACGCTGTGAGCTTATTGATTTTATCTATCAACCTTGCTTGACTTATGATGGGTCATGCAAGCTCGATGGAACTTATTTTTATGGAGGGATAATAGAATGATTGGAGATACTATAGCATGGGATGACACGGGCTTATCTAGTGATAATTTTCCACAAAATATATCACTTAAACCTATGGGTATAGCGTATGGTGGAGAGGAAGGCAATGCGAATGCCGGGCTTTTAGATCTAGCTGCAAGAACTAGATATCTTAAAGCACAGATAGAGGCTATTTTTACATCGCTTGAAGGCGAGATCGATGCAGATACGCTAGGAGGGTATGATCTTAATCAGATCAAGTCTCTGATCATAGATGACATCACAAATGGTGCATCGAGCGCATATGATACGCTCATCGAACTACAACAAGCGATTGAGGCAAACGATGGCGACATCAGTGGCATCTTGAGCACACTCGCCCAAAAGGCAAATCTTGGCGGCAGCGCGACACAAAGATTTAAGGTTGCCACAGCTCAAGCAGGCGATGAAGCTGTATCAAAAGCACAACTTGATGAAGCCCTTACCGCGAGTAATAGGCTCTTGATGGTTGATTATGGTTATATCGCTCATGATTATCATATTATCGGACGAGGCATCGTATATAACAGAGCAGACTATCCTGCGCTGTGGGCGGCAGTCGAAGCGAATGGGCTTTATCAAGATGAGGAATCGTGGCAAACTGATAATACTACGAACGGGATGAATGGACTTTTTTCATCCGGTGACGGCAGCGCGACATTTAGATCACCAAATCTTGATGGTGCAGTACTTAAAGCAGATAGCGCGCGAAGCGTGGGTGCATATGAGGCAGATGATGTCAAGGCGCATACCCATAATATGGTGATGTACGCAAGTGGTGGATGGACCGGATGTCAGTCTAATGGTCCTCAAGCGAGTGGCAGTGGTGTGTGTGCAACAAGAGGTGGCTATGTATCTAATAGTGGTGGTACAGAGACTAAAGTAAAAAATATAGCGATACTCCCGCTAATTGTCGCTAAATAGGAGGAGGAGAGATGGAGTATTTATTGATCGCAATCTCTTTTCTTGTTTTAGGAGTAATTTGTGCGCCATTGTTGATTTTTCTAAGAGCGAGAAGGGATAAGCATTGGGACGATTCGAATATGACCAATATATATCGCGTAGTTGCTCATTTAGCAACGCACCCGGCTGACTTTGGTCTCTTTCAATACAAAGACGGCTCAAAGCCTTTTTGGTATATAGCCGGTGACGAGTTCACAGACATCGTTAAAACAAGACCAAAGAACGAGCAGGGGGCACAAAATGGTAAATAAAACAGGAGGTAAAAAAAGATGTTAGAAACACTATTTATACAGATCTTATTTGTCTTGATTATCATCGAGACAGTGGCGGCGTTCGCGCCTTACTTCGCAGGCGTTAAAGAGGTTAATCCGCTCGCTACTCTGCTCGAGGCGCATATGAGTGATGCTAAGCTCGCAAGAGGCTTGAGTGGCATCATCCCGCTCATGATTATCTCTTTTGGATATATATTGCTCAAAGGTGGGCATTGGTCGCTATGGTTGATTGGGTGCATATATTACGCTTGGTTGATTGGCTATAAGATCTATCTCGCAGAAAAGTCATAAAAGGCGGATAGGCGCACAAAATGCATAATCTAAAGGATGTGAGTGCCTATCCGCCACAACTACTCTCTCAAGCAGCTGCATAAGAATTGTACGACACTTTTTGCATTGCGCTCAAAAATATGACAAATTGTCATATTTTTTAAAGTGTCGTTCCTATTTTACCACAAAGGAACACTATGCAGCAACCACACAAACGCTTACCACCAGCCTTTGGTTGGGTTGGAGGAAAAACAAAGCTATCTAAGGATATAGTGCAGCTTATGCCCGCACATTCTCTCTATATTGAGGTATTTGGCGGGGCACTATCTGTGCTATACGCAAAGCCTAAATTCAAGCTTCCACGCTACAGAGAAGTCGTGAATGATATCAATGGTGAGCTGATCAATCTACACCGCATGATACAAACGCGTCCGGAGAGCCTCTCTCAAACACTCTCAAGACTACTTATCAGCCGAGAAATCTTCTACAAGCTCAAGCAGGGAGTATATAAGCCTCGCAGCGACATAGAACGCGCAGCATACTACTATTATCTACTCACGCAGAGCTTTGGTGCTAAGGGTGAAAACTTCGCAATGAGCGCCAAGACTCGTCGCCCAAAAGATATATACAAAGGCTTTGATGTATGGTCTCAAAGATTACGCTTTGTAACCATAGAAAATATGCCGTTCGAGCATCTGATCAAAACATACAACAGGGACGAGGCACTCTTCTATTGTGATCCGCCATATGTTGGAACGGAACACTACTATAAGAATATGCCGAGCTTTGGCATTGAAGAGCATATCAAACTACGAGACACGCTCGCATCATCTCAAGGCAAGTTTTTATTGAGTTATAACGACTGCGATGTTGTCCGTGATCTCTATAAGGACTTTAACATTATTCAAAGCAAAGATATAGTCTATACTCTCCATGCAACCAGCTATAAATCAGTTAAAGAAGTGTATATTACAAATTACGACCAAGAGAAGATTAAGAGCGGTTAAATTTAACGCGATGGGAAAAAAGTTACCCTTTGGGTGCTTTTTTTTTGTCGTAGGTGTTATATTTTTCGCGGTCTTACAACAGCCTCCCCTAAATGGCAAAAGTGTATAATTTTGAAAATATATCCCAAATGAGCAAAGGAAAGATAATGGGAAGAGCGTTTGAATATAGAAAAGCTGCCAAGATGAAACGATGGGGAAATATGTCTAAAGTATTTCCAAAATATAGCAAACTCATCACGATGGCAGCCAAAGACGGTGTACCAGATCCTGATCAAAATGCCAAACTAAGAACCGTCATCCAAAATGCAAAGGCAGAGAATGTACCTAAAGATGTCATCGAAAATGCCATCAAACGCGCGAGTGGCAAAGATACCGCAGACATCAAAGAGGTACGATACGAGGCAAAGGGACCTTACGGCTTACAACTCATCATAGAGTGTGCGACAGATAACGGTACTCGAACGGTTGCCAATGTCAAAGCAATCCTCGTGCGCAATAAAGCAGAGCTTCTTACATCAGGTGCACTTGATTTTATGTTCACAAGAAAAGCTGTCTTTCTCTTTGATAAAAGGGATGATATAGACCTTGAAGAACTTGAACTTGATCTTATAGACTATGGACTTGAAGAGATAGAAGAGGATAAAGAGGCGCAAGAGAATGGGGAAGATAAAGATATCATCCGAATCTACGGTGAATATAAATCATTTGGTGAACTCAGTAAAGCGCTAGAAGATCGCAAGATAGAGGTCACTAAAGCAACGCTTGAGTTTATCCCAAATACTCCTATAGAAATCTCTGAAGAGCAACTCGATGATGTAGAAACACTCATAGAGAAACTTGAAGATGATGAAGATATCCAAGTAGTTTATACCAATCTTGCATAAGGATGTAAAAAATGAGAAAAATACTTTTAGTATCTGTTTTGTGCTTTGGATTTGTGTTTGCAAATGCTGATGCGATCTTAGATGGAGAGTGGATAAGAGTAGGAGGCGGTAGCAGTAAGATCATGACTATCAAAGATAATGAAGGAAATTTCAATGTCAAATGGATGAACACTTATGCCTATATACGATCAATCAAACAGACAAACTTAACACATTGGAGCTGTGAAATGATCCACAACAAAGGCTCGGATCTCTTTTGGGATGAGTGCGGAATTGATCTTGCAGACGGTAAGCTCATTATCAAAGATAAACACTCCGAACACATTTTTACAAGATAAATTAAATCTCCTCTAGCTTATCCAAGGAGTCATCAATCATCGATCGCAACACCTTGAGTTTATCTACAACCTCTTGCTTCTCTTCAATGCTCAATGCCTTGTATCCTCTAGATTCTGACCAACCATATCCCCATCGAAAAGATGTCGGCAAATAAGGAGTGCCGCCCACGCGTACACCTGCTAACATAACCTCAGCAATTTTTAGCTCTCCAACATTTGCAACACATGTCTTTAAAGCCTCATCAGCTTGAAGGCGCTCTTCTTCTGTGCCGCCCTTCCAGTATGCAAGATCATGGCTCACACAGCAATTTAACCATTCCGATTGTTGATTGAATGTACCATCAGGAAATGAGCTGCAACCATCAGTTGTAAACAGTTTTAGCTCATTGCCTTGTAGAGCTATAGAGATAAAAAATAGAGATAAGATAGAGTTGATTATAATTTTCAATTTATACCTCTAGTTTATCAATGTCCGTGTGTTCCGACAAATGCCTCATAATCCCCTTCAAAATCGATGATAGTTCCATCATCTTGTATCTTGATGATACGATTAGCAAAAGCATCGATAAGTTCACGGTCATGCGTAACACAGATAACTCCGCCTTGATAATCATGCAACGCTTCACCGAGTGCGACGATTGCTTCAAGGTCTAGATGGTTATTTGGCTCATCAAGCACTAAGTAATTGGCACTATCCATCATCATCTTACTGAGCATCAATCGATGTTTCTCTCCCCCGCTACACGCACTTACTTTTTTGCTCTGTTCTTCTCCTGTAAAGAGCATACGACCAAGACATTTGCGTATCTCATCGATGTGCCATTTAGGATCAAAGTTTTGTATCCATTGCGGCAAGACATCATCACCTTGTATGATATCTGTTGTATTTTGCGGAAAATAGGTAGTGGTGATTGTTTGCCCCCAGTTAAAATCTCCGCTATCAGGTTTAATCTTACCCATAAGTATCTCAACAAGCGTACTTTTACCCGCACCATTACCACCTATGATTGCTACTTTATCATTTTTGTTAAGTTTGAATGAGAGCTCTTGAAATACCTCTTTATCACCATAGCTTTTCGAAAGTTTATTTACCAAAAGTACTTCATTGCCTATATCTCTATGCGGTTTGAAAACGATAGAGGGGTCTCTTCTGCTTGAGAGTTTTATCTCGCTTATATCAAGTTTTTCAAGCTGTTTTTGGCGACTTGTTGCCTGCTTTGCTTTTGAGGCATTGGCACTAAAACGCGCGATAAATTTCTCTAAATCTTCTTTCTCTTTTAGCGCTTTTGAGCGCTCTGTTTGTGCCTGTTTTGCCAACAGATTTGCGGCGATATACCATTCGTCATAATTACCTGTAAATTCTCTGATAGTCTGAAAATCAAGATCTAAGATATGTGTTACAACACCGTTTAGAAAGTGTCTATCGTGTGATATAACAACGAGTACTCCATTGTGTCGCTTGAGTTCTTCTTCGAGCCAACTAATCGCTTCTATATCGAGGTTATTGGTAGGCTCATCAAGGAGCAGTACATCCGGCTTCAAGAAGAGTACCTGTGCAAGTAATATCTTGAACTTATCACTGCTAGGTAATGAGCTCATAAGTTCGCCCTGAGCTGATGCTGAGAATCCAAGTGCTTCAAGAAGTTTTTCTATCTTCACATCACTCTCATAAGTTGGATCTTCCTCGGCACAAATCATCTCAAGCTCTGCGAGACGATTATTGACAGCCTCACTTTCAAAATCTCCCTCCATGTAAAGCTTCTCTTTCTCTTTTTGAGCATCAAAGAGTCTTTTGTTGCCATAAAGTACTGCATCACTAAGTGTAAAATCTTCAAAAGCATATTGATTTTGTCCAAGTACACCAAGTTTTACTCCCGATTGAAGCTGAACTTCACCTTCACTTTGCTCTATCTCGCCTGAGAGTATCTTGATAAGTGTTGATTTTCCGGCTCCATT
>JACDJA010001742.1_pt1 | contig 17278 bp, 16 predicted proteins | sample 7449241 | NCBI WGS metagenome assembly JACDJA01 (sample SAMN14253289, study PRJNA609438) | sludge metagenome | isolation source: initial anaerobic sludge | collected 2018-12-20 | reverse complement strand
GATATTTGTCTGGAAAATCAATTGTTAGAAGTGTCCTGAATGAAAATGGTTGGGCTGATTATCCAGCCGGATCAAAGCTGAATTTTTCGTTACGAAAGGATTTATATGAAATTACATCTTTCGGATAACTCCGGTTTGAACATTTTTTCCGGTTACGGAGATGGTTATGTTGCGGTCAATCAGGTGCGGTATACAGATAGCATGATCGTGCTGCCGGAACAAATTGTTGAACACTGGCCAGTAAGCAGTATTAACCAGTTGGAAATGGAGCATTTTGATCCATTGCTGGCAGTGCAGCCGGAAATTATTTTGCTCGGAACAGGAATATCATTACAGTTTCCAAATGCATCGCTGATAAAAAAAATACTGGCTCGCGGAATTGGATTCGAGACAATGGATACGCACGCAGTATGCAGAACCTACAATATTCTGTCGTCTGAAGGAAGGCATGTTGCTGCCGCAATATTTGTCCGACCCCCAGACAGATAGCAATCCATGGTTCGTTCAGGTTATTTATTTTGATAAAAGAAGACGATAGTGCACAGATGTTATCGTATCCGTTCTGTTTTTCAATGAGAGTAAGTTATGGCTGGTCATCCTGACTATATTTTGTGGCTGGATCAGGTAGGTATGAACGATGTGGCGAGCGTAGGGGGCAAGAATGCCTCGCTGGGGGAGATGATCGGCAATCTTTCCCGCGCCGGGGTGAAAGTGCCTGGCGGATTTGCTACGACAACATACGCTTATCGTGAATTTCTCAGGATCAATGATTTGAATGATCGCATCAATCAATTATTGACCCCACTGGATGTTGACGATGTGGAGGCGTTGGCCGTTGCGGGTAAACAGATTCGCTCTTGGTTGCTTGCCGCCACGCTGCCGGATGATCTGGTAGAAGTAGTGACTCGGGCATACCAGAAGCTCATTGCTGATTCGGGTGAGAAAGTATCCTTTGCAGTACGTTCATCGGCAACAGCTGAGGATCTAGCGGATGCCTCCTTTGCCGGCCAGCAGGAGACGCTGCTGAACGTGCAGGGGCTTGATAACCTGTTCAGTGCACTCAGAAGAGTGTTTGCTTCACTTTATACGGACCGGGCGATTTCCTATCGGACCCATCACGGGTTTCATCATGATCAGGTATTTTTATCTGCGGGCGTACAACGGATGGCGCGCAGCGATAAAGGTGCCAGTGGCGTGATATTTACACTTGATACTGAATCTGGCTTTCGGGATGTGGTGTTTATTACTTCTGCTTATGGTTTGGGGGAAACCGTCGTACAGGGAACAGTCAATCCGGATGAGTTTATTGTTTATAAACAAAATCTTAAGGTGGGATTGCCCGCAATTCTTTCCCGCCGGCTGGGAGCCAAGGCAACCGAGATGATCTATAGCGATGAGCAGGCAGGGCAGGCGACCGTGGTACAGCCGGTATCGCCGGAACGAAGTCAGCGTTTCAGTTTGTCCGATGAGCAAATTGAATTATTGGCCCGACAGGCGGTGATCATCGAACAGCACTACAACCGGCCGATGGATATCGAATGGGCACTGGATGGAATAGATGGACAGATTTATATTGTCCAGGCCCGCCCGGAAACGGTGAAAGGTCGTGCCGAGCAATCAGTAGAACAATTTCACCTGAGCGGACGAGGCCCGGTGCTGGTGCAGGGGCGCGCGATCGGCCAGAAGATCGGACAGGGAACGGCGCGGGTCATTATGAGCGCGGGGCAGATGGCCGAGATTCAGCCGGGCGACGTGCTGGTAACGGACATGACAGATCCGGATTGGGAGCCAATCATGAAACGAGCCGCAGCGATTGTGACCAATCGTGGCGGGCGTACCTGTCACGCTGCTATTGTTGCGCGCGAGCTGGGCATTCCTGCGGTGGTCGGGTGTGAGCTGGCCACGACAAAAATCAGCGATGGCCAGGCGGTGACCATATCCTGTGCGGAAGGAGATACAGGTTTTGTTTATGAAGGTCTGCTTCCTTTTCAGCATACTTGTTCAGAGATCAGTAAGCTGCCTGAATTACCAGTCAAGATCATGTTGAATATCGGAAATCCTGCGCAGGCTTTTGCATTTTCACAACTGCCCAATCATGGAGTGGGGCTGGCACGTCTGGAATTTATCGTCGCCAACAATATTGGTATCCATCCCCGGGCCGTGCTGGAATTTGATGCGCTTCCGGATGATCTGAAAGCATCTGTCAGTAAGCGAACGACAGGTTACCCCGACCCGGTGTCTTTCTATATTGAGAAACTGGTGGAAGGTATTGCCACGTTGGCGGCAGCTTTTCACCCACATCCGGTGATTGTGCGTCTATCTGATTTTAAATCTAATGAATACGCGAATCTGATTGCGGGAGATCGCTTTGAACCACATGAGGAAAATCCGATGATTGGATTTCGTGGTACTTCACGTTATCTTGCTGATTCTTTTCGTGCCTGCTTTGAGCTAGAGTGTCGGGCTTTGCGCAAGGTACGTGATGAAATGGGTTTTACCAATGTTGAAGTGATGGTTCCTTTTTGTCGAACCCTGGAAGAGGCGCAGCAGATTACAGAATTACTGGCGGCTAATGGATTAAAACGCGGAAGCAATGGACTACGTTTAATCATGATGTGCGAAATTCCTTCCAATGCTGTGTTGGCTGAAGAATTTCTCGAATACTTCGATGGGTTTTCCATCGGGTCTAATGATATGACCCAGCTGGTACTTGGGCTGGATCGTGATTCGGAGCTCGTTGCTCATTTATTCGATGAGCGTAATCCAGCTGTGAAGCGGCTGCTGAAAATGGCAATTGATGCTTGCCACAAACAGGGGAAATATATTGGTATTTGCGGCCAGGCACCCTCTGATTATCCGGATTTTGCACGCTGGCTGGTTGAACAGGGTATCAGCAGCCTTTCTCTTAATCAGGACACGGTAGTGAGCACCTGGCTGCATCTGGCGGACCGGGAGCAGTAGGGCGATGTTACAACGCAGCGTTTTTTTTCTGTCTGATCGTACGGGCATTACAGCGGAAACACTGGGTCATAGTCTGTTGACCCAGTTCGATGGAATAGAGTGGAAGAAGCACTATGCTTCTTTCCTGGACAGTGCAGCTAAGGTTCAGGAGATCATTGATCGTATCAATACAATTGCGAAGCAGGAAGGCCAGCCATCATTGGTGTTTAGCACATTGCTGGATCCGGTTATCCTCGCTTCTGTCCGTCAGGCTGATTGTTATCTTATTGATTTTTTTGAATCTTGTCTTGGTGTGCTGGAAACGGCACTGCAACAGTCGCCTGTGCGCATACCCGGACGCTCCCATATTCTTGGCCAGGATGCTTCCTATTTTCGACGTATTGCTGCGATTCAGTATGCGCTGAACAGTGATGATGGTAGTAACTCTAAAATTCTTGCCGATGCTGACGTGATTTTGGTAGGAGTATCACGCTCTGGTAAAACCCCAGTGTGTGTGTATCTGGCTTTGCAGTATGGAGTGCTTGCTGCTAATTATCCATTTACGCCAGAAGATATGGGAGTCGTGCGTCTTCCTTCGTTGTTACAACCACTGCGTGAGAAATTGTTTGGATTGACATTGAGCACGTCACGGCTTCAGGCTGTTCGTGTGGAACGGTATCCGGGCAGTCATTATGCTTCATTCGTTGAATGCCAACGTGAACTTCAGTGGCAAAATGAACTGTACCAGCAGTTTAATATCCCGTTTATCGATACTACCGGAGTATCAATAGAAGAGATCAGTGCATCAATTATCAACCGGATGCGGCTGGAAAGACGTTTGTATGGAACCTGAATCAGTACCCATGCCGAATATGACGGGTGATAGTATGATTTTTATATCCTGATGGATTTCCAGTATCTGGATTTCCAGTATGTATTATCCAGGCTGGATATAGTGACTCCTTGACTGGATGAGGCATGAAGAAATTTCTTGCTATCCAGATAGATCCCTACATGCCAGGAATGCCCACCTGTTTTGAAGAACACCAGATCTCCCGGCATAAGCTCATTCCGACTGATTTTTTCACCAAATTCTGCCTGGGAAAGCGCTGTTCTGGGCAATGTGAAGCCGAATTCTTCCTTGAAGATAATTCTGACAAGCGCAGAGCAATCTACCCCAGTGTGATCTGTACCTCCCAATCGATAGCGTGTGCCACGCCATTCCTGATATTGGCTGTACAGACGTTTCCGCACGAAAGACGGATCATTTTCCAGAATTCCCTGAGGAATCGCAAATCCGGATTTATATGAATATCGTGAAATCCCATCACGCGTTGAATCTTTGGGAACCGAGCTGCATCCAGCTATCATACCTGCGCCGAGCAACAGAATGACAATATGTTTTAAGGACATGTTTCAATTCATGTTGTTGGAATAAGAGGCAAGTATAGCAAGAAAATAATCTGGTTGTGAAATAAGAAAGGTTCTTTTTAGCGAATGTCCTGGTAATTTGTCATATATGCAGATGTAATTCACACAATTGCTGATTATCCACTGTGCTCCGGCTTGTCCGTGATTTTCACCCAGGTATTGCGTAGTGATACGGTTCGATTGAATATCGGCTTTCCCGGTTTTGTATCTGCCAGATCAGCTACAAAGTAGCCATGGCGCTCAAACTGAAAACGCTGTTCTGCTTGAGTTTCAAGTAAAGAAGGTTCAACGTACCCGACAATAATTTTCCTGGAATCCGGATTTAACGAGGTTTTGAAATCTTTACCTTCCGTGTCGGGATGTGCGTCGCTGAACAAACGGTCATATAATCTGATTTCAACAGCCTTGGCATAAGTAGCTGACAGCCAGTGAATATTGCCACGGACTTTTCGAGTTTCAGCCCCGGCAGTACCGCTTTTGGTAGCGGGATCGTAAGTGCAGTGAATCTCCAGGATCTTTCCCTGATCATCTTTGACAAGATGTGTGCATCTTACGATATATGCATAACGTAACCGCACTTCTGCCCCAGGTGCCAGGCGGAAGAAGCCTTTGTCTGGCACCTCCATAAAGTCTTCACGGTCAATATAAAGCCGTTTTGTCAGCGGTAGTTCGCGTGTGCCAAGTTCGAGTTTTTTTGGATGATTGGGTGCATAGCAGGTTTCCATCTGATCATCTGGAAAGTTATCTATGACCAGCAGCACCGGATTAAGGACAGCGATGCGGCGCGGTGCGTTTTCATTAAGGTCTTCGCGTAAGCAATCTTCCAGCACTGTCATATCAATCCAGGAATCTGCCTTGCTGATACCGATTCGTTCCGCAAACAAGCGGATTGATTCCGGCGTATAGCCCCGACGGCGCAGACCTGCCAATGTATTCATGCGTGGATCGTCCCAGCCATCTACCAGTTTGTTCTCTACCAGTTCGATCAGTTTACGCTTGCTCATGACACTGTAAGTCAGATTCAGTCGCGCAAACTCGATCTGCTGCGGGTGGCAGGGAACTTTTTCACTTAATTGATCCAGTATCCAGTCATACAGTGGCCGATGATCTTCAAACTCCAGTGTGCAAAGGGAATGCGTGATCCGCTCCAAAGCATCGGAAATACAATGGGTGTAATCGTACATCGGGTAGATACACCATTTATCACCCGTGCGCTGGTGGCGGATATGGCGGATGCGATAGATAACCGGATCACGCATATTGATGTTGGGGGATGCCATATCAATTTTGGCGCGTAGTACGTGCGCGCCATCCGGAAACTCTCTTGCGCGCATGCGCCGGAACAAATCCAGACTTTCTGATGGCGGACGATCACGATAAGGGCTGTTTGTACCTGCTTCAGTCAAGGTTCCACGTAATCGGCGGATTTCATCTGCCGATAGGCTGTCCACATAGGCCTTGTCTTGCGTGATCAGATATTCTGCAAATTCATATAGCTGATCAAAATAATCGGAAGCGTAGTAAAGATGTTCCTGCCAGTCAAAGCCCAGCCAGTGGACTGATTCAATAATGGCATCGACGTATTCCTGAGCTTCTTTTTCCGGGTTTGTGTCGTCGAATCGCAGATGACAGGCGCCGTTATATTCGAGCGCAAGCCCGAAATTCAAGCAAATGCTTTTTGCATGGCCGATATGCAGATAGCCATTTGGCTCGGGCGGGAAGCGTGTCTCTACGCGCCCGTTCCACTTACCGGTGCGGTTGTCTTCTTCAATGATATTACGAATGAAATGAGTAGGGGCTGAAGGCGTGTTCACAGATATTTTTCAGTTGAATTCAATAAGATGTTGATTATTTTCATGGAATAAATGACAGTACATAGATCGTAATATGTGCCCAGGCAGCGTGCGATGCCGTGTAACTGTAAGTTTCCTGCCAGATGGTTTTTCGTGAGCCCGTTAGAATGGAGCAGGTAAAGTAACTATATAATACACGTTGATTACGCATGCGGCAGCGGCTCCAGGATGTCCGTGCCGCTTGGTACGATACAGAGAGATTTTATACCAATAAAAATTACATAAAATTTGGAATAGATATGACCCAGGAAGATACATCCGGTATTTCCCAGGATGAAAACAGCCTTATTGCAGAGCGTTATTCTAAATTGACTGCATTGCGCCAGATCGGCAATGCTTTTCCGAATGATTATCGTCGGGATAGCCTGGCTCGTGACCTGCATGCAAAGTATGATAATGACTCAAGAGAAGAACTGGAAAGTGGGCAGGTTAAAGTAAAAGTTGCAGGACGCATGTTGTTTAAGCGTGTAATGGGAAAGGCAAGCTTTGCAACGATCCAAGATATGAGCGGGCGGATACAGCTCTATATCTCCAATGATCATACCGGAGAATCCGCTCACGAAGCATTCAGGCATTATGATCTGGGGGATATTCTCGGCGCGGAAGGTATTTTGTTCAAAACCAGGACGGATGAATTGTCATTACGGGTTACCCGACTTCGTCTTCTGACTAAATCCTTGCGCCCGCTACCGGAGAAATTTCATGGCCTTATCGATCAGGAACAGAAATACCGGCGACGTTACCTTGATCTGATTACAAATGAAGAAACACGCAAGGTATTCCTGGTTCGCTCAAAAATTATTCAGGCAGTACGTGAATTTCTGGTTAACCGGGGCTATCTTGAAGTTGAAACGCCGATGATGCACTCTATTCCAGGAGGGGCTACTGCTCGACCTTTTATTACGCATCATAATGCATTGGATATGTCACTGTATCTGCGTATCGCACCGGAACTTTACCTGAAGCGGTTGGTAGTGGGTGGTATGGAAAAAGTTTTTGAGATTAACCGTAATTTCAGGAATGAAGGTATATCCACTCGCCATAATCCGGAATTCACCATGCTGGAGTTTTATGAGGCTTATCAAGATCATCATTACCTGATGGATCTGACGGAATCCATGCTGCGTGAAGTTGCGCTGAAGGTGTTAGGAACCACTCGCATTGTCTATCAGCAGCGCGAAATGGATCTTGCCCGGCCTTTTGCCCGGTTGACTGTCATGCAGGCCATCCTAAAATACCACCCTGAAAATTCCGAAGCACAACTTAACAACAGGGATGATTTGATCAAAATTTTGCAGGCAAAGGGAATCGGATTCAATCCGGACAGTGGAATCGGCGGACTGCAATTGGCCTTGTTTGATGAAACAACCGAACATTTGCTGTTTGAACCCGTATTTATCGTTGATTATCCGGCCGAGGTATCGCCTTTGGCACGCCGCAATGATCAAAATCCGGAGATTACGGATCGTTTTGAGCTTTATATTGCCGGGCGGGAAATTGCGAACGGCTTTTCCGAGCTAAATGATCCTGAAGATCAGGCCAGTCGTTTCCTTGAACAGGCCAGGGCTAAAGAGGCAGGTGATATGGAAGCGATGCACTATGACGCTGACTATATCCAGGCACTGGAATACGGATTGCCGCCAACGGCAGGTGAGGGAATCGGTATCGATCGGCTAGTAATGTTGCTGACAGATTCTCCAAGCATCCGCGATGTTATTCTGTTTCCGCAGTTACGCAAGGAAGACTAGACGACAGGTACTGATCCCGTGGTGCGGCTCGGGATTCTTCCTCAAGCACGGGGTGTGATTGCCGATATTACTTTGTTTGTGCCGAGTCATGGAGTTCAACTATGTTTACTGGTTCTCTTGACAAACTGATATTCACCGTGCTGTTCTTGATGATTGGTGCGGGATTAATGAGAGTTGCGCTGGCTTCCGGCGCGCGACAAGATAAGATTGTGAATAGCCAGGAAATAACAGAAGAGTATTCAAAACCCCGTCAACAGGTAAAATCTAGTGTAACAGCTACTACTTCCTCTCCCAACAAGATTGATGGGAGTGCGGGCGGGCAGAAACGGTCAACCTATCGTCGTATATACAGCACCGATGCTTCCAGAACCTTGATTAATCCCGCCCGGCTTCCGGCTGATTATTGCGGAGTAGTGGAACACATCGTCCCCGTCATGCTTAACCCCGCCAATGGTGGCAATACGGATACATTTATTTCAGGGATAGTCGCAGTTCCATTGGGCAGACACTGGGGAAGTTTTTTTACTGAAGTCGATGTCCTGGGTAATAGCAGCTACGTTCCGCCCGAGAGGAACATTGCCGAGCCGATTTATTACAGAATCAGCTTGCTGGCAAATGATGGCAATCGCTATGTGATAACCCAGCAAGTGCCCCCCGGGTTTCAACCGGGAGAGACAATCAGATTCAATGACGATGGTTTGCTGGAGAAAGCTGGTTGTGTGATGCGCGAACCCGATCCGCATCAGCCGGGCCGGTAAATTTTTCTTACGAATTCAGTCTCCTCGCACAATTCGAAGCATTCTTGCCTTCCTTGCCCCTTTACTCAAATAAGCCCTTTTTTATCAGGGAAGAATTCTGTTCTTTCCGTTCCTGTGTTTCTATTTAGTCACCCCTGAAAATCACAATAACAGATTGATTTTTATGAGACACGCTATTATTTATGCTGATCGAATCGACCGGGAATGATAAGACCTGCGTTATTTTTCTGGTCGAAACGGTGATTGTCGATGCTCACTCCGAGTAAAACTTCTCATCAACCTAATTTGTTTGCAACCGATCTTTTATGGCAACTTGATCCTACGGATCCACTGTTGCAACTGGCAAGTGTTGTCCCCTGGCACAAATTTGATGAAGCATTCTCGGTTCATTACAAGAAAGGAACAGGTGCATCTGGCAATTCACCAGCGGGTATTTTGATCTGGGAATTACCGCAACCCTGCTTGTTTGAGCATTATCAGCGTATGGACAAGTGCTGCAGCAACAATCCAAAGACAGCAACAAGCTCTATTCACTGCATGAGCCGCAAGTGTACTGCGTGGCTAAAGGGAAAGATCACAAACAGTACGAATACGGCAGCAAAGCCTCCATTGCCAGCGCTGCGCAAGGCAGTTTGATCGTAGACGTTGCGAGCCATGAGCAAAATATGCACGACAACCATACGCTCCCGGCTATCTTGCATCATGTAGAAGCCTCGCGCGGCAAAGCCTGCCAGGCCAGGCAGCAGTGTGTGATCGCGACTATCGTAGCAAGCGTGAAGTCAACGGAATCCATCGTACTACCGGGCAAGACCCTCAAACAGGATAACTGTTACCAGCGAGACAGAAAGCGCAAGCAATGTAAAAGACGTGCAACCATTGAACCCATCATTGGTCATTTAAAAGCAGATTACCGAATGACAAAAAATGACCTGAAAGGCGCTATTGGTGATCACATCAACCTCTTGATGGCCGCTTGTACCTGGAATTTGAAACAATAGCTGCCTGGCCATCTTTTGGCTGTATTTTCCGTGTGTAAAATACAAAAATCACCCCAATCTTCTGATAAAAACCTTAGTTCATGCGAATTAATCTGAATGAGCAATAGAAAATCAGATGTAATTCCAAAAACTGCAATCAGTAGCAAGTATTTTTCAGTGGCGACTATTTAGATAAACCCTATAAAGAGTCAAGGAGAGGCGAAATTGAGTATGTGGAAGAACATTGCAAAACAGTGGGACATCATTGCAAAACAGTGGAACATCATGACCTTCTATCAACGCTTCGAAAGCGTGATTGCCCTTTTTCTCACACTGCTGATTACGTTAATTGTTATTGTAGCCACCTTCCGTTTATTTACCGGAGTTATCAGTGGCCTCGTGTTTGGTGCCATGGACCCGCTCGACCATAAAATGTTCCAAAACGTCTTCGGCGAGATCATGACGGTATTGATCGCGCTAGAGTTCAACCATACCCTCCAATACACGGTCACTCGGCAACAAAGCGTCATTCAAACGAAGGTCGTCTTGCTCATTGCCCTGCTTGCGATAGCTCGTAAAGTTATTATCTTGGATCTTAAGGAAATAACTGCCGAAAGCATGTATGGCTTGGCCGCTATAACTCTGGCAATAGGTATTGTCTACTGGTTATTGCGTGAGCGTGACGATCGTCTTCCTCAAACGCAGGCACTACAACGTCCCGAGAATACATCGACAGATGCCGAGAGGTATACAGCCTAACATGTCGTTTAAACGGGACGCCGCAAAAGCGCGGCGTAAGTGTCAGCAATGCGTGGAACATGAGCAAGTCGGCGCACGATCAAAACACCGGCGCTGACTCAGGCACTTCCCTTGCACTACTTTAATCATCTGGGACTGAACACGTATGCAGAAGATCGTCTGCGTAACCACCTGATGAAGCGGCACAAGATTCGGAGTCGTAGAGAAGCGTTGCAGCGCTTTCCGCGACAAAAGCTGAAATCCCGCCAGATAAAAATGGCGGAAACGGTAATGCAAAACCAAATGCACCTGTCCTCTACTCTACACGGTTTTGGGCTCCCGTGGATGTAGCAGGCGAGCCGTGGTGAAAGCGAGAAACCGTGGTCTGTCCCCTATTTGCTAGAAGGCTTCGTCATTAGTAATACGCAGGAATTTGAGACGCTTTGTTTTTCAGCTTGAATATAGCGACCTACTGCGGGTTTACTGATGCCCAGTTGCCTGACCCGTTTTAATCCAACTGGCAATTTGTACAGCTCGCCGCGCTTGATGGCGCGCGGCCTCCAGCACTTCGCCTGAAACTGTTACGTCGCGGCTGGCGGTGGCGCTGGCACCATAGGGATTGCCGCCGGATTTATAGATACATTCGTTGGTGTAGCCAGGAGCGACGACGATCGCACCCCAGTGATGCATAATATTGTACAAGGTAAGCGTTGTAGACTCTTGTCCACCATGCAAATTTTGCGCGCTTGTCATTACGGTCGCCACCTTGTTGGCGAGCTTTCCAGCGGACCATAAGCCACCTGTGGAATCAAGAAACATTTTCATTTGTGCTGCCACGTTTCCATAGCGTGTTGGTGTGCTGAAAATAAAAACATCTGCCCAATCCAGATCATCCAGGCTTGCTTCTGGAATACCTTGAGCAGCTTTCATATAATTTTTCCAGCCTTCGTTTGATTCCAATTTTTCTGTCGGAATTAGTTCCATAACACGCGCCAGGCGTACTTCCGCGCCCGCTTCTTTCGCAGCATCGGCAGCAGCTTTAGCCAGTTGCAGGTTGTGGCCAGTAAGGCTGTAATAAATGACAGCAACTTTGATGGATTTCATTATAGTGAAACTCCTTATTAAATAGAATGCAATAATTTTTGACACCAAGACGAACATCCAGGATGCGATATTTAACTAAGCGGATTGACTCTGTCAGCATATAAAATAAAATTGCTCAGCAAAAGACATCTTGTCAGCTCCTTCCATCATCATCTGACCTTTGTGAATCATGTGCATGAGTTCAATGCGAGCCAAGCTATTTTTAGCGGATTGAAAAGATTTGAATCTGAGCATCGGTTTTGTTATTCGCTTCACTGCCAGATGGGCTTGTTCCACAATATTGTTGAGGTATTTGACCTGACGAACCATCATGAGCATCTCTCTGTTGGCATTGATCTTGTCAATTGCTGCTTTATGGGCGCCATTTTTATCCATCGTGATCCTTTCTCAGGAGCGCCATTGGCTTGCATGGCTATGTCAAAAAAGCATTTGGCATCACGCTCGGCCGTTAATTGAAAGTCGATCACCTTACCATCCTGTCTACAGTATGATAGAGGTATTTCCAAGTGCCTTTGATCTTAATATAAGCTTCGTCCATCCGCCAGCCAGGTGCTTATACTTTTTGAAAATTTCCCCCAGTAATGGTAAAAACCAGATCGCCCAACAGTTCACTGTAGAATGATCCACAAATACACCACGTTCCTCTATCATTTCTTCCAGTTGCCGGCAACTTAATGGATATGCCGCGTACCAGCGTATATGGACCAGAATCACCTCAGTCGAAAATCATATTCCTTTTATAACCAGCATGTAACCTCACCATCTTTTCGATGTCAACAGCCTACTACACAGAAGGTATCTATGATCTCGACGAGGCGTTGAGCGACTTCTCTCCGTATCTGCCGGGTCATCGCAAAATCGCTTGTGATGACCCGGGGGACAATGGATGGTTACCGGCGCGCCGAGCGATTGTTGATGCGCGGGAAGGCCATGCCCATACGTTGCACAAGCGGCGTCTCAGCGGATGACCCGCCAACGTGCACCCGGTAGGCGCCAGCGTGCGACACCCACTCTCCCTCGGCCCATGCTGCAAGGTTGTCCGGGTCGTCCGGCACGAACGAGGAGAAGGGGTGGTTGGGGGCGGAGGCGTCTATATCAACGGTGATGCGAGCACTCTCATTGAGCTCGAGGAATACCTTCTTGAATCTGACGAGACGTTTGGATGGTTGATCCGCCTGCCGTGGTAGTTCGAGGTAAATCTGCGATGCCTCAGCACCGGCGACAGAACCGGTGTTGGTAAGAGTGTACTCGACCGTCAATACGGGTACCAGTTCAACGAGCCGACGATAGAAGCGCTGTGGAATGTTTTCCCTGCCGGTGCCCGGAACCGGCACCTGTTCGAACACACGACGATATTTCCGCTTGAGCCTCAGATCGTTGTACTCGAAGGTCGTGAATGAGAGGCCGTGGCCGAAGGCAAACGCTGGCTTGACACCATTGGCCTCGTACCAACCCAAGTTTTCGGAATAGTGGCTGACAAGTTGCGGGCTGCCATCGCCGAGCGGAAATCCGGGGCCGCCGGGCAGACCGTTGTTCTCGCGTGTTCCCGGATACTGCATCTCGGTGGCGAAGGCCGCCTCGTGCTCGCTGGTCGGGAAGCTTACGGGCAGTTTTCCAGACGGATTGATGACCCCAAATAGGATGTCGGCCACCACGTCGCCGTCATCCTGACCCGGAAACCATGCGGCCACGAGGGCAGGCACTAGGTCAAGCCAGTTCATTATCACCCCCCCGCAGAATACAGCACCACGACGTTGTTAGGATTCGCCGCCGCAACCTCGCGCACGAGTTGATCCTGCTCGACACAAACCTCACCGGCCGCTTTTATGGTCCCGGGCAAACCGGAGTCAGAAGGATAGGACGGGTCCGGGTCGGATGGATCGCCATCGTTGGTGCACAGCGTGGGCAGCGTGAGCTTCAACAGATCACGTGTCTCGCGCGGATTGGTCCCCACCATGAGGATGACGACATCGGAATTCATTGCCAGATTGACGGCGGATGCGATATCGGTGCCATCATTGTAGGTCACCGTGGCGGATCCACCGATTTTGGTCAAGGTATTTTCGAGGCCTTGCTTCGGTGTCACCGTGTAGGGCGCCACAACCGTAGTGAGTTCGCTCGGACTGAGGTTGCGCGGTGGCATGGTGGCCGAACCGGCAAACCACTTGTGGCCGATCAAGGCGATTGATTGGACGTTGGGTTTCAATGGCAGGGTGCCGCCGTCATTCTTGAGCAACGTAATGCCCCCTTCCACGAGTGCACGCGCCTTGGCGGCGTTGGTGTCGAGATCCACATTGATGATCTGGTTGAAAGGATTTTCGAACTGGTCGAATTCGAACATTTTGACGTGGCGCGGCCTGAGTGCCGCGTCGATATGCTGTTCGGTGATATCACCCGCTGCCAGCGCTGCCATGATCTTGTTTTCGGTATAGAACCGCGGTTCGGAATCGAGTTCGTAACCAACGCCCGCCAGCAACGCATCCACAGTGCTATGCATCGCGCGCCGGTCACTTTCCACCCATCCATCGAAATCCCAACGCTGGCGTAAGGTCTGTACCAGCAGTGCATGGTTGTCGCAAGCGTAAGCGCCGTTAATGTGCGGGTACGCGCACATTAACGATGCGGGCTGGGCATCCTTGACTACCATCTCGAAAGGTAGCAGATAGAGTTCGTGCAGCGCACGGCTGGGAATGTGCACAGCTGCGGTCCAGCGTTCAAACTGAAACTCGTGTTCGTTGCCCGCAAAGTGCTTTGGCTGAGCCTGAACTCCGAGTATTACTTCGAATTACTTCCCCGTTGGAGTTATTGCGGAGGCGTCTGTAAACACTCCTGCCGATCAGAGGTAAGGCGTATTTTCCTGATTGGCAGATTCGCAGAAGTGTTGGCTAGGGGATATGACGCCCAAAAGTGTGAACTGATCTGGCAAAGTATGGAAAAACGATTATTGAAACGCACGTTTACTGATACCGATGGAGGTGTAATTGTGTTCGACTGAACAACTACCAATTGTTTTTGTGTGAGGGTTACCCCTTGATAACAGCCAGTGGTTGCAATTCAATTTGTACCTCGACCAAGTCTTTTTGGTGGTTCATCACTTCATCGATATCTTTATAAGAGCCTGGCGCTTCATCCAGATCTTTACGGCCGCGGATGGCGTGTAAAACACCGAGATCATCAAGGGCTTGGATTTCTTCCTCTAGGTCTAGTTTTTTGCGGGCTTGGGTACGACTCATAATGCGTCCAGCACCATGTGCGCAAGACTCGAAAGATTGTGCTTCACCTTTACCTTTTACCAGAAAGGAACCGGTACCTTGCGAGCCAGGAATCATGCCCCATTCACCTTTTCGCGCTCGTGTTGCACCTTTGCGATGAACAAGAACGGTTTCGCCAAAATGTTCTTCTTCGGCGGCAAAGTTATGTGGTTTATTAATAAATTCGCTGAATCCAACCTCAGGCCGAATCTCTCTAAATGCCGTTTTTACCCGCTCCATCATTAATTTTCGATTGGCTAGGGCAAACTCAAGGCAGTAGTCCATTTCATTTTTGTACAGTTCGAAATACTCAGATGACTCTGGAAGGTAGGCTAAGTCATTCGAGATATCTTCGCCGGCTGCCTTATTTAATGCTTTTGCTACATCATTGTAATGGTTGGCGACTGTAAAGCCGATATTGCGAGAGCCAGAGTGGATCATAATCCAAATATAACCATCTGAGCCTTTTTGGATTTCGATAAAGTGATTGCCGCCACCTAATGTGCCAATCTGATATAGGGCGCTTTCGTACTCTTGATTGACGATAGGCAGATCGCCTTTCCTTTCGGGCATCCAAGCTTCATCTTGCTGCGTTTTGTGGTGGTTGAAACCCACCGGAATGGTGTTGCGGATGATACTCATGATGGTTTTCAGATCCTCTGTTGAGATATCTGTCAGATTGGTCCGTAGGGAACACATACCGCAGCCGATATCCACACCGACGGCGTTGGGTACGATGACCCCCTTAGTGGCTAGGATAGCCCCGATGGGCATGCCGTAACCTTCGTGAGTGTCGGGCATAATGGCGATATGCTTAAAGGCAAATGGCAAATTGGCAAGATTGCGCGCCTGCTCCAACGCTCCCTCCTCCATTTGATCGGCTTCCAACCACAGCTTTATTGGCAGTTTTTCCGTTGTAATAATTGCTTTTCCATTAGTGTGCATAACAATATCTCCATATAATAATTATTGATAGCGGAGTCAGGTTTGGTCGGTCGAGCTGAAAACAAACAGAACATTTACATTTACCTAAGCTGAATTGAGCCTCCGTCCGCCATTAGTGTTTGTCCAGTCATATAGCGACTATCTTCGCTGAGTAAAAAGGCAACAACTGGAGCAACATCTTTTTGCGGATCGCCAAAACGCTGCAACGGAATATTGCTGGCAGATGCTGCGTATTGCTCCGGGTACTCAGCTTTCCAGTGAGCGACCCCTTCGGTCAAGGCCTTTGGTGAGACTACATTGACACGAATGTTGTCTTTAGCCCATTCGTTGGCGGCGACCCTGCTTAATCCGCGGATAGCTTCTTTGGCTGCTGTATAACTGGCTTGCTGCTCGAGTCCAAGGAGCGCTGCTCCTGAGCCAAAGTTGACGATGGAGCCGCCAGATTTTGTCAGCTCCGGATAAGCGGCTTTCATAAAGTATAACGTTGCATTAAAGCCGGTGCCAAAGGATAAAGCCCAATCTTCTTTGCTCAGCTCTATTAGTGGCTTTTGGGTGGACGCATGGGCATTATTGACCAGCCCTGTCAGCTTGCCAAATCTGGCTATTGCCAGTTCAACGGCTTGCTTGGCAACGGACTCACTGGAGACATCACCCTTTAAAAAAACAATCTGACCTGGATTGCTCTGCGCGATTGCTGTGCCTGCTGCTTCATTGATATCAACGACGACAACAGATGCGCCTCGCTGCGTTAATACAGTGGTGATTGCAGCACCTATCCCAGCGGCACCGCCAGTTACGATAATGACTTGATTTTCTAGATTATTCATTTCTGTTTCCCTTTTATAGGTCGCTGTACTTTGCACTGTCGTTTGAGCAAGTAATTACTGTCGCCTGGGACTGGGAACAGATTTATCCTGATAGACCTATCCCGTTCGATGGTTATCGACCTGTATAAGGAGATGGCGCCAGCAATCTTTCACGGCGTACCTGACAAGTAAAGCAGCGTTTGGCAGTCGGATACGCATCCAGCCTTTTGTAGCGGACAGGCTCTCCGCAGTCGATGCACAAGCCGTACTTCCCGGTTGCGATACGATCCTCAGCAGCAACGATGTCGCGCACCTCACCTATATCGCGAATGACTTCGGCCTCGGTGATGTCGCGGAGCAAGGAAGCTGTCGCCGTATCTCCAGAATCACCAGCTCCGCCAATAAGATCGACATAGTATTCGTTGCGGGAGCGTGCCAATACCTGGCGAATTTCACCAAGTAAAAGGCTCTTGCGTGCATCGATCCGTTGCGCAAAGTGTGTGATCTGTTCTTTTGTCAGGGAATTTTCAGGGGTGTTCATGGCATCGTCCTTAGCAGGTTGCAGGAATGAGTGTCGATTGGTGCCGGCACAATGCACCATCGATAATTCCAAATTATACTTATTGAACCGCCCCGGGTTTTGAGGAGGCACCACTATCTGAGAAGATGGAGCCATGAACAAATCAAATAAATATTCCCCCGAAGTAAGAGCGCGCGCAGTCCGTCT
>JACDJA010001740.1_pt1 | contig 17294 bp, 17 predicted proteins | sample 7449241 | NCBI WGS metagenome assembly JACDJA01 (sample SAMN14253289, study PRJNA609438) | sludge metagenome | isolation source: initial anaerobic sludge | collected 2018-12-20 | reverse complement strand
TTAATAATTTCTTGGCTACTCACTGCTAATCCCCTTTATTTTCTTAACATAATTTTATCATTATTGGCTAAAGAGTATGCTACACTACGCTTATGAAAATAGGAACAGATATAGTTGCGATTAGTAGAATAGAAACAATGATTGAAAAGTACGGCGAGGTCTTTAAGGAGCGTTTTTTAAATAGCGACGAGATTAAACTTGCTAAAAGCAATGCAAGCATCGCCGGTTTTTGGGCAGCAAAAGAGGCTATCTCTAAAGCCCTTGGATGTGGCATAAGCAGTGAGCTTGGATTTCACGATATCATCTTGAGCAAAGATAAAAAAGGCGCACCACATTTTACCTTGAGCGAAGAAGCACAAGAGAGATTTTTTTTACAAAAAAGCTCCCTCTCCATTAGTCATGACGGCGGATTTGCTATAGCCATAGCTATCATCCTCTAATCAACCTCCTCCTACAAAATTAAGTAACTCTACCTTATCTCCATCTTGAAGTTTATAACTCTTCCAGTCATCTTTTTTGACGATGTTCATATTTACCGCCGCAGCCATCACTTTATCACCTATCTTTAGAAACTCTATAAGCTCATAAAGACTTGTATCATTCTCGATACTCATATTTTTACCATTGACTACTATATTTATCACTCTTTACTCCCGCATGGTAATTTTGAATAGTTTTTTAGAAGCTCGTATGCTCCTATATTTTTCTTTGCAAATGCAAGCTGACAAGCTGTTGCGCCTTGATTGTTTTGTGTATCAACATTTGCGTTATTGTCTAACATAAATTGTATCAAAGCCACATTGCCCTTGTATGCTGCTTGATGCAAAGGCGTGATACCTTCACTATTTTTTATATCCATATCCGCTCCCATAGTTATGAGATACTTAGAGAGCGTCTCTTGATTTTGTCCTATGGCATAATGCAAAGGTGTGAGTCCATTATTATCTTGTGCATCTATATCAGCACCTTTTGCCAAAAGTATCTTGACGACATCCCCTCTTCTTAGCTTCACGGCTATATGCAAAGGAGAAATGCCTGCGTTAGACTTTTGATCGATAAGAGCGCTGTCTTCTTTGATGCTCTCTTCAATGGCTCCAAAATCATTATCATATACTGCTTGATGTAAAGTACTCCATCCATTTTTTTCATCTGCAAAACCAAATGATAAAAAGAGAATACACAATAGAATCTTTTTCACTTTCTGCCTTTGAGTAACTCTAACAGAAAAAAACTGCCAACTTTCTGAAATGGAGAATTTAACTTTTTTCCAAATGAATCATTTTAAATCTATCGCCCATAATAGTAGGCGTTATAAGTGTTTTGATTTTATCTATCTCTCTTGTATAAACCTCCGGAGTCGCTTGTGACATAAACTCCTCAAGTATATCCATAAGTCCAAACCTTACAAGTGCCCGTGCTTGTGTCTCGTAGAGCTTTTTTTCAAATCCTTGCGCTTCAAATGCCTCTTGAACATGTGCAAAATTGACATCATAGGTTATGTCTGCATTTTTGTAAAGAGTGCCCAAATCTATGCTCTCATCAAAAAGCGGATAGACTTCATGTTCTTTATAAAGACGGATAGAGAAATCATTGCGCACATACGCTTCACCGTAATCAAAAGAGACAAAATCACATCGTTTTAATGATGCAACCTCTTTTGCAAACGCCTCATAACCAACAGCTATCTCGCCTTTTACAAGTCGATGATTTTTTGCCCACAAAAGCATCTCTTTTGATGCTTCGCTCCACTCTATAGTATGCTCTTTTACATCAGCCATCTTGCCCTCTTTAAAAAGCTCACAAGGGAAAGCATCAAATATCTCATTGGATACGGCAAACACATAGGATGCATCGACCTCACTAAGACTTTTCTTATGCTCTATGTGTACCGCATCACCAAATCTTGAACTAATATACTCTTTTTGTGCCACAATGAGTGCTTCATGTTTTTCTATAATGACAAAACGCATACTCTTTAAAAGCTCAGGCTTTTTTGTATAGAGCCAATGGATCATATCGCAGATGAGATACCCTTTGTGTGCACCGATTTCGACCAAAGCGCCTTCTGCCTTTGAAGCATCCTCTTCTATGAGTTGTAGCAAATAGTTAGCTATGCTTGCGCCAAAGAAACGGCTTGTACTCACAGCGGTATAAAAGTCACCACCTTTGCCTATGGCTTTATAGTTTACATAATAGCCCTCATCTCCATAAAGCCACGCATTCATATACTCGCTAAACAACAACTACGATGCCTTTGTTTCACTCAGAGCTTTTTCAAATCGGAAAAACCCCTCATCGATCTCTTCTTTTGTGATAGTCAAAGAAGGAAGAAACCGCACCGTGTTTCTGCCGGATTTTAAGACGATCACACCCTCTTTCATAGCATTTTTAATCACGGCATTTTTTGTCGCATCATCTTTTGCAACAATCCCTCGCATAAGCCCTAAGCCTGTTTTTTTGATAAAGAGGTCACTATATTGTGCGATGATATGATCCAACTTTTTATCGAAATATTCAATCATCTCTTGCAACTGACCACTCTGTTTAAGCTCGCTCAATATGTCAAGAACCGCCAAACCTGCTGTTGTGCTAAGATAGTTCCCCCCAAATGTTGTACCGTGCTCACCTGCGCTGAGTATATCTTTATGTTTTGTGATAATCGCACCTATAGGCACACCACCGCCTAATCCTTTGGCAACAGTCACGATATCGGGAGTTATCTCATAGTTATTTGATTCTAAAAATGTCCCCGTTCTGTAAATCCCTGTTTGTATCTCATCGACGATAAGCAGCAATTTCTTCTCTTGCAAAAACTTTGCCAGCTCTTGTACTGCCTCTTTATCGAAGTTCATCACACCGCCTTCACCTTGGGTTAGCTCGATAATCACGGCAACCGTCTCCTCATCAATGGCATCATAGATATCATCAATATTTGCAACATAGCTAAACCCTTTAGGGTATGGTGCAAAAGTATCAGGATGGAAGCTTTCCTGAGCAGTTGCTGTCAGCGCAGAGAGTGTTCTTCCATGAAAAGAATGCCCTAGAGAAATAATCTTATATTTTTTAGTATCAAAGTTTACCGTTCCATATTTTCGTGCCATCTTAATAGCTCCCTCATTCGCTTCTGCTCCCGAATTTGCAAAAAATACTTTTGCATCGTAACCGCAAAGCTCTACGATCTTTTGTGCCAATTTTGCTTGTGGCTCGATCACTTGCAGATTTGATATATGAATGATCTTTTGAGCTTGCTCACATAGAGCCTGCGTGAGTTTCTCATTACCGTGACCTACACTGCTGACGCCGATTCCACTTGCAAAATCTATATACTCCACACCTTTATCATCATAAAGTTTTGAACCTATGCCGTATGTAAAATTGGTATAGTCTCTTGCGTAAGTCTGCAAAACATACTGTTTATCTGTCTCTTCTAAATTCATCTTCTCTCTTTAAAAAAATTTTCTAATTATACTCTAAATATTTTTACCTTCACCTCTCCGTAACAAGCATTTTTACCTTCTAAACTCTCAAGTGATGCAGTGAGTTTGTTGATATGAAGTGTATTTGGATGCACTACCGCACAATCTTCTCTTGCATCTTGGCTCAATCTTATGACAAGCTCTATGATGCCTTGTTGTGACTGTAGAAATACAGATTCTCCCTCATTAAAACCACTCTTTGGATGAAGAATGACCTCACTGTTTTTTTTAAATTGAGTATTGAGAGAGCTTTTTGACTTTCTATTTAAAAGCCAATACTCATCGTTATTTTCATCTTCTTTTTTTGTATATCTTTTGAGCTTTTTTTGATCTAAAAACTCATCATCATAATCATCTAAAAAAACAAATCCGTTTTTAAACCCCTGTCCGTAAGGAATCTCTTCAAATGCAGGAGAGATAAGCATGCCTTCTTCCCCTTTACATTGAGATAACCAATGGTCGATGTAGTCCCGCTCACTCCAAAGCCCTTTAATATTTAAAAGCGTAAAAAGTTTTGCCGTTAGCTCATATTCGCTTATACCAAAATCCACATTTTTTATCGTGTTCATTTTCGATACATATTTTGAACCGTAACTGAGTCGCACATCCTCTTTTTCAAAAAAACTCTTTGCCGGTATGACGATGTGCGCCATCCTTGAAGTCTTGTTCTCATAAAGCCCGAAATAGATAAGATTTTTAACCGCGCTTAACTCATCAATCACCCTTGTGCTATCGGGCATAGATTCAGCAGGATTACCGCCTTGGATAAGTACAGTCTCAAACTCACAAAAAGGTGTTAATGTTTTTGATACGCGATTGCATTGAATCTTAAAAGGATCATCAAATCCAAGTCTGCTCTCTCCCATATAACTCACGCCGCACCCCTCTTTTCCAAAGAGTCCAAGCAGTGCTGCTAAAGAATCGATAGCTCGTAGCGTATAGGCTCCGTTAGAGTATCGCTGCACTCCCGTACCGACTAAAAAAACTGTTTTTTTACCCTTTATGAGTGAAAGCATATCGCCTATATCACTAAGGCTAAGATCGACAAGTGCCAGCAAAGATTTGATGCGAAAAGTTCTTATAAAATCATAATACTCATCCCAATCACTTGCGTTTTGAGCAAGCCACTGCTTATCGTGTATCTCTTCTATGATCACAAATCGACTCAACAAAAGTGCTAAGAAAAAATCACTTCTAGGAGCAAGCTGCAGATGCAAATGTGCCATTTTAGCAATATCACTTTTAAACGGGTCTATGGTTATGAGTATTTTATCTTTTATATGAGGCATAAGATGTCTATTGGTTACACTCATATCCCTGCCCCATACGACTACGACTTCACTTTTTTGGATTTGCTCTATGGGAAGTTGCCTATGTTCACCTCTACCCTCTTGGATACCTGCTGCACCCGCACCGTCACACAAAGAGCCTTCTGTTAATGTGCCGTCAATTTTTTGTATAAGCAGATTTGTAACATCTTGCATTGCTCCAAGATTACCACTGCCTCTCCAAAGAAGTGTATTTGTAGCTTTAAGGCTTTTTGCAACCTCTTCTAAAGCCTCATCAAGGCTTACTTCTTTACCGTTAACCGATGAAAATTTAATGCGTTTCTCTTTTGGCAGGTGGTTGTTGAGTAGCGGACATAAATATCCGTTTGTATAAGGATTATCTTTATCGCCTTTTATCTTACCTTTATCAAAAACGATAGAACATGCATCATAACAATCAAGTCCACACGCACTCTTTATCATCTCATATCCTAGCTTTTATATGAATATTCTATCTAAAATATAGCGAATCATAGATCAATAAGAAATTAATTGGGATTTTATAAGGTGTGACGATAAGCCGAGTTCTGTCGTGGGTAGTTATTTATCTAGGCCTTATGTCACCATAAGGCTCAAGCGAAGTACTTTTGTCGCAAAGCGACGAGTGTGAGACTTATTACCATATACTTCTTGCTACAGACAGGGTTTACCTGGCTACTCATGTTACCACAAGCACCGGTGGGCTCTTACCCCACCCTTTCACCTTCACCTGCCACTGTTTTGAAACAGGCGGCAGGCTGACTTCTCTCTGTTGCACTTGCCCTCGGATTACTCCGGCCACCCGTTAGGTGGAGTCTTGTCTCACATGTAGCTCGGACTTTCCTCTACCAAATATATTGATAGCAACTACCTATCACACCTTAGGCGCAATTATAGCATATTTTCTTAGCAGAGGCATAATTGCTATGATTTTAATCAAAAATTATTTTTATTATAAAAAATAAAATAGATATTTGTGTCATAATGACCATGAAGTAAAATTATTTATGGCTCAAGGAGACAAAATGTACAAAAATATCATTGCCTGTTTTGCTATTTTTTTAGTATTTGGAGAATGCGATGAGGCAAAAATTACTGAAGGTGCAGAACTTTTTAAAACTAAATGCGCCATATGCCATACAGCCGATAGACCAACCTCAAAAGCAGAGATGGATGCACTTATCGCTCCGCCCATGGTAGGTGCTATGTATAATGTTTATATGAATTTTAATACTCAAGAAGAGGCAAATGCTTTTGTTAAAGATTATGTGATGAATCCGACGAAAGAAAAAGCACTTTGCAAAGCAAATAAATTGGAAAGATTTGGACTTATGCCTTCTCAAAAAGGTCTTTTGAGCGATGAAGAACTCGATAAGATTATTGAGTATCTCGTAGCAACATACGGAATACAATACTAATAAACAAGATAAGCCCTATTGGGTCTATCTTGTACTACTTAGCTATCGCCTCTTTGGCATATTTTTCGCCAAGATCATATGCTTTAAGGTTGAGTTCATGCACTTTTGCAGGCACCTTTGAGAGCATCGTCTCTTTGAGTGTTTTATTGTCTATAGCACCCATAATAGTGTTGGCAATAGCAAGTGCAACAACAGATTGCGTAATTACATTACCGACCTCTTCTTTGGCGATTGTGATAATAGGAATCTCTATGATTCGCCATTTTTTTCTATCTTCATCGGTTGGTTTTACAAGATTTGGCTCGATAACGATAGTACCGCCTTCACTCACACCTCCCTTAAACAGATCATAACTTACCTGTGCTACCGAGAGCATAAAATCTATCTCGCCGTCATTTGCATAAGGATAAAATATCTCTTCATCATCAAGCGTGATATCAACAACAGTTGGACCACCCCTAACTTGCGAAGTATATGTAGCTGTCTTTAGACCGTAACCCCCTGCCTTAATCTTAGCTTCTGCAAAAATTTCTCCGGCTAGGAGTACACCTTGTCCGCCAACACCTGTAAATCTCATTAATGTTCTCGCCATTGCTTCTCCTTATTTTTTCGCAAAATCAGCTGCAGTGATATTTTGTCGTTTCCCCTGATGCGCCAATTTCACCTGCTCATACATTTCACAATACTCAGGAGCATCTTCATTATGATGCAAAACTCCCATAGGGAAGAGACCGACCTTCTCCTCTTCACTCATTTTGTCAAATTTAATTTTAGAAACGGTGATACTATCAATCCATTCAAGATTTTCCATGGCACTTGCCATTTTATTTTTCCGCCCTAAGTTGATGTGGCAATTTGAGAAGATATCAAAAAAACTAAATCCCTTATGCTCAAATCCTTTTATAAATAATTTTTCTATCTTTTTAGGATCCGTAACAGATTCTCTACCCACAAATGATGCACCCGCTGCTATAGCAAGTTTGCAAGCATCAAAAGTAGGATCGATATTCCCTTTTTGCATTGTTACAGTCCACATACCTTGTGGTGTTGTCGGACTTGTTTGAGAATTTGTCAAACCATAGATAAAATTATTGATAAGAATAAAATTGATATCAATATTTCTTCTACAGCCATGAATCGTATGATTTCCACCAATTGCCAATGCATCACCGTCTCCGGCTACACAAAAGACTTTTTTATCGGGATTTGCAAGCTTGATTCCTGTAGCAAATGCTATCGTTCTTCCATGTGTTGTGTGTACCGTATTGCAATCAATATACGAAGAAAATCGCCCGCTACATCCAATACCTGATACTATACACATATCATCTTTGTTGTATCCGAGTTTATCTACCGCTCTAATAAACGCTTTTAAGATAACGCCGTCACCACATCCCCAACACCATAGTGTTGGCATTTTATCTACTCTTAAATAGTTATCATAATTAAATGCCATAGTTACATTCCTTTCACTTTTTCTACGATTTCATAAGGAGAAAGTGCTCTGCCGTTAACCTTGAAAAGTCCATCGATATCTAATCTTCCCGAAGCTCTTTGAATCTCATCTCTATATTGACCGATATTCAACTCAACACACAATACTTTTTCAATCTTATCTGTCCAATGTTTGATTCGCTCCGCCGGACTCGGCCATAAAGTGATAGGTCGAAATAGTCCTGCCTTAATACCCGCTGCTCTTAGATGTCGTATAGCCTCTTTTGCCGCCAAAGATACCGAGCCGTACGCTATGATCAAAAGTTCGGCATCATCTAGCATATACTCTTCATACGAGTCTATCTCTTCTTGATGAGCTTCAACTTTGTTAAATAATCTTTCGATCAATTTACGACAAGTTTCTATCTCTTCGGTTGGAAAACCTGTTGCGTTGTGATGTAGTCCTGTAAAATGGTATCTATATCCTTTAAACATAGGATTGAGAATTGCCGGCTCATCTTGTGCTACGCCATATGGTTTATACTCAGCCGGATCACCTGTAAACTCCGCTCTAGGCTTAATGCCTGCTTCAACCTCCTCCTCGGAAGGAATCATGGCTTTACCATGCATATGTCCTAATGTTTCATCAAGAAGTACAAATACAGGCTGCATAAATCTATCTGCAAGGTTAAAAGCTCTTACGGTCTCGGTATAGCATTCCGCCAAACTTCCGGCACACAAAGTGATAGACTTATAATCACCGTGGCTAGGATTTTTCGCTTGTGCAACATCACCTTGAGAGACACGAGTAGGAAGACCCGTCGATGGACCTCCACGCATAACATTTACTACAACAAGAGGCACTTCTGCCATTTGAGCAAGACCGAGATTTTCGGCTTTGAGTGAAATGCCGGGTCCACTTGTAGCCGTCATAGCTCTAACACCACTCATGGATGCTCCTATCGCACAAGCAACACCTGCGATCTCGTCTTCCATCTGGATGCATGCTCCTCCTGTTGCAGGAAGAAGTTCAGATAGCTCATGCATAATCTCACTCGAAGGTGTGATCGGATAACCGCCAAAAAACTTACATCCGGCATCTTTTGCAGCATGTGCTGCAAGTTCATTTCCACTTGAAATTATTTCTCTTAACGCCATAATTTTTCTCCTTATTGACCTGCCGGTAATCTATAGTTATTGTTGATAATTGCCTCTGCTCTTTGTTTTGCAGCATCAGTAAGTTTGGCAAATGTATATTCTGATTTTTCTGCTACATATATTGCAAAATCCGGGCATGTAAGCTCACACTCCCTACAGCCTATGCAAGACTCAGGCGCAACCACACTGATCATCGCTCCGAGTGTTGAAGTCGGCTCTGCTTTCATGGAAAGTACACCCGCAGGACAAACATCTACACATTTATCACATGCTTTGCATCTTTGGGTATCTACCCAAACCGGTGTATTTTCAGGAGCTTTCATATTTAATGACATCTCATTCCCCTTTTTATTGATTTGTTATTAGTGAAAAAGAAACATATCCTAATATAGGTGTAAACAACAAAGCTATTTATTCACTTACTATAAGAATATCCAAGATTATATAATGAAGCTTTTAATGAAAAAGATATCATTTGTACTTTCAAGATATTGTTACCATTTGAAGCACTCATGTCTAGGCTTTAGAATCCATCTTGCCGATAGCGCAAGAGACAAAGCTTTTAGCTTTCGCCTTAACCTCTTCGAGTGAACTCATATCCTCTCCAATAAGCGGATATCCAAGTGATTTAAGCTCTTTCGCTAAAGTGGAGATATCCTCTTCTTTTATATCAAGTGTTATTTTTCTAGGCATTACATCAAGATCCACTTCAACATCGCCAAAAAGCGGTTTTAGCTTCTTTTTTAGTGTTGAAGCACATCCGCCACATTTAACATTTAAAACTTCAAAGGTTGTTTGAGACATGCTATGCTCCTTTTTTCTCGGAGTATAACATAAAAAAAGAAAATCAAATAATTTTTACTCTTCTATTGCTAAAACTTTACTTACAGCTTTACCGATATCGGCAGGACTTATCACTACCGTCACCCCGGCTGCTTCAAGGGCGTCCATCTTCTCTTTTGCTGTTCCGGCTCCCCCGCTTACAATCGCTCCCGCATGTCCCATTCGTTTCCCCTTAGGAGCACTCTGTCCTGCGATAAAAGCAACAACAGGTTTTGTGATATTCTTTTTGATAAACTCAGCTGCTTGAATCTCCAAATCACCGCCAATCTCACCAATCATAACGATAGCATCTGTATCGGGATCTGCTTCAAACATAGGAAGCAATTGCTTATAGCTAAGCCCTATGATAGGATCACCGCCGATACCGACAGCTGTTGATATACCATGTCCTTCTTTACAAACTTGATTTGCTCCCTCATAGGTCAATGTACCTGATTTTGAAATCAATCCGACTCTTCCTTTTTTGAAGATTGAGCCGGGCATGATGCCTATCTTGCACTCTTCTGCCGTTATAATTCCAGGACAATTCGGTCCTATGGTTTTCATATGATTTTTCTTTGCATATGCTTTTGCAAACATGATATCTTTTACGGGTGCACCCTCTGTAATAATAACGGCAAGTTCGATACCTGCATCTGCCGCTTCCATGATGGCATCTGAGACAAATATAGGGGGAACAAATATCATGCTCACGGTTGCTCCTGTAGCTTTTACAGCTTCTTTTACAGTGTTAAAAACCGGTTTTCCAAGATGCACCTCGCCACCTTTATTCGGCGTAACACCACCGACGATATTTGTACCGTATGCGATGCACTGCTCAGCATGAAATGATCCCTCTTTCCCCGTAAAACCTTGAACGATAACTTTTGTACTTGAATTTACTAAAATCGACATATAATTCCCCTTTTACCTATGCTTGCTCAGCAGCTTCAACAGCTTTTTTAGCGCCATCGGCTAAATCTGTTGCTGCAATAACATTTGAAATATTTGCGTTTTTAAGAATCTCCGCTGCTTCTTCAGCATTGGTACCGTCAAGTCTTACGATAACAGGAACATGTACATCAACCTTCTTTGTCGCTTCTAAGATACCTTCAGCGATTCTATCACATCGGACAATACCGCCAAAAATATTGACAAAAATTGCTTTGACATTTGGATTTTTTAAGATGATCTCAAACCCTTTTGCAACCGTGATAGCATTTGCCTTACCACCAACATCAAGGAAATTTGCAGGACTGCCGCCCATATAGTTGATCGTATCCATTGTTCCCATTGCAAGACCGGCTCCGTTAACCATGCAACCAATCTCTCCATCAAGTGAGATGTAGCTCAGTCCATGTCTACTTGCCTCTCTCTCATCGGGATCTTCTTCACTCAAATCTCGCATCTCTTCAAGCTCATGATGTCTTCCAATAGCAGAGTCATCAAATCCCATCTTTGCGTCCAGTGCGAGAAAATCTCCGGCTCCTGTTTTAATAAGCGGATTTATCTCAATCATCTCTCCATCTTTGTCCATATAAACATCAAAGAGTAATTTTGCAAAGTTAATAAATTTTCCCTGCTCCTCTTTATCTGTAATACCGAGACCGTAAACGAGTTCTCTGCCGTGAAAAGACTGAAAACCGATAGTAGGATCAATGGCAACTTTGATTATCTTCTCAGGAGACTCTTCGGCAACTTTCTCTATCTCCATACCACCCTCGGTACTTGCCATGATAACAGGCATCTCTTTTGCTCTATCGAGTGTAATACCAAGATAAAGCTCATCTTTGATATCCGCACCCTCTTCTATGTAAACCTTCTGAACCAGCTTACCCTCAGGTCCTGTTTGGTGAGTCACAAGCGTCATTCCCAATATCTCATCGGCAAGTTTCTTTACCTCTTCGAGCGACTTAGCAAGCTTAACACCGCCCCCTAGACCCCTGCCCCCTGCATGAATCTGTGCTTTAACAACCCAAAGATTACCTTTAAGCTCCTTGGCATTTTCAACAGCCTCTTTAGGTGTATTGGCAACTATTCCTCTTGGGGTAGGAATGCCATATTCTTTCAATATCTCTTTTGCTTGATACTCATGGATATTCACAAGCGCTCCTTGTTTTATAAATAACTTTAAAATTATAGAACTTCTATATAAAATTAAAGATGAAAATTATATTTTTTTAAAAGTCGTCTATAAAAATGATACAAATTGATACACTACTCAAGATAAAGAAAAATTTTGTACCTCATTTTTACTGAAAAAATGTGCGATATTATAGCTAAAAAGTTACACTTTTGGCGCTATCATATCTTCCGGTTTCACATAATCCTCAAACTCTTTTTCGCTCAAAAGCCCGGACTTGATAGCTTCTTGTTTCAATGTCGTTCCATTCTTATGTGCACTTTTAGCTATCTTTGCTGCGTTCTCATATCCTATGTGAGGATTGAGTGCGGTCACGAGCATCAAAGAGTTACGCAGATATGCATCAATGTTCTCTCTGATCGGCTCGATACCAACAGCACAATTTTTATCAAAACTTCTCATAGAATCAGCAAGTAACTTTATTGACTGCAAGATATTGTAAGCAATAACAGGCTTAAACACATTAAGCTCGAAATTTCCTTGACTTGCGGCTATCCCAACGGCTGCATCATTACCCATTACCTGTACTGCTACCATAGTAAGCGCTTCTGACTGTGTGGGATTAACCTTGCCCGGCATGATAGAGCTGCCCGGTTCATTCTCAGGAATAGTTATCTCTCCTATACCGCATCGTGGTCCGGAAGCAAGCCATCTGATATCATTGGCTATCTTCATAAGATTTGCTGCAAGCCCTTTGAGAGATGCGGAGAGCATCACTTCAGCATCATGCCCTGTAAGCGCATGAAATTTATTTGGTTGTGAAATAAATCCATAATCCTTTGTCATAGATGCATTGAGAGTTTTTGAAACAAGGTTAGAAAAATCAGGATGTGAATTAAGCCCTGTTCCCACAGCCGTTCCACCTATGGCTAGCTCTTGGCAGTATTTTAATGCATCTTCTATCTGTCTCTTGTTGGTATCCAACATAGCGACATAACCACTCAACTCTTGTCCTAAACTCAAAGGCGTTGCATCCTGGAGATGCGTTCTGCCTATCTTGATAACCTTGTCAAACTCTTTTGATTTTGCCTCCAATGTCGATCGTAATTGATCAATGGCAGGAAAGAGATCAGAATCCACAGCAACAACTTCAGCTATTCTCATCGCTGTCGGATAGGTATCATTTGAGCTTTGTCCTTTATTGACATCATCATTAGGATGCACACTTTTTGTTTCTCTAAAATTACCACCGAGTATCTCTGTTGCTCTATTTGCAACTACTTCATTGATATTCATATTTGATTGCGTGCCCGAACCTGTCTGCCAAACTACGAGAGGAAACTCACTATCATGTTTACCCGCAAGTATCTCTTCGCAAGCTTGAGATATAGCGTTACATTTTGAGTCATCAAGTCTTCCTAGCCCATGATTAACGAGTGCGCATGCTTTTTTTAGATTTGCAAATCCATAGACTACCTCTAAGGGCATCTTTTCATTGCCAATCTCAAAATTTTGCAATGATCTTTGCGTCTGCGCCCCCCAATATTTACTATCAGGTACTTTTACCTCACCCATCGTATCTTTTTCTACTCTAAATGACATTACAAAACTCCTTTATTGGCTTAAGCAAAAAAATTATTTTTTCTCAAAACTTCAATCATATTTTTTACCGAGGTGACACTTTTTGCAAATCTTACCTCTTGATCCTCATTGAGTGTCATCTCAAATATCTTTTCAGCTCCACCCGCTCCAAGCACCAAAGGTACACCTGAAACAACATCTGTATATCCATACTCTCCATCAAGATAGACAGCACATGGATGGATCTGTTTTGTATCTTTAAGTATCGCTTCGACCATAATAGCTGTCGATTTTGCAGGCGCATAATAGGCTGAACCTGTTTTGAGATAACCAACAATCTCAGCACCACCATGCTTAGTTCTCTCAACTACATCTTCTATCTCTTCAGGGGAAAGCACATCGGAGAGAGGTACCCCTGCAACAGTTGAAAATTTAGGTAACGGAACCATATCATCACCATGTCCGCCCATAACAGAAGCTCTAATTTGACCGGCACCGTAACCTATCTTCTCGTAGATAAAATGTGCCATTCGTGCACTATCAAGGATACCCGCCATACCCAAGACTCGCTCTCGTGGAAAACCGCTTTCTTTAAAAGCCACATAGGTCATAACATCAAGCGGGTTCGAAACCATGACGATGATGGAGTGTGGTGCATAAAGCTTGATATCTTGTATAACATGTTTAGTAATCTCTGCATTCGTCATCAAAAGATCATCTCTACTCATACCGGGCAATCTTGGGCTTCCCGCCGTGATAACAACAACATCTGAATCAGCAATATCTTCGGGCTTTTCAGCAACCGATACTATGGTGTGCATTCTAGCTGCATTGGCAGCCTGGCTCATATCGAGAGCTTTCCCTTTTGCTATTTCCGTATTTCTATCTTTAAGCACAACATGATGACATGCCCCGTTCATAGCTAAAATATATGCAACCGTTGCCCCAACATTTCCGGCACCTACGATTGTAACTTTTTTCCCTCTCATTAGCGTCCTTTATAACCTAAGCACTCTATCAAAGCATAAGCCATAGAATTTATATCGATTATGCTCTGATCACTCTTTTTGTGATTAGTAGTAGTTCTTGCATCTTTTTACACTAGATGCAAAGAAGTGAGTTTGTCAAATAATATGACAACAATATTACATTTTAAGAACTTTACATAGCCTTTAAAGACTGTGTAAAGCGTAAATAAATTAGATAGAATCAATGATACTATTTAAAGTGGTTGACGGTCTCATAGCAGCCTCTGCTTTTGCATCATCCGGATGATAATAGCCACCTATATCCTGGGCTTTACCCTCGATTGAGAGCAACTCTTCGATTATCTTAGCCTCATTTTCCTTTAAAGCCTTAGCGATAGGAGCAAATTTGGCTGACAACTCAGCATTATCACTTTGGGCTAATGCCTCTGCCCAATATTGTGCCAAATAAAAATGGCTTGCCTTGTTATCAGGCTCACCACATTTGCGCGATGGAGCCTTGTTTTCACTGAGGTAGCTATCATTTGCCTTATCAAGCGCTGCTGTAACTGTAGCTAAATCAGCCGAATCATTTTTTTGTGCGATAAATCTTAAAGATTCTGCAAGTGCTAAAAACTCGCCCAATGAATCCCATCTCAAGTGACCCTCAGCTAAAAACTGATCGACATGTTTAGGAGCAGATCCACCCGCACCTGTTTCATACAATCCACCACCGGCCAACAATGGTACAATAGAAAGCATTTTTGCAGATGTTCCTAGCTCTAAAATTGGATACATATCAGTCAGGTGATCACGAAGAACATTCCCTGTTACAGAGATTGTATCTTCACCTTTTCTAACACGCGCATTTGTATAACGAGTAGCAGCTGCAATATCCATAATCTGAATATCAAGCCCTGATGTATCGTGATCTTTTAAGTACTCATTTACTTTTTTAATCATCTCTCTATCGTGAGCTCTGCTTTCATCTAACCAAAAAATGGCAGGACTTCCCGTAAGACGCGCACGCTCAACTGCCAATCTCACCCAGTCTTTGATCGGGATATCTTTAGCACGACTCATTCTCCAGATATCACCGGCTTCAACATCAAAACTCATGAGCTCTGTGCCATCTTCAGTAGTTACAGTTACCTTTCCATCTTCTGCCATCTCAAAAGTTGTTGGGTGAGAGCCATACTCTTCAGCTTTTTGCGCCATAAGACCAACATTTGCAACATTGCCCATAGTAGTTACATCATATTGACCGTTTTTAACACAATCAGCCACCATCTCTTGGTGGAACATCCCATAAGTACTATCGGGGATTACAGCAACACATTCGCATGCATTACCATTTCTGTCCCATTGCTTTCCGCCTTCGCGTACGACTACCGGCATAGAAGCATCGATAATAACATCATTTGAAGCGTTAAAGTTAGTCGTTCCTTTTTCAGAATCAACCATAGCGATTTTTGGAGCATCAGCATCAACTACAGCTTTAAATGCAGCTTTAATTTCCGCTTCTTTGGCATGTCCGGCAATTTTCTTTTCAATATCAGAGATACCTAAACGCGCATTTACACCAAGCTCTTTAAATTCTGCTGCATATTTTTCAAATACTGGAGCAAAAAATACCTCCAAAGCGTGTCCAAACATAATCGGATCGGAGATTTTCATCATAGTAGCTTTAAGGTGAATTGACCATAACACACCATTTGCTCTTGCATCATCAATGGTTTTTTGGATAAAAGCTCTTAGTTTTTTAGCTGACATAAATGTGCCATCTAAAATCTCTTTATCAAGCGCATTAATCGTAGTTAATTCTTTACCATTAAGGGCGATAGTAACTTTCCCTGCTTCTTCCATAGTAATAGCTTTTTCATTACCGTAAAAATCACCATCCCCTTCCATGTGAGCAACATATGCTTTGGAATTTTCACTAAATGCTTTGAGTCTATGAGGATTATTTTGAGCAAATTTTTTAACAGCTGCGGCGGCGCGTCTATCAGAGTTTCCTTCACGAAGAACAGGGTTAACTGCAGAACCTAAACATGTATTATATTTTGCACGAATTGCTTCTTCTTCGGAATTTGCAGGATTCTCCGGGAAATTAGGTATATCATAACCTTGGCTCTGAAGCTCTGCGATACACTCTTTAAGTTGACCGATAGAAGCTGATATATTTGGAAGTTTAATGATATTTCCATCTGCTTGCAGAACAACTTCGCCTAACTTTGATAGATTGTCCTCGGCTAAGCCCTGGCTCGCAAGAACCCTCCCGGCTAGTGAGATGTCACTTGTAACTACCTCTACTCCTGCGGCTTTAGTGAAAGCGTTTACAATCGGCAAAAGCGAATATGTTGCTAAAGCCGGAGCTTCATCAATTTTTGACCAAATGATTTTTGCTACATCTGACATTATAATCATCCTTTATTTTTGTTTTTTACTAAAAGAAGTGTAACACTACTTCACAATAAATCTGTTAATTTCAAAGGATTTTTCACTATTAAATCGTAAAAATGTTTCTTTATTACACAAAATATAATTAAGACTGTTATTCTCCTAATATCTTAAGGAAAAGCACTTAATATCAATAAATATTTTATATAAAAAAAATTTAAGCATTTTTGTGTTAATATAATATTAAGACCGCAAGGTCACAAGTGTTCATTGAATTTAGATTATATATTGATTAAACAAGTTTAAGCGTGAATTGAGCCAAGATAATGAGACAAACATATTTTTTGATATTTATATTTTATGTTACTATAAATTAAATTGATATAAATCTGTTCTCTCAAACTCTCTTGGTAATTTTTACTATGATTTACTAAGGAAATAAAATGAGTAAAAATATATTAAATATCATCAACAACAGTGATGGTACAAGATCTGAGATAAATATCCCGGATGGCGGGAGTTCGCCACTTATTGTTCAAGCACAGCCTAATTCAAGTTATGAGGTTAAAGATTTAACCAAAAATCTAGCACCTGATATGATAAAGGTAACTAGAAAAGGTGATGATCTTGAAATTAAGATTCTCAATGAG
>JACDJA010001738.1_pt1 | contig 17304 bp, 19 predicted proteins | sample 7449241 | NCBI WGS metagenome assembly JACDJA01 (sample SAMN14253289, study PRJNA609438) | sludge metagenome | isolation source: initial anaerobic sludge | collected 2018-12-20 | reverse complement strand
CGAACCATTACAGACACCAGCACGACATTAAGGGTCGACAGCGACGATCTCAACACGGTAGACTCCGCACCGTAACGAACCGTCTTGCGGGCGTCGTATAGTGGCATTACCTGAGCTTCCCAAGCTCATGAGGAGGGTTCTTATTGCAGGCTATTCTAGATGCATTTTAGAACATCCTAACAATGCGGGTGTAGTTCAATGGCAGAACGGAAGCTTCCCAAGCTTCATATGAGGGTTCGATTCCCTTCACCCGCTCCATTTCAATGGGTTTCAAGGTTCTCTGGTTGGTTTACCACAGCCCAAAATGCGCAACTGAATTGCGCATTACACAGGATGTCAGTAGGCTACTCTCCCAATTGCGCATTATGTGCGAGGGAAACCAGTGTTCCGAAACGTCACCCTGCTGGAAACACACGTCAGCGGCAGACAGTCATGGCGTTTGCTGGATCCCGATGGTCGTACCATTCCCGCGTTCGATGTTTTCGCAAAAACTCTTGAACGACGTTCGGTCAATACGCGCAAAAGCTACCTGCGCTGGCTGGCTGAGTTTTTTGATTTCCTGTTTGAGGCGGCAGCTTGGTCAGCCGACGGCGAAGTCGTTAGCCAAGACACACTGATAGCAATCATTGAGGCCTATGACGACTATCTCGTTCTAGGTAGTGAATCCGGCAATCCCATTGCACAACGCATCAGTCAAACGATGCCCTCCTCACGCATATCGAAGACTTCGTCGGGGACGAAGCACGCGGCGATACGAAAATTCCTGAAATTGTCCGAGCGCATCCGCATACAAATGCTGGAATTGACAAACGCTGGATTTCAGTCAGGTAACGTGTCCCAACAAAAGCTCATCACCGGACTGGGTGACCGCCGCGAACCTAGTGCTTGCGAACGACAGTCAATGGTGCGCAATTCCATCTTGGCTGGATGTATTTCAAGGGGCCCGCAACTGATTGAGGAAGGGGTTCTGCCAACATCAACTCCCGACCTCACATACGACCATGAGCGCGCATTCCCCTTCGACAAGGTGAGGAACGTCTTGGATGAGTTGACAACCTACCGGGATAAAGCGCTGTATGCGCTTTGTGCTGCGAGTGGATGCCGAGTCAGTGAGGCACTGCAGTTGCTGTGGGACGATATCGATACAACCACACAAAAAGTTCGGCTAATCGATCCGAAGAGCAGACCGCATTCACCATCATATTTGGCTCTGAAGCCTAGTGAGCGTGATCACCTTGTCTGGAAGGGTCGGGCAACACCATTAACGCTGCTGATAGAACCGTTTGCAACAGCCTTCTTTGTAGCCTTGGCTGCTTATCTACGGTACGAATACGTACCACATGGCCGACACAAGTTTGTCTTCCAATACACACACCAGGGTGAGGCAGGACACCCTTACTTTCTCGCATCCGCCTCGTCACGCAACGGAGTTCTGAGTCGTGCGATAAAGCACGCCGGTGTCGATGGCGTCGAGGGCCCGCACTCCTTTCGGCACATGTACGGAACCTATCTGTTGAACTACTTCCCACGTCCCGATGGAACGTACGGTCTGCCGCTGGGCATCGTCCAGAAACTCATGGGCCATAAGCATGCTAAGGACACGGCGAAATATGCGCGCGACGATAGAGATCTGCTGGAAGTGGAATTGCAAAACGCCAACATGATGCTCTATGGAAATGGCCAGGTTAAATCTCTCACTGAATTGAAGCGCAATGCGCTATTGGCAAAGCTACGGCAGGTTGAAGAACAGCTAGCCGCTGAGTCAGCCAAGGACTGAATGGTGACTAGATGATCAATGCTAAAAAGGACGAGCTAGTCTTCCTTGAGACTGGTGAACAATTGAATACCAGCATCATCGCTGCGCTTAGATTAGCTTGTAAGTGGATACTTCAAGCATACAACCACGAAACACTTGATCTTGATTTGGTCAATTCAAAGTCTTACGTTGCGGTTGCATTCGCGGCTTTTATTGATGGTCTAGTTCTGAGAAACAAAAATGTCTTCTTTGATGAGGATTACGTTCGAGATGCGGCCGAATTAATGGCCGGAGAGGACTGTAACTGCTCTCCGGAACTATATTTTAGATTAACGATGGCTGAGTCTGAGGGTAAGCGAGGTTATCGGAAATCATATCTTCCCCCATTGCGGCGCGGCTTTGGCGCCTTCCTAATCGCGCTGCATATCAGACGTGCAATTGTTTTGCCGTTTAATTTCAAATGGCCCGTAGGGGTGGAAAAGGCCAGAAAAACACGCAAGGTAATTCGACGACGTGAGATTGTTTGCTTAGCTGACCTACCGGAATTGCTTAGACTATTTCGTGCCTTAGAGTCACAAGCCGAGACGCAAACAGAAAAGGTGTTCAGCCAATACAGCCGAAGGCAGCGCGAAAGGCTCGCCTTTGAGGGGCAGCGCCTTATTGTGGCCACCGGGTGGCTAACCCCTGATGACGCGAACTATGACGATTTGCTTGCGTTGTATGTGGCAAACGAGAGAATTCGCTTCGCAAGCTCGCCACACCTTGCTTGCCTTATGGTAGCTGACTTACTTGAAAGGAAATATCAGTCCCGCAGTCCAATTAACGCCTCTGGATGGCAAACACACCTTTCACTCTTCAGGGTGCTGCAAGGGCCAAGTTTCGACAAAACTCTCTCGAACCAACTCACTGGCGACGCGGCAATCCTTGAACACGCCATAGATATACGCGCATCCCAAATGACCCCTGAGTCCACGCGGTTGTTATCCCATCTTCCAGGATTAGATGCTGATTTGGCTGAAATATCGAAGACGTGGTTGGAGATTGAAAATGCCTATTTAAAAAAAGTGAAGCGCGAAGACAACAAAGGACGATTGACTGCGATTGGGCACCTGAATGCCTACCTATTTGCCTACCTGCCGTATTGGTTTGCTGCTCACCCGGCGTTCTCCTACGCACTTCCTGAGTGTCCAAACAAACTGCTCGGCTCGGTCTTTGTTTCCGACCTTGGATTACTAGACGATCCGGAAAGGCCGGTCACCTTAGTCGAGTTCATGGCCGCCGTTGCCGCAAATCGAAAGTGGGGTAATTCGACTCATTACGCCAATCTTAAGCAGATTGAAATATTTTTTTCGTTCATTGAACGCTTTCAAGATCAATTACCCGGCTGTGCTGGCTTTCAACAACCTCTGAGCGCGCACGATTACCCCCGAACGGCCCGCTCATGCGGCACGAACAAGCGGCCAATTCCTCGGCGCATATTTAAATTTTATCTCGAATATATCGAGGCAGTAGCGACACTTGCCAGAGTTTTGTTGAATCGCATCCTTTCTGGTGTGGTGTCCGATACCCAAACGGGCGCTTTAATACACGGACGCACAAGGAACATTGACTGTTTTCAACTTCAAGATCTATTCGGCTTCATCCCGGTTGTGTTTTACCGCGGCAAGGTGATTCCGCTTCGCTATGTACCTAACGTCCTGTTTCTTGAAAAGAAGAGCTTGAAAGATGGTCGCGTCTTACGCATCCCGCATCCACATGCAATACATCAAATAATCGTTTCTCTCTATACGGGCCTACGACAACACCACATTCAGTGGCTTGATGCGGAGACCTTTGATTGCCATGTTGGGCATGAGCCAGGCAAGCAGGACTACGCTGAATTGCACGTCAATACCGACAAGCAAAAAACTGCGGCGTGGAGGTCACACGTCAATTTTCGGGTTATCGAGATCCTCCGGACCCAGTTGGCGTGGCGACATCTGATCGGCGAGGATGGATTCAGCAACAAGGTTTTCTACAACAACAATCCAGACAGCAAATGGGGGCAGTTTTACCCGCTCTTTGCTTACTCTACCAATGGGAATCCGCACACTGATGAAGTATATGTTTCAGTGTGGCATTCTTTGCTCCATGGCGTTCAAGCCATGCTGCCAGAAATTGGCGAACCACCTACCTGGTTGGTGAGACTCCTGCCGAGTTCGGTCCCCTACGCAGATCCAGATCAAGCTCAAAGGCTCTACGAATATGGCAGCCAGCAAAAACGCATTTGTCGGCTATTTCTGAAAACCGACATCACTCCACATAGCGCACGCGTCAGTGTTGTCTCGCACGCCATATCCATTCTGCCTGCCGATCTAATTGGGCGTTACTGGACTGGACAGACTGAGGCCACTGTCTATCACTACGTTGTACCTGACGAGGGCGAGATTGACGCAGAACAGCAGCGTCAAAATCTGCACTTGCGGCAGCGCGGTTACGATAAGGGTTATGAAGCCATGTTGACGGCGTCCCCGGGCCGAACGAGTCCATTTATCAAGGCCGATGACGTTAATTCGAGGCTATCAAAGAGCCTCCAGGCAAATATTGAAGAAACAATATCACTGTACGGCTGTGTCAGTCTGAGCCTGAATGGCAATACGAAAACGGGTTTGGACGTCCTTCGGGAAACCCGGGCAGTCGGCATTGTTGCGACCAAGACAGAGCTTTGCCCCTATGGCAGTCAGTGCCCACCTGAGGTCGTGGTCGCCCTGAACGGGTTCCGACGCTGCGGACCTTGCCATTTCGCCGTTCGGTCGATTGACCACCTACCAGCCATCACAGCAAAGATTCGACAGGTGTTGGAAGGGCTTACCGAAATTGAAGCGCGGCTCGACACCGACGATAGTGATAGCCTGACCACGGATGAGTGGGACGCACTTGCGAAGAACCGCGACGTTCTAGCGGAGGATCTCGCTGCGTGGCAAATGGCGGCAGAGGTGCTTGAGGTGATGCGTCAACGTTTGGCGGCAGGTAATAGCACAAAAAAATGGCACGTACAGCGCCCTGAGATTATTGAACAGGATCTTAAGCGTGCGCTATTCCCCAGTGAGACGACCGACTATCTGCTGGCGCGCCTGCATGAGTCAGAGGCATTTCCGTTACTTGAAAGCCCGCAGATACGGGCGAAGTTCGATTTGCTTCGACGTAATCTCCTCGCAAATACCGGCAACATCCGTGAGGCCTTGCGACTGGAGCAACCGACAAATCCGGCCGCAGAGTGCCTGGGGTTGATTCGGTCAATTGCAGCAGCGAACCAGTTGGGAATCGAGGACATCCGCCAGATGATGGAAACGGGTGACATCGGTGCCGTACCTGCGCGAACTATTCGCATGCTACCTCTGGAAGAATCCCGGTGAGAAAGAAAACAGCCATGAGTCATGCGGTGCAAAAGACTGCACCTGCAAAGCGACCCTCAAATCCATTCAAGAATTATCAGACAGAGCATCTGGCAAAGCGGGAAAAAGTGATCAATCGCTACCTGACGTCTTTGAAGCGAACGCGCGCCAAATTTGAGTACATAACTGATCTGGCCAAAGCGGTTGCAGATCAATTGGCGTTGAGTGAAGGCAGTCCGTGCAGCTTTACGACCCTATTGCGTAACAAGCGCTACAAGGCGTTGCTTCACAATTTCATGATTGGGCAGGCGGGAATAGATAAGGCCAGCGTTACGGAGCCAGTGGCTCAGGCATTGATCAATACGGTCGAGTTAGAGTTGAGCAATGCTATGCGGGAAAACGAGCGACTCCGGTTCTATGTGCAGGATCTGGAAAGTCGCCTACAACCCGAGCATGGTCCCCGCCAACTGTCTCCCCCGAAAACACAGGACAGTGCTTCGGATAAGCAGGTGGTAAATAGGCTAATCAACGAAAAATCCCTCGTTTGTAAGTCGCTATGGTTGATTCTGGAACACTTCAAGGACGTATTGGCGATTGATCCTGAGCGTAGCTGCATCATTGATCTGGCAGCTCCTGCTCGTAAGAACATTCTCATTCGGGACGAGATCGCGGCGCCGTTCTTTGAATGGCTCCGTCAGAACGATGGTGTAGGAAAGTAGGTGGATACGGGAGAGTCAAATGAGTGTGTCGGGACTCAGCGGACAGCAGATCGCTGCCAATAATCTGCAAAAATTTCAGTCTTGGGTCGGTGAGCGCGATGCCGCCGCCGACTGGCCGGACTACATTCGCCAAGGCAAGCTTAACCGGAGCGAGATCGCCAGCGAGTGCGGTTTTTCCCTATCCGTCGTTCGTCAAAACCCAGCAGTAAAAGCGGCTTTGGAGGCGCTGGAAGCTCGCCTCCTAGCCCAAAATATCCTCGGATCAGCAAACTCCGCTCCGAGCGCCTCTAAAGAGATCGCAGACGTTGCCACAACTCAAGCAGTGGACCGCCGAATCATGACCGCCAAGTCCAAAGCCGAGCAGCGGGCCAAGGCATTGGAGGAGGAAAACGCAGCACTCAAGGCTGAGGTGCGCGATCTGCGCGAACAACTGAAGACCTACAGACATTTGGACGAACATCTCTGTGCCACGGGAAGGCTGTTGCACGCATGAGCGACCTGTCCGTCCAGCTTCGTATCACATCCGTCCGTAGCCGAGGCAAATTTGGCGGCGCTATCTTCGCCGGCCGGACTGAGCAAGGCGACCAGTACGTGGCCGTATGCCACCACAAGCTGATTCCAGATTCGAGCCTCGTAGACAAAGGGCAGCACTGGACGATTCGCGGTACGCCAACGCTTCGCGAATCAGTCATGGATAACGGCTTCAAGGTCAAAGAAACGCAGATCGACGCTAACGAGGCCGAACTGGTACGCCCTTCCGGGCGCAACATCATCTCTTGGATTGCCGACTGCTCAGACTGTCCGGGCATCGGCCAGGTCAAAGCATCACGGCTCTATGACCGCTTTGGCCCGACGCTGGTTGAGCACATTGAACAAAAGAACCTGACTGCGTTGGCGGAAGTCATCAGTGAGGATGCGGCTGAAATGCTCTGTAATGCATTCACCAAACACAAGGTGGCGAACACCCTTCTATGGTTGGACAGGGTTGGCATCCAGCGGCGTATCGGCAAGAAGATCACCGACTTTTACACGAACAAGGCCCAAGAGAATATCGAGACCAATCCCTACGTCCTGATCTCGTTTGAGGCCAGCTGGAAGTCGGTCGATGAACTCGCGCGCCAGCGCTTCGGCGTCATCTTGGACGATCCACGTCGATTAGAAGCGGCAATTGAAGAATCTCTGTATCGCGGACTGAAAAACGGACACACCTGTTTGCCGGCGAGCCAACTCAGAACGCGCCTGACGACGCTCCTAGGTAATTCGTATGCCCTTGCTGACCAGGCGCTTGCCAGCGACGTGTTCAGCACCCAGTACCACGAGATCGACAGCATCTACCAGCCCACCGGTATGTACTTGATCGAAAACTATCTGGCGAAGCGTTTGCAAGCGATGGTTATCGGTGAGCATGAACAAGGACAGTCTGGACTGTTCGGGAGACCGTTCTATGATCCTCGCAATGTCGACATTGTTATTACAACCTACGAACGACGCCATCGGATCCAACTCTCGCAAGAGCAGAAGGAAGCGGTGCGACGTAGCGCAGGGGCATACCTGAGCCTCATTCTTGGCGGTGCGGGTACGGGTAAGACAACCGTATTAAAGGCACTCTATGAGGTTCTAGAAGACTTGCATCCGAACGTGCCGATCTACCAACTGGCACTGGCCGGGCGTGCCGCGCAGCGCATGGCCGAAGCGACCGGCCGAGAAAGCATGACCATTGCCGGCTTTCTTGCGAAAGTCGATCCGTGCCAGATCGACCCCGGATCAGTCATTGTGGTGGATGAAATGTCGATGGTCGATGTAATTCTGATGTATCGCCTGTTACGCCATATCCCTCCCGGTGTTCGGCTGATCTTGATCGGCGACCCTGCGCAGCTGCCACCCATCGGCCCCGGTCTGGTACTGCATGCATTGGCTGGCTTGGCGTCGATCCCGCAGACCGAACTGAAGGTCGTCAAGCGCCAGAGCAGCGCCAGCGGTATTCCAACAGTCGCAGCGGCGATTCGTGCCCACAGCGTGCCAACCTGGGCTCCTTACGCCGGAAAGGCCGACTATGGGGTGTCCTTCATTTCCTGTTCGCCGGCGGATCTAGAGTCGACCGTGGGGCGCGTTTATGGGGAGCTTGGCGGCACTGGCACGGACTACAGCGTGCAGATTCTCTCCATCACAAACTCGAACGTCGGAGGGGTAAAGAACCTCAATGCTGCCCTGCACAGCCGCTATCGGCAGAGCGCTGAGCCCGTCTATTGTTTAGACGCTGAATTTGGCGTCGTGGGTTGCACAACGCTCGAGCGGATTCCTTTGAAGGTTGGTGACTTGGTGATCTACACCGAGAACGATTACACCCTTGGCCTACGCAATGGCAGTCTCGGCAGGATCGTTGGAGCGCTTCCTGTCGGAGAGTCCGACGAGCCTTGCTGTGTCTGCGACTTCGAAGGCACCGAGTACCGACTAACCGCCACGCATATGCAAGCCCTCAATCATGCCTACTCGATCACTGTTCACAAGAGCCAAGGCAGTCAATTTAAACGGGTGATCGTACCGATCCGTGGCTCGCAGCTCCTCGACCAAACGTTGATCTACACAGCGGTGACGCGCGGGGTCACTCAGGTCGTTATTGTGGGGAACCTAGAAGCCGCCGAGAGTGCAATCAAGGCACCAGCATCCGCCGCGCGTCGACACATCACACTCCCGACTTTACTTCGGTCCGAACTCCAGTCATGAACGAAGGGCTGTCAAGGCACCGTGGAATAAATGGAAGGGGCCCGCTTGCGGGAGGCAGCCCGTTTATGCCGCGAAAGGCCTTGACTGACCGTAGCGCCCCGACGCTACCGGCTGCTGGGGTGGGTTGGTTATTAACCCGCCCCGGCTGCCCCACGGCGAGTGTGTGGTTTGGGGCAAAGACCAAATGGGTTCATGGTCGTCGTTCGATCAGGGGCTGTTTGCGGCCAGAAGTAGTGTTCATAGTTGAGGGGACGACGGTCTCTTGTTCGGCCTTATGTGAAGCTTCACGTAAGGCCGACGAAGGGACGCCGCCCATCAGAATAGTGTTCTCAGGCTAAGTAGCCATGATCAAGGCCATGCAGCATCTCGCGGATTTCCTGCGCATTGCTTTCATCGGCTGCTGCCTCCAGGGGCGATTTTCCTGCGAAGCGCCTCATCGGCTTTCGGAGCCATGCGGCCGCCTTTTCCGCATTGCCAAAGACCTTGGTCGCCAACTTCTCGATATCTTCGACTTGATCGGCTTCGTTCATGGAGAGGCTCCTTACTTCAAGGCCTGAACCAGCTTGATGGCAACCAATTGCTTCTCCTTTGGCAACGTCCTGAAGGCAGCCAGAAGTTGTGCCTCCTCGATTGAATCCTCCGGTGCATCGCCAGCCAGTCCCATCAATTCATCCGCCTCAAACCCTAGCGCTCTTGCGAGTCTCAGGAGATGATGCCCCCAGGCATTTCGCGCTTTCCGCACTCCCAGGTGGCAATGGTCGTTTGCGCGACCCCAACGATCTCGGCCAATTGCTTCTGCGTGAGGCCTGCCCCTTTGCGTAGTGCCTTGATCCGATCTCCAAGGATCGCCACCTCATCCCACAGTGGCCCATCGAGATGCCCCTTGGGCATCCCATGTTCATTCTCAATCTGCCTGGCAGTCTGTCCCCAGAATGCGCATTCGCCTTTTACCAGCTTCATCAGATAGGCCTTCTCTGTCCCCGCCAGGCTCCGGCCGGCTAGCCACTCTTTGAGTCGAGATCTTCTGATCAGACGCACGGATGGGCGCTTGACATCGGCCGCGCCAACCGCCAGGGACACCTCCTCCTTGAAATCCATAGCCAGCCCTCTCCCCCAGACCATTCGTGATGTAACCAGACAGGCGCACAAACTTAGTTGAAGTGCGTCCTTCCTTCAGCAGAATTCCAGTGGCCTTAAGACTCGATGCCCACAGGTTGCTTACCTGCGCGCCCGTCTCCACTCCCACGGTGGGACCGGATCCTTGTCGCGCCAAAGTCCCACTCCAGCCTCCCTTGCATTCGCTTCTGCCCGGGTGTAACTCAGCCGATCTTCGAGGGGCTGCTCATTCTGGTATTTCTTGTAGTGCCACCCGCACCCCCGATTGATCTGCTCGAGGTTTGCATCCAGACCGTTGATGACCACCTTGCCGATCACTCTTCCATAGCGATCGAGCTTGCTGGATTCAACCTCCACCGTACGTCCGAATACAAGATCTGACAGGGACTTCTTGCAATGATCACCGAATGGCTGCCCCTTTTCTGGGCTGTCGATTCCGGCAAGGCGAATCCTGTGTTGAGTATTCGTTGAATCAAGCAGCGTTAAAGTGTCCCCATCGGCTATACCCACGACCTTCCCGGTCAGAGCCTGGGCAAAGGCAAGTGTGGGCAGCAGAGCCAGGAAAGCTGCAATCAGGCTTTTCCCAAGAACATCATTCATTGAAGGGCATTTGCATGGCTGATCTAACGGAGTTTCAACAGTACTACAAATTGGCGGATGAGCTGATCGCGGGCGCCAGCAAGGAACAGGTCGCAGAATGTGCGCGACTCCTTGCGCTCAATCTTGCCCACTATCAGGGACTGTATGGCGAGATCCCCCTTGACGATACGCTCTCGGCCATTAATGCGAACGAGCCCAACGACGACCAGGTATCCATGCTGGTGAATGGCATGGAGATACTCGCGGGGGTGTTGGGTGGCGTACTCAGCGGACTTGGGGAGGAGAAGCACTGAGCGGGTTTTTCGAATAGTTTTTTATTTAGTTTTTTTAATCAATTTTTGCAAGAAATGGTGCTCGCTGATTTCCCGTCGCACCCGCGAAGGTGTCACTTAGCTTGAGTCTCGTCTACCTCGGCCTGTTGTCGGTCCGAAGCACGCTGAGCTTCCTCCAGCTTTCTGATCAGCATGTGAAGGCCCAGGAACAGCAAACCCGCCGTCAGCCCGACGAGCAACAGCACCTTGAGTACCAGGTTGATGTCGATCGATATCTCCATGCTCATGCTCCCAGTTGACCGTTCTGATGCCTGGCGCGCATTTCTGCCACGCGGGCCACGCCTCAGTTGATCTCGACAGTCACCTTGCGTCTCGTACTGACGAGATAGCGCACGAGGTGCTCGATGCTGAACTTATTGTCGTTGCGCGCGAGGACGTCCCGGATTCTCTTTGGCGACACGCCGAGCGTGTTGGCGGCATCAACCAGGCTCGGCTGCGTCTCCTCAATCCACTTCGCCAGTTCATCCACGAGATGCTTCTTCACGGCAACGTGCGCAGCGATCTCGCGGTTGGATTCCGCCAGGAGGCACGCCGCCTCATCTGGCGGGAACCCCAGGTCGAGGAATATGTTGCCGTCGGCCGGGGTCACATGTCCGACGCGGCTTGATGTTTCACGTTGCCCTGGCACCATCCTGATCTCCCCTTTTTCCCGGACTTTGGCCCTTGGCGACGACGGGCCCTATCAGCCGCCATCGCGTTGTAAGTAGCTTCCAGCTGATCCAGATCGGTTTCTTCTGGAGGGTGGGTGCGCATCCACTCCATTGCTCGCTGCAGCTTCGCCTTCATCTCGGGCGTATGCAGCCAGCGCTCGTTCTCCGGGATCTCGGGCAATGCGCGCAGCAGGATGTCGCCATCCGGCAGCGACGAGACCTCGAACTGCCGTCCGGCAAGCGCCCTGCCGAGTTGCAGCCTGCCGCGTTTGTCTACGATTCTTTCTTGCGCCATGAAGTACTCTCAAGGTCAACCTGGACCCATATTAGGCAAGGACGCCATCAGAAATTACCGTTCCCTCGGTACGGGGCTACATTTTCCGGAGGGCGATGGCATATTTGCCACATAGTGGGCGGCATGGCTTCTCGACCCCGAGCATGCGCCGCGTCGCGCATGGATTAAAGTCAAACGAAGGAGGTTCACGAGATGCAGGCCAGCTAATTTGACTCTCGATAGGACCGCATCTGGCCTCCAAGGAGATCGCAGGCCAACTATACTGATCTGGGCTTCGGAGTTGTACTCCCCGCCATGACATGGCTACCTACGATACAGACGGTGCGACCTAACCATCAAGGAGGCGTGATCTTGCGATATTTTCAAGGGCTCTTGGTCATCGCGCTCCTGATTTTCAGCAAGCGCTATCGGGAAAAGTGGCGTGCTACAGGCGATCTGCTGTCCGAGACATGCGACGCACTCGAGGCCGACCAACGGAAACGATCTGCCATTGAGAATGGCGGAAAGCCAAAATTGACGGTGTTGTAGGGCCGTGTCGATAAGTGCGATGCGGGGATCCTGAGCATGGGCAACCGGAAAATGCCCTTCATCGGGCGTGTCGACAGCGTCGGGTCATCGGCCTTATGTGGAGCGCTACATAAGGCCGATAAAGAGGCGGTCGGCATCATCGGCGCCAACCGCCAACCGGACTCACCCCTCACTTCAACGCCTCAACCAGCTTGATGGCGATCAACTGCTTGTCCTTTGGCAACACCCTGAATGACCTCAACTCTCGGGTTTGTGCCGGCTGGACAGAACACCCGCTTCTGACCGCCAGCCAAGCTTTCTGCCGTGCCAGGCCCTGTGGTGATCCGGGTTCGGGATTGCCTCGGGCACTGAGGCCAGCCAGCGCATTACGGAATTAGTGAAAATTATTGAAAGCGAATAATTGTTGGACAGTGTAAAAGGCCGGTCTCACAGCAAAGCGGCCGCAGCCAGCAGATGCACGCGAGTCATGCCACGAGGAGCCCCCTGCGCTCAGCCACACCTATTGTGGCAAGCGTTCCCGAGTTGAACTCGACGTAGTCTGCCTCGATCCCGTCACTGAAAATCACGCCGTTTTCAGGCATCAGTGATGCCAGCCGGAGCGGCTGTCCCGGGCGGACGTTCCCGAACACGAGGTTCGCTGCCGAGGACTTGCTCGGGAATGGCTCGCGCACCGCGAATGTCAGCGTTTCCGCATCCCAGGGGACTGGCTGGTAGGGTTCGTGCCGGATCTTCTGGTGCAGGATCATGGCAATCTGCATCGCGCCGGTGACGACGCTCTTCATCCAGGCGGTCGACCCGAGCCCGGTCGAGACGATCAGCCCACTAGAAGATTGGACCTCGCGTCGGTTACCCAGCTGGATCTCGTAGCGTGCAGACGTGTGCGTCCGCGGCCCGATGAACAGGTCGTTCACCGCATAGAGCGTCTGCCCATCGGTGAGACTGGCCTTGGCCATGGTCACCTCCCGTGCCGCGAAGCGGTCCCGCATCACGGCCGCCAGCACCTTCGGCACCGCCTGCGGCTCATAGGGCAGCAGGATCCCGTCGTAGCGTGCCGGCTCCGGATTCACGCCAATGAGCGGATGACCGTCGAGATACTTCATCGTGTTGGCGACCAGGCCGTCCTGGCCCAGCGCCATCACGATGTCATCCCGGCCGAACAGGAAGTTCGGCAGGAAGCCCCGGTCAATGACCTGGAAGCGTCCGTGCGCCTGCAGCGTACCCAGCACCTCCTGCTTGGCCTGAGCGTAGGCTGCGTGCTCGCGCTCGTAGTCGGAGAAGTCTGCGCCAAGGTGCTCCACGTAGAACTTCGCCTGGGCGAGCGTGTGGAAACGGGCGACCAGTTCCTCCAGGCGCGTGTGCCGGGTGACGAGTACGACCTTGCGTTCAGCGCTTGCGTCCATCGCCGGCCTCCCCTGGATCGGTTCTGGGAAGCAAGGCCTGCAAGAGCTCGGGGGACACGTTCAACTGCCCGATCCGTTCGGCCTTCTCGGCTATGCCGCCGAACGCCTGGGCGATCAGCTGCCCCGGCTGCATGCCAGCGGCAGCGAGCGCCTGGACCACGCGGGGATCCGCCGCCTCCAGAGCCTTCATCACGGCTGCAAGCCTGTGCGCCTCGGCCTCGGCCATGGTGCGCGTGTTCTCGGCGTTGAGGGCAACGAAGGCCTTGCGGCGACCCTCGGTCGTGATGTCTGCCTCCATGTCGGCCTGACGGAGCTCGGCCTTCTTGCGCCGGACGCTGGCCTCAGCTTCCATCTGTGTCTCGCGGATGACGCGCTTCTTGCTCTCGACGGCCACCTCGGTGTCGAGCTCGTTTTCACGAATGGTGCGCTCCTGTTCCACCGCGGCGTTGCGTCGGGCGAAGATCGCCTCATCCGATGCCTTGAGGATGGCCTCGCGCGCCTCGGCCTCAAGTGCCCGCGCCGTTTCCGGCGTCGGTTTGATCGCGAGCACGAACACGCCGAGCACCTCGAGGCCGAGCGCCTGGATCTCGGGGTGTGATTGCAGGCGGCGGGCAAGCGAACTGGAGATCTTGTCCGAGGCGCGCAAGGCCTCCTTCAGGGTCATCGCTTGCACGTCCTGCTGGATCAGCACCTCCACCACGGCCAGGATGCGCTGGGGAAGCTTCTCCGGGTCGTCGGACTCGTAGGTCTTCCCGTCTGACCGAAGGGCGAAGTTGAGCATGGCGGACGCCTTCGCCGGGTCGCTCACCCGGTAGGCCACCTGGCCCTGGACCGTCAGCGACTGAAAGTCCGCCGTGACCTGTTGAAAGATGAACGGCGCCTCGCGGCTGGCGACGGGCACGGCGACCAGCGATGACGTCGGGCCATAGTAGAACATCGACAGCCCCGCGCCCTGGCGGACGACGTGGCCGCCGCGCACCTGCATGAGATAGGTAGTCGGTAATGCCTTGACGAATCGTATGCCGAACATGATGCACCTCCCTCTCGAATAACTTAGTGCGACAGCCGCACTTAGTAAGTTGCACAGTAGCACTAAGGTGCGTAGACTGCAAGGAAGATTTCTCAAGAAGGCGTTTGGACCATGGCAAAGGCTGGCAAGACGCGGGCAACGCCCGGCAATCTGGACTTCCCGCGGCCGCTGGCCACGGTGGACGTGGTCATCTTCACGGTCATCGACGACGCCTTGCGGGTGCTCCTGGTGCAGCGGCCGGACACGCCCGACGATCCGTTCCCCGGACAGTGGGCTTTGCCCGGCGGCTTCGTGGACGTCGACCGCGACGACAGCTTGGAGGCATGTGCCCGGCGCAAGCTCAGGGAGAAGACCGGGGTGGAGACGCCCTATCTGGAGCAGCTGGGTAGCTGGGGCGGGGCGATTCGGGATCCCCGGGGGTGGTCAGCCACCCATGTCTACTTCGCCCTGATTCCCTCCGAGCACATCGTGTTGCAGAAGGGGGCGAATGCGGCCGACACAGCGTGGTTCGAACTCGACGGACTCGGCAAACTCGCCTTTGACCACGGGAAGATTCTGGCGGCCGCCATCACCCGTCTGCGGAACAAGGTCGAATACACGTCGCTGCCGGCCTATCTGCTGCCGGAGGAATTCACCCTCAGTGAGCTACAGCGCATGTACGAAATCGTGATGGAGCGTCCGATTGAGAAGAGCGCGTTCAGGACGCGGGTGCTGTCGTCGGGCCTGGTCGTTGCAGTGAGCAACCGGATGCGCGAAGGGCCGAATCGACCGGCCCAGCTTTACCGTCTTGCGGACCCAGCCAACCCGGTGATCTTCCCAAGGACGTTTAATCCGCCCGCGAGAGAACGAAAGTCACATTGATTAGGCCCATGTCCGCGCGACCACAAATACTGGGCCTCGGTCCCCAATTATGGGCTTAGGGCCTGCTCTTTTAGTCGAGGGAGAGCGGCATGGACAACTCGAAGGCGTGCATCGGGCAGGATTACACATGGACCCGCGTAGCTCGCAGACTTCGCCGAAGTTCAGCGTCAGCCTTGTCGCGTCTGTTGTCTGATGAAACTCCAAGTACGAAAATCGCAGAACACGCCGAATACGCACCGAGGAGGGCCACGACATGAGCGATGTCAAAACAGGCAACGAACTCAATACCGGACATTATTTCGAGCTTTTGGACCGGACTCACGTTGCGTCAAGCTATCTTCGAATGGTCTTGGGTGAGCATCCGGTGCTGGTTCAAGATCCGAATCTCATGACGCTCTACGAAGCCGCGCAGGATCGGCTTCAAGAGCTCTATCAGGCGGTTGGTCAACGCGAAGCTGCTTGGAAGTGAGCGTCAGCACTCTACCCCGTGTTTACGCGGCGATGACCGGAGTGCGTCCAGTGGGTGTTCCAAGTTGGAACACCCACTGCCTGTCGTACGGGCAGGTCTAAGTTGCATATTCCACCCGAAACCAGCCGCTCATTCCGGCTGAAACCTGCCAGCCGTTCCGGTTCAAACCGACCAGCCGCCGTCTCAGTTTGATCCAAAGCGGCCGGTGGGAGAGGAAGTCACGGCCGGCCGAACTTCGGCCATTGCGGCCCGTCAGGGAAACAAATAGATAGGTCCGCAAAACGGCCCTGAGCGGCCAATCAACGTCGACCGCAATCCGGCAATCAAACCCATCCGCAAAATAGTTATTGACACTAATTGTGTCGTTAACTACAGTCGTTATAAACACAAACGCTGTTTGATACGACTGCCATGAACGAAGAAGTGCGCCATTCCATCGATGACCTATGCCGGCTCACGGGATTAACCCGTCGCACGGTGCGCTTCTACGTCCAGAAGGGTCTGCTGGATCGGCCAGAGGGCGAAAAGCGTGGTGCCTGGTACACCCCCCATCACGTTGAGCAGTTATTGCTGATTCGCAAATGGACGGCGGCCGGGCTGAGTCTGGAAGCCATCGGAGATCTTCTGGCGGGCAAGAACAGCAACTTGCCACCCGTGAAGCCGCTCCTGCCCGGCACGGTGGAAGTTCGAAGCCACCTCGTGGTGGCTGATGGCATTGAGGTGGTGGTAAGCCCCGAACGGGCGCACATGAGTCCTGAGGCCCTGCGGGAATTCTTGCGTCGGGTTGGGGAGATATACCGAGTGATACAAGAGGAGAACAACGATGGGCAATGAACTCGCGATCATGAAGACCCTGGCCGGGGAAAAAATGCCCCTGTTGGGTGTGACAGCCCGAGGCGTTATTTCAGGCGAGCTGTTTGAACTGGAAGTGGAACAGCGCTACCGCAATGAAGAAGACAAGAACATCGAAGCGATCTACACGTTCCCTCTTGCCGCTCGCGCCGTTCTGCTGGGTATCGAGTTCGAACTTGGCGGGAAAAAACTCTCCGGCATCGCAGTGGAGAGGAAAGAGGCCGAGCAGGAATACGAAAAGGCCATCGAGGATGGCAACACTGCAATCCTGCTGGAGAAATCCAGTGAGGACCTATACACCGTTAACCTTGGCAACCTAATGGCCGGTGAGGAAGCCGTGGTTCGATACCGCTATGCTGAACCCTTGGTCCGTGAGCAGGGGCAACTAAGGCTGGTCATCCCAACTGCCATCGCGCCGCGTTACGGGAACCCGGAGTCCGCTGGCTTGAAGCCCCACCAGATTCCAGGGGTCGATATTGGCGTAAGTTATCCATTCACCCTTGCTATCGATGTGCTGGGCGAACTGGCGAAGGGCGATATGGCTTCGCCTTCCCATAACTTGACCATGGCCGCCATCGAACATGGCATCCGTCTCAAT
>JACDJA010001731.1_pt1 | contig 17391 bp, 21 predicted proteins | sample 7449241 | NCBI WGS metagenome assembly JACDJA01 (sample SAMN14253289, study PRJNA609438) | sludge metagenome | isolation source: initial anaerobic sludge | collected 2018-12-20 | reverse complement strand
TTCGTGCTCGTCGAAGATGGTGGCGCTGTGGCCGCGCAGACGCAGCTGGTAAGCGGCGGCGAGACCGGCCGGGCCGGCGCCGATGATCGCGACCTTCTTGCCGGTGTCGGCGGCCTTGGTTTCGAAGGCCATCTTGTTGTCGTTGGCCCAGTCGCCGAGGAAGTGCTCGACGGAGTTGATGCCGACGTGATCTTCGACCATGTTGCGGTTGCAGCCCGATTCGCACGGTGCCGGGCAGACGCGCCCCATCACGGCGGGAAAGGGGTTGGCTTCCGTCAGGCGGCGCCAAGCGTATTCCTGCCAGGGCATGCCTGCGGGCGGCTTCTCCATGCCGCGGGCGATGTTGAGGTAGCCGCGGATATCTTCGCCAGCCGGGCACGAGCCCTGACAGGGGGGCGTGGAGAGCACATACTCGGGACACTTGTGAGTCCAGCTCGCCTGGAAGATCATTTCCTGGCCCGAACGGTAGTCCGCCTCGCTCTCGCCGTCCTTGAAGCGACGCCATGTCATACCTTCGGTTTTTGCTGCTTTGTTGGTCGTGACAGCCATGTTGATTCTCCTAACGCCTACAAATGAAGTGTTTACCCAGCGCGATCAATCGAGCTTGATCGCCTTGCTGACCAGTTGATGCACACCGCCCACCATGCTCATGTCGAAACCGTACTTGGGCAGAACCTTGGTGAATTGCGCCTTGCAGATGGCACAGATCAGGGCCAGGAAGTTGACCCGATTTTCCTTGACTACGTTGTTCAGCGCGGTGGCGCGCGGCAGCGCGCCCTTGACACGAACCTCCATGAGGTCGTCGGTGAGCAGACCGCCGCCGCCGCCACAGCAGAATGTCGCTTCCCGGATGGTGCCGTCCGCCATGTCGTGGAAGTGGTTGACCACGGCGCGGATCAGCTCGCGCGGGATGTCGAACTGACCGCCCGGCTCGGTGCCCATGCGCGAGGCGCGCGCCACGTTGCACGAATCGTGGAAGGTGACCACGAGGTCGTCGTTGGCCGAGGGGTCGACCTTGATCCTGCCCTGCTTGATCAGATCGTTGGTCAGTTCGCAGATGTGCTGCGGTTGCGGGTAGTTGGGATCGAGCTGCTTTTGCAGTTCGATCGAGAAAGGATCGTTGCCGCCGTAACCGATGCCAGTGAGCGTATTCCAGAAGCTGTAGGCGACGCGCCAGGCGTGACCGCACTCGCCGACGACGATGCGCTTGACACCCAGTTCGAGCGCGGCGTCGCGGATGCGCATCGCCACCTTGCGCATCATTTCGTAATTGGCCTGGAAGAGACCGAAGTTGCCCGCCTCGGAGGCGTGCGAGGACAACGTCCAGCTGATGCCGGCGGCATGGAACACTTTGGCGTAGCCGATGAGCGACTCGACGTGCGGCTCGGAAAAGAAATCGGCCGACGGGGTGATCAGGAGGACTTCCGCACCCTTGACGTCAAGGGGCATCTTCACCGGCACCCCGGTGTCGGCCTCCATATCTTCCTCGAGACCCTCCAGGGTGTCGGCGAGCGCGGGACCGGGCAGGCCGAGGTTGTTGCCGATCTTGATGACCTTGCCGAGAATTTCGTTGGTGTATTTCTGCCCGATACCGACGTGATCGAGGATCTCGCGGCCGGCCATGGTGATTTCGGCGGTATCGATGCCGTAGGGGCAAAACACCGAGCAGCGGCGGCACTCGGAGCACTGGTAGTAATAGTTGTACCAGTCGTCCAGTGTCTCGCGGGTGAGTTCCCTGGCGCCGACCAGGCCGGGGAAGACCTTGCCCGCCACGGTGAAGTAACGGCGGTACACCTGGCGCATGAGATCCTGGCGCGCCACCGGCATGTTCTTGGGATCGGACGTGCCGAGATAATAATGACACTTGTCGGTGCATGCGCCGCAGTGCACGCAGGCATCGAGGAACACCTTCAGCGAGCGGTATTTGCCCAGCAGGTCGCCCATTTTGCCGAGGGTGCGCTCCTTCCAGTCGTCGCCGAGTTCGCCCGGATAACCGAGGAATTCCTGGATCGGCTTGGCCGCCTGGAAGGACTTCACGTGCGACATCACGCCTTCCCGCAGCTTGGGAACCTCGATGTCGTCCTTGATTTCCGGGATGTCGAATTCAGGTGCTGCCACGTGCGAGTCCTTTTTCCGTGCCTGTCAGATGCGTCGAGCGGCGTCGAGGCGTCAGTTGTTCTGGTCGAGTCGCGCCGCCCAGGCCGCCACATGACGGTGTTCGCGCGGGTTGTCCGCCTGGTTGCGGGTGGGGCTGAAGAACACCCCGGGCGCGTGCAGCAGCTTGCTGAGCGGGAAGATCAGCATCAGCAGCGCAACCAGCGCAAGGTGCACCAGCAGGATCGGATCCTGCGGCAGCGGCTGCGTGTCGAAGTACATCAGACCCATGAAGAACGCCTTCAGCGCGACGATGTCGGTGTGCACGACGAAGGTCATCATCATGCCGGACAGGCCGATACCGAGCAGCAACAGCAGCATCAGGTAATCGGACGGGGTCGAGATGTAGCGCACGCGATCCACCAGGAAGCGGCGCGCCAGCAGGCCTGCGAGACCGGCCACCATCATGAGGCTGGCGTATTTGCCGAAGGGCTGCACGATGCCGACCCAGAACCAGACCGGTTCGGTGAAATAACGCAGATGACGCGCCAGCACGAGGAACAGGCCCATGTGGAACAGCCAGCCGAACAGCCAGATCCATTTGTTGGACTTGAACAGCGATTCGAATACGACGACTTCCTTGCCCATGCGGTACACCACACCGGACATGCGGGTCGGCGCCGGGGTGGTGGGAATCTTCAGCGGCGCGGGTGTGCGGCTGTAGTCGAAAATCTTGTAGGCCAGGCCCGCCACCAACACGAACGTGGCGACGTAGAACAGCCCGGCATAAATCATCGTCAACGTAGACAAAACCTATCCCCCAACAACGTGTCTGTTTTCGCATCGCACGCCGCGCATGCGATCGGAAAACGGTCCACTGTGACCGCGATCCCCCGGTTCAGGGCCGGGGGACGCGAAAGCGTCCGCTCAGATACAGCCGGTCGGCTTGGGCAGGCCGGCGATCTTGCATGCCTGCTTGGCCGGGCCATACGGGAACAGCTCGTACAGGTACTTGTTGTTGCCCTTGTCCGGACCGAGCTTCTTGCCGATGGCCTTGGTCAGCACGCGGACGGCGGGAGCGATCTGATACTCGTCATAGTACTCACGCAGGAAATTGACCACTTCCCAGTGGTTGTCGGTCATGTCGACCTTCTCTTCGACGGCCATGTGCTTGGCGACGTCTTCGTTCCACTGCGACAGGTCGATCAGATAGCCTTCCTCGTCGACTTCGACATCCTTACCGGCGATATTCACCATGGGCATAGCAATACTCCTTTTGATTGAAAATTACAGCCAAGACTGGCAGTTGCGGTGTTCTGCGACCAGATCCACAAAACCACCGTAATCCACGACATTGACGCCGTCCAGCACACGCCCGGCCATGCCGCGCGCCGCAAGATCCGGCCCGAGTGCGTAAATCTTGAGGCCAGCAGCCGCCGCCTGGATTTTCGCCGCTGCCGCGCTGCCCTTGGTCGCGGCATACACCGCGTCCTCGATCAGCAGAACGGCAGAACCTTTGCTGGCCAGCCTGAGGCAGCTGTCAAGCGAGCTGCGTTCGGTGGCCGATTTGTTCACGATATGCAGCATGTCTATCCCCTTAGAAGCTGATCACGACGTCTTGCTCGTCCATGAGATTCTTCATCTCGTCGTCGGAGAGCACCGTCACATCCACGATCAGATCGTCCTCGGTCAGGCCGCGCGCATCGAGGGACAACTGATCGACATACAGTTTCTCGATGTCGTAGCCGTCCAGGGCACGATAGGTCCTGGAAAAATCCTTGACCTCGATACCCTTGGTGTCGATGCCCTTCAGCAACTGGTAGACGCCATCGTCGGTGAACACCAGGCTCACATCCTGATCGAAGGCGGCCGTGATCAGCACCACCTCCAGACCTTCCAGCGCGTACACGGTACCGTGCGGCGCCTTGCGGTTCAGGAACATGAATTTCTTGACGATGCCGGAGCCGTCGTCTTCCATATCCATATCGCTCATCTCGTTAATCCTCAATCTCCGAACGTCACGAGACGATCGTACTGAATACCCATTTCAACCAGTTGCCCAAGGCCGGAAATGCGGAAGCCCGGCGCCAGAAGCTCGTCCTTGATGCCGCGGCGCAGCGCAGCGGCCACGCACACGACGAGATCGATGCCGTGCTCTTCGGCAAGCTTCGACCAGCGCGTGGTGACGTTGCGGTCGTCCTGCGGCGGCTCGCCCAGGCGGGTCGAGTTGTTCACGCCGTCGTGATAAAAGAACACGCGCGGAACCGTGTGGCCTTTCTCGATCGCGGTGCGCGCGAAGAGATACGCCGAGTCACTGGCCTGGTGGTTGTAAGGCCCTTCGTTTACCAGAATGCCGAATTGCATCGCTCGTTGAACTCCGAAAAAAACCGTTTGTTATCGTTTCACATCAAGCCGCCGCCGCAGCAGGACTGCGGCGGTCTTCGCGCGACATTCAGAAACGGATGTGCGTCGACGCGTTCAGGCTGGAGCGGCTGCCACGCCAGTTGTCGATGTGATACTTGGTGAAGGGCAGACCGGTCTTCTCGAAGAAGGCGGGCCAGCCGATACGCTCCACCCAGTCGGACAGACGCTCCCACGAGTGGGCATCGTCCTTGTAGACGTTGAGGATCTTCTTCACGACTTGCGAGACTTCCGGCCAGCGCGGCGGATTGTTCGGAAGGCCGGCGGCGACCAGCTTGTGGAAGGTCGGCTTGGCGCGGGCGTTGGCGTTCTTGCCGCCCACCCAGATGGCGAACTTGGAATGCTCGGGGTCGTTGATCTGCATCGGCGGGCAGGGCGGGAAGCAGGCGCCGCAGCAGATGCACTTCTTCTCGTCGACTTCCAGCGAAGGCTTGCCGTTGACCAGCGCGGGGCGGATCGCCGCGACCGGGCAGCGCGCCACGACGGACGGACGCTCGCATACGTTGGCGACCAGATCATGGTTGATCTTCGGCGGCTTGGTGTGCTGGATGATGATGGCGATGTCGGCCTGGCCGCCGCAGTTGATCTCGCAGCAGGAGGTGGACAGCTTGACGCGGTTGGGCATCTCGCAGTGGGTGAACTCGTGATAGAGCTCGTCCATCAGGGCCTTGGTCGCGCCGGAGGCGTCCGAAGCCGGGATGTCGCAGTGCAGCCAGCCCTGGGTGTGCGCGATCATGGACACCGAGTTCGCGGTGCCGCCAATGGGGAAGCCATTGTCGGTCAGCGTCTTGATCAGGGGCTCGACCTTGTTCTTGTCGGCCACCATGTATTCGATGTTGGAACGGGTGGTGAAGCGCACGAAGCCGTCGGCGAACTGGTCGGCAATGTCCGCCAGCTTGCGGATGGTGTAGTGGTCCATCTGACGCTGGGTGCCGGCCTTGACGGTCCAGACCTCGTCGCCGTTCTCGGCGCGATGGTAGAGCACACCGGGTTTCGGATGGCTGTGGAAAACCCACTTGCCATAGTTTTTCTTCATCACGGGGTGCATGAAGGGCATCGGGTCCGGGGTGCCGGATTCGATGGTTTCCCATGTTCTTTCAGCCATGCTTTTCTCCAACTTAGTAGGATCGGAAAATCTGATTTAACGCCGGACACCGTTTCCGGTGTCGGGCTCCTTGTTCAACGCGTCAGGCGGCGGACTGCTTGCGCTCTTCCCACTTGGCCGCTTCTTCGTCCCACCCATCGGCACGGATGTAGGGGTTGGTACGCGGATGGTTGATCATGTTGGGGTCGACGTCGATGCCGATGCCCTCGAGGAAGTTGACCAGACCGATGCGCTCGATCATTTCCCCGGTACGCTCGTGCTCCAGCGCGTTTTCGGCAAAGAAGTCGATGATGGTGCGGCCCAGCTCGTTCAGCTTTTCGAAGTCCTCGTCGGACTCGAGCTTCATGAACGGCACAACCACGGTACCCATCAGGTCGCCGATTTTCAGGGTGCGCTTGCCGCCGACCAGGATGGTCACGCCCTTGTCGCTACCGGGCAGCAGGCCGCCGGGGATGACGTTCAGGCAGTGCATGCAGCGCACGCAGTTCTTGTTGTCGATGCACAGCGAGTTGCCGTCGCCGAGCGCCGCCACCGACATGTTGGCGCTGGCCTGCACCTTGTCGGTGGGAACCAGGGTGATGGCCTTGCTCGGGCACTTGCTGACCACGTCGTTGACGAGGTCCGACATGCCGTGGGCCTTGTAGTAGTCCTGGACCTGGGCTTCGTTGACGCGGATGTTGTCACGCCAGGTGCCGATCACCGCCATGTCCGCGCGCTGGATCGAGTTGACGCAGTCGTTCGGGCAGCCGGAGAACTTGAACTTGAACTTGTAGGGCAGCGACGGACGGTGCATGTCGTCGATGTTGTTGTTGATGACGGTGCGCAGGGCACGCGCCTCGTCGAAACAGGACATCTCGCAGCGCGCAGCGCCGACGCAGGACATCGAGGTGCGCAGGGCCGGGCCGGCGCCGCCGAGGTCGAAGCCCATTTCGTTGAACTTGTCGAAGGCCTTCTGCACGTTCTCGGTCTTCACGCCCTGCAGCATGATGTCGCCGGACTGGCCGTGGAGGGCGATCAGGCCCGAGCCGCCGGTTTCCAGCCAGGCGTCGCACATCTGGCGCAGCAGGTCGGACGAGTAATGCATGCCGGCCGGGGGCATGATGCGCAGGGTGTGGAATTCGGCCGCTTCCGGGAACAGCGGCACGCCCTTGTCGTCCTTCAGTTCGGTGAAGCGCGGGATGATGCCGCCGCCATAGCCGATCACACCGACCGTACCGCCCTTCCAGTAGCCGAACTTGGTCTTGTAGGACGTCTCCAGTTGACCCAGGAGGTCAACCATCATGTCGTTTTCCTTGGCCAGCCGCTTCAGGCCGGTCACGAAGCTGGGCCACGGGCCGGTCTCGAGCTCGTCCAGATTGGGTGTATCGTACATTTGTTTTGCCATCGGTATCTCTCCTAGAACAATCGATATGCCCGCTCAGCCCGGGGCTCAACGGTATGCCTGCATGCTATGCGCCCCCCGCGCTGACGACCATCATTCTCATGGGTTAGACCCCTCACCCATCGAGGGGGGGTGCCACCTACCCAAATGGCGTAGTCGGGGTGCCCCAACACGGGGGTGCCACGCCGGCGCGAACGGTGCGAAAGTACCGCCCGCATCCGACCCCGGTCACCCACACGGGAATTTATTAGCGTATTAAAATATTGTTGATCATGCAAGCCCCCGGATTGGGTAGGGTTGAAACCCGCCGGCGGACCCCAATAAACGAGTGATTCCCCAACGCAAACAGGACTCGACGCTCATGCCCGACATCACGCCCATCGACGCCATGCGCCTGCCCTTCGGCGGCCAGGAAATCGAGTTCCAGCATCTGGAGCACGAGGCCGGCGGTGTGCCGTTCCTGCGCATCCGCATCCGCGAGAACAAGCGCTTCACCATTTTCGACGTCGATCCGGTCAGCGCACGCCAGTGGGCCCGCCTGATGCAGGACTGGGCGGAGCGCAACGGCGGGGACAGCGCATGAGCTGGGACGCGTGGCCGGACAGCCGGCCGCAGGAATACACGCCGCAGCGGATCGACCTGCAATTCGACCTCGTCGGTGCGACCATTCCTGCCGACAGCGCGCAGCCGCTGCTGGACGCGCTGCGACCCCTGCTGCCCTGGCTGGCGGAGGATCCCGGTACGGGCATCCACCACCTGAAAGGCGCCGAGTCGAACAGCGGCGATGCGTCCCTGCACATCAATCGGCGCACCAAGCTGTTCCTGCGCGTGCCGCGCACGCGCGTCGACGCCACCCAGGCGCTGGTCGGGCGCACGCTCGACCTGGCGGGCCACACACTGAGCGTCGGCGCAGTCAAGGCGCGCGCGTTCAGCCCCTTCACCAGCCTCTACGCCCATTTCGTTGACACCGGTAGCGACACCGAGGAACAATTCGTGCAGGACATCATGCGCGAACTGGTCGAGCGCTTCCAGTTGCGCTGCGGATTCATCTGCGGCCGGCGGCAGACGTTGCAAAGCGCCGGCGGCCCGCTCACCGGATACAGCCTGATGCTGCACGACCTGCCTGCGCACAAGTCGCTGCAACTCCAGGACGAGGGGCTGGGGCGCAACCGCCTGCTCGGCTGCGGAATCTTCATCCCGCACAAATCCATCGCGCCGGTTGCAGCGGCGAATCTTTAATCCAACCACCCGAAAGGAGTAATCATGTCTTATGTAGCAAACGGCACCGAGTTCGAAACCGACGAGGATGGCTTCCTGGTCGATGCCAACTTCAATGACGACATCGTGCCGGTGATCGCCGAAGCCGAGGGCCTGAAGCTGAGCGATGATCACTGGACCGTGGTCCGCTTCATGCGCGAGCGCTATCAGGAAGACGGCCAGACCCCGAACTTCCGCAACATGGTCGCCCTGCTCGAGGAACAGGACGACAGCATCGACTGGAAGAAGCGTCTTTACGAACTCTTCCCGCAGCAGCCCAACCGCCAGGCCGCCAAGGTCGCCGGCCTGCCCAAGCCGTTCGGCAAGGGCGGCTACTGAGCAGGGATCGGGGATCAGGAATCAGGGATCAGGAATCAGGCGGCCAATCCTGATATCTGACATCTGATCCCTGATACCTGACATCTGATACCTGCCCCCCTGACCCATGTTTTCGAATACCCTCGTCAGCACCGCCGACCTTGCCGCCCATCTGGACGATCCCAACTGGATCGTGCTGGATTGCCGCTTCACGCTGACCGACACGGAAGCGGGGCGTGCGGCGTATCACAAGGCCCACATCCCGGGCGCACGTTACGTGCATCTGGACGAGGACCTGTCGGCGCCGGTAGGCGAAAAGACGGGGCGCCATCCCCTGCCCGACCCTCTGGTGCTGACGGAAAAGCTGTGCGCCTGGGGCGTGGGGGTGAACAAGCAGGTGGTGGTGTACGACGACAGTTTCGGATCCATGGCGGTGCGCCTGTGGTGGCTGATGCGCTGGCTCGGGCACCCGGGGGTGGCGCTGCTCGACGGCGGCTATCCGAAGTGGACGCGGGAGAAACGTCCGGTCGATGCCGTCGTGCCGGCGCCGCACCGCGGCGCCTGCGCCTGCCTGCCCGAACCCACCCAGGTCGTCTCCGCGAACGACATCCTGGATGCATCGCAGCGCGGCGAGCAGCTCATCCTCGACGCACGCCCGGAGCGGCGTTTCACCGGTGAGTTCGAGCCGCTCGACCCGGTCGCCGGGCACGTGCCCGGTGCGATCAACTATCCGTTCGACGAAAACCTCGACGTCGACGGCACCTTCCTCCCCCCCGAGGCGCTGCGCGAGAACTACCAGGCGCTGCTGAAAGGCAAGCCCGCGTGGCAGGTGCTGCACATGTGCGGCTCGGGCGTCACCGCCTGCCACAACGTGCTGGCGATGGAAATCGCCGGCCTGCCCGGTTCGCGGCTGTACCCCGGTTCGTGGAGCGAGTGGATCACCGATCCCGCCCGCCCCGTCGCCACAGGAGAATAAAGCATGGCCAAACCCGTTCGCGTCAAGACCGTCTGGTTCAAGAAAGAAGGCGATCGCAGCCCGGAGGAAATCGCCACCGCGGTCGCCTCCACCATCTGGCGCGTGGCCGACAAGGCGGTCGACAACCTCGGCCGCGAGAACTACGACATTCTCACGCCGGCACGCGGCTTCAAGCTGATCGCCGAATTCGTCGCCTTCCTGGTGCACTACTGCGACCGCATGGCCTACGCCACGCAGACGCCGGAGCGCCGCGCCGCGGTATTGCAGGCGATGAGCACGCGCCTCGCCGAAGTCATGCGCGACAACATCCTGGAAATCGTCGGCCCCGACGGTGCGCGCGACTTCCGCAGCGAGTTCGTCGAGTTCCTCAACCGCCGCTTCGCCGACTACGCCGAATTCGAGTTTCCGGAGGACAGCAAGGCGAGCTTCCCGGCGCTGCGTTTCCTCGGCCTGCAGATTCGCGAGGAAATGGGCGACGACGACAAGACCTGGGTGATGGACCAGATCATGGACATCGAAATGCCCGAGATGATGGGCACCGTGCAGAAGAGCTTCCAGGGCCTGCTGTCGAATGCACCGGTCAAGCGCGGATTCGGGTCGCCCGACATGCTGCCGCCGGAATAAGCGCAGGATGGCGGGTTCCCCCTTCGACCCTGGCAACGAATCCACCTACCGCGCCTGGCGGGATGCGAAGCTCGCGGCCTACCCGCGCAGCGTCGAGGCGCTCGTGGTGCCGCTGACCGACCCGCATCATCTCAGCGCGGACGAGTTCGACGCACTGGCCGCGCGCTGTTCACGCGCCAACATGGCGATCTACGACGCCGCCCGGCTGCCCGCGGCCGACAAGTCGATTCCCGGGGGCGTCGGGCGGCAGCTCGGGCTGGTGCGCCTGGAGGGCAACTACCTCGCCGACGAGGACGGGCTGTCCAGCATCACACCGGCCGACGAGACGGACAGCCTGCGCGGGGAATTCATCCCCTACACCCACAAGCCGATCAACTGGCACACCGACGGCTACTACAATGCGCCCGAGCGGCGCATCCTCGGCGTGCTGCTGCACTGCGCGCAGGACGCCGAAACGGGCGGCGAAAACCGCCTGCTCGATCACGAAATCGCCTACATCCAGCTGCGCGACGCCAGTCCCGAACACGTTGATGCGCTGATGCAGCCCGATGCGATGACGATCCCGGCGCGCACGGACGACAGCGGCGTCGCCCGGCCCGCGCAGGGCGGGCCGGTGTTCGCGGTGGATGCCGCACACGCCTTCCTCACCATGCGCTATACCGCGCGCACCCGCTCGATCGTCTGGCGTGACGATGCGCGCACCCGCGCGGCGGTGCGCACCCTCGCGGAAATCCTCGCCGATTCGGAATATCGCCTGACGGTGCGCCTGCGTCCCGGCATGGGACTGGTGTGCAACAACGTGCTGCACACCCGCGAGCCGTTCACCGATTCGCCCGGGCGGCGACGCCTGCTGTACCGCGGGCGCTATTACGACCGTCTGCGCTTCGATACGCGTCCCGCCTGACAGCGGTTAGAATACCCTCGTCTCAAGACCGGCCATCTGCCGCTATGCAGTTACTCGCCCTCGGGGTCAACCATCACACGGCACCGCTCGCCATCCGCGAGCAGGTCGCGTTCGGCCCGGAAAAGCTGGAGCACGCCCTGCACGACCTGACGCAGAGCCGGCGCGCGACCGAGGTGGCGATCCTGTCGACCTGCAACCGGACCGAGCTGTACGTCAACTCCCCCGAACCGGAGACGGTGAGCGCCTGGCTCGCGGAATTCCACCGCATCGAACCGCAGGAGCTGGCGCCGTACCTGTATGCGCTGCCGCGCGAAAAGGCGGCGCAGCACGCTTTCCGTGTCGCGGCCGGACTCGACTCGATGGTATTGGGCGAGACGCAAATCCTCGGCCAGATGAAGCAGGCGGTGCAGACGGCGGAGAAGGCCGGGACGCTGGGCCTGCTGCTGCACAAGCTGTTCCAGCGCACCTTCTCGGTCGCCAAGGAGGTGCGCAGCAGTACCGAGATCGGCGCCAATTCGGTGTCCATGGCCGCGGCGGCGGTGCGGCTCGCCGAGCGCATCTTCCCCAGCATCCGCGAGCAGGCCTGCCTGTTCATCGGCGCCGGCGAGATGATCGAACTGTCCATCACCCACTTCGCCGCGCAGCATCCGCGCCGCATGACCGTGGCCAACCGCACCGTCGAGCGCGCCCGCCCGCTGGCGGACCGTTTCGCCGCCGGCGCCATCCCCCTCACCGCCCTGCCCGACGAACTCGCCGAGTACGACATCATCGTCACCTCGACGGCGAGCCCCTTGCCCATCCTCGGCAAGGGCCTGCTCGAGCGCGCGGTCAAGCAGCGCCGTCATCGCCCGATCTTCATCGTCGACCTCGCCGTGCCGCGCGACGTCGAAGCCGAGGTCGCGGAGATGAACGATGTTTTCCTCTACACCGTCGACGATCTTGGCCAGGTCGTGCAGGAAGGCATGGACGGCCGCGTCGCGCAGGTGGCGCAGGCGGAGGCGATCATCGAGACCAGCGTCGAGAGCTTCCTGCACTGGATGGAGGGCCGCGAGCTGGTACCGGTGATCCGCTCGCTGCGCGACGCCGCCGAGCGCCATCGCCGCCACGAGATCGAGAAGGCGCAGAAGGCGCTGGCGCGTGGCGAGGACCCGACCAAGGTGCTCGACGCGCTGAGTCATACCCTGTCCAACAAGCTGCTGCACGCCCCGACCCACGCGCTCAGCCACGCCAGCCGTGACGAGCGCGAGCAGATTGCCCACCTCGTCAGCAAGCTCTACGGCCTGCACCAGGAATGAAAGCCTCGCTTGCCGATAAGCTCGCTCGCGCCGACGAGCGGCTGGTGGAACTCGACGCCCTGCTGGCGCAGCCGGAAATCGCCGGCGACATGGACAGCTACCGCAAGCTCTCGCGCGAACGCGCCGACCTCGATCCGGTGGTCGCGCTGTACCGGCAATACCGGCAGGTCGAGGCGGACCGCAACACCGCGCGCGGCCTGCTCGCCGACCCCGACATGCGCGAACTCGCCGAAACCGAACTCGCCGACGGCGAGGCGAAGATCGCCCGGCTGGAAACCGACCTGCAGGCCGCGCTGCTGCCGCGCGACCCTAACGACGAGCGCAACATCTTCCTCGAGATCCGCGCCGGTACCGGCGGCGACGAATCGGCGCTGTTCGCCGGCGATCTCTTGCGCATGTACACCCGCTACGCCGAGCGCCACGGCTGGCGCGTGGAAATCGTGTCGGACAATCCCGGCGAGGTCGGCGGCCACAAGGAAGTCATCGTGCGCATCGTCGGCCACGGCGCCTACTCGCGCCTGAAATTCGAATCCGGCGGCCATCGCGTGCAGCGCGTGCCGGAGACCGAATCGCAGGGCCGCATCCACACCTCGGCGTGCACCGTGGCGGTGATGCCGGAGGCCGACGAGATCGGCGAAATCGACATCAACCCGGCGGAGCTCCGGATCGACACTTTCCGCGCGTCCGGCGCGGGCGGCCAGCACATCAACAAGACCGATTCCGCGGTGCGCATCACCCACCTGCCCACGGGCCTGGTGGTCGAATGCCAGGACGACCGCTCGCAGCACCGCAACCGCGCGCAGGCGATGAGCGTGCTCGCCGCACGTCTCAAGGACCGCGAACTCCAGGCACAACAGGCCGCCGAGGCAAGCACGCGCAAGCGGCTCGTCGGCAGCGGCGACCGCTCCGACCGCATCCGCACCTACAATTTCCCACAGGGCCGCATCACCGATCACCGCGTCAATGTCACGCTGTACAAGATCGACGCGATGATGGACGGCGAACTCGACGAACTGCTCGACGCGCTGGCGGCCGAGCACCAGGCCGACGAGCTTGCGGCGCTTTCCGGTGAATAGGCAGGGGGCAGGGAGCGGGGATCAGGGAGCCGAGCTCGCGCCGACGGTGGCCGACACGCTGGCCGACGCCAGCCGCCGGCTCGCCGCGGCGCTCGGACTGGAAAGGCGCGAGGCGCGGCTGGAAGCGCGTGTGCTCGCCGCGTGGGCCTGGGAGGTCGCGCCGGCCTGGCTGATCGCGCACGCCACCGACACGCCCGACGCCGCCGCACGCGCCGGCTTCGAGGCCGTGCTGGCGCGCCGGCTGGCGGGCGAGCCGGTGGCCTACCTCACCGGACGGCGCGAATTCTACGGACGTGCGTTCGCGGTCGGCCCGGCGGTGTTGATCCCGCGCCCGGAAACCGAACGCCTGGTCGAACTGGCGCTGGAACGCCTGCCGCCCGGCGAGGCGGTGTCCGTACTCGATCTGGGCACGGGCAGCGGCTGCATCGCCATCACCCTGGCGCTGGAGCGGCCGCAGGCACGCGTCACCGCAGTGGACCGTTCATCCGCCGCGCTGGCGATCGCGCGCCGCAATGCCGACATCCTGAACGCGACCGTCGAGTTTCTGGACAGCGACTGGTTCGCCGCACTCGGTGGCCGGCGCTTCGATGTCATCGTCGCCAACCCGCCCTATGTGGCGAGTGACGATCCCCACCTGCACCAGGGCGACCTGCGCTTCGAGCCGGCGTCCGCGCTCGCCGCCGGCGCTGACGGCCTGGCCGACCTTCGAACACTCGCCGCCGCTGCCCCCGCCCATCTCATGCCAGGCGGGACGCTGCTGCTGGAACACGGCTGGGACCAGGCGGAGGCCGTGCGCGCATTGCTGCACGCGACAGGCTTCGCCAACGCCGCCACGTGGCAGGACCTTGCCGGCCAGCCGCGCATCAGCGGCGGCGTTTTGTCGGAAAACTTTACACTCGACGCCTGAGGCCCCCGCGCGATGTCCCGGCAATCCGCCTGGAATGGGCCTTTATGGAGATACTTGTACGGCTGGCGCAAAAATTGCTGGTAATCTGCACATACCCGAAAACCCGCTTCATCGATCGAGAACCGACATGGCCGACCTGACCCCAGACCCGCAGGACACGACGCCCGGAACCCCCTCCGCCGAGCCGAGCAACCCCTCGCGGCGGCGCCTGGCGGGCGCCGCCCTTGGCGCCGGCGCGGTGTTCACGCTGTCCAGCCGGCCAGTGTGGGCGAGCCAGTGCAGCATCTCCGGCATGATTTCCGGCAACCTGTCGAAACCCAAGGTCGTATGCGAAGGCTGCACGCCCGGTTACTGGAAGCAGGACCCGCATCTCGATTCGTGGGCGGCCACCGGTTTCAGCACGAAGGACACTTTCAATTCCGTGTTCAAGGTCACCCAGTACGTCCGCAGTAACGGCAAACCCTACACCCTGCTGGAAGTCATGCGCGAACTCAACGGCAACGGTGACCCGATCTCCACCAATCTCGGCTTCCACGCGGTGGCCGCGCTGCTGAACGCCGCGCACCCAAGCGTCAATTTCGGCTATACCGCCGGCGAGCTCATTGCGCTGTTCCAGAAGAACTATCTGAGCAATCCCGCCGGACTGAAGGATTCGCTGGCCATGCTCAACGAGCGCGCGTGCCCGCTGAACTGACGGATGGCTGACAGCATCCCGCCGCGCGACTGGCTGCTGCGGGTCTGGGATGACGAGGCGGTCGCGTTCGACGTCGCCTCGGGGGATACCCACTATCTTCGACCGCTGACGCGGGCCCTGTTCCAGACCTGCCAGGCCGATCCCGGACTCGATGCCGCCGCGATCGCTGCGCGCACCGCGACAGCGCTGGGGGTCGCGCTCTCAGCGGACTTCCTGAACGCCGTGAACGACGGACTCGACAGCCTGCGCCGCATCGGTCTGCTGCAGGCCCCATGAAACTGCTGCAACTGCCGCCCGCCGAACTGCGCCGCCAGCTCGCCGGCCCGGGGGTGTGGCTGCGCACCGGACCATTCTCGGTACGGGTACGATCACACGTGCCGCACGTCGCCGAGGGCCTGACGCAGCTTTACGGCCAGTTCGAGGTGCGCAGCCCGCACGAGGCGTTCGCCGACTTTCACGTCTCGGTCGATCCGCCGCGCGGCCTGCGGCGCTGGCTGCGCCCGCAGGTGAATTTCGCCGTCGACGGCGTGCCGCCGTTCAAGCCCCTGCCGCTCGACCAGGCGTTTCCCATGCTGGAATGGGGCCTCAACTGGTGCGTGTCGACGCGCGCCCACCAGTACCTCATCATCCACGCCGGGGTGGTGGAAAAAAACGGCCGCGCGGCGATCCTCCCGGCGCCGCCCGGCTCGGGCAAGAGCACTCTGACCGCGGCGCTGATGCTGTCGGGCTGGCGCCTGCTCTCCGACGAACTGACCCTGATCGACCGCAGGACCGGCCTCGTCCAGCCGCTGCCGCGCCCGGTCAGCCTGAAGAACCAGTCCATCGACATCATCCGCGCATTCAGCCCGGATGCCTTCGTCAACCGCGAGTCGCGCGACACGGTCAAGGGCACGGTGGCGCACCTGCGCCCCCTGCGCGACAGCGTACGCCGCCAGCACGAACCCGCGCGTCCCGGCTGGGTGATCTTTCCGCGCTGGCAGGCGGGGGCGGCGGCGCACCTCACCCCGCGCTCGAAGGCGCAAACCTTCATGTTCCTCGCCGAAAACGCGTTCAACTACAGCCACCTGGGCGCGGACGGCTTCCGGGTGGGCAGTGCGCTGATCGACCAGGCGGCATGCTACGACTTCGAGTATGGCGTCCTCGACGACGCCGTGGCGCAGTTCGAGCGCCTCGCCACGGAGGGCGCCGCATGAACGCGCCCGACCTGCTGTCGCGCACGCTGCGTGCGCCGGACGCGGCACGCGCGTTCTCCATGGGCGAGTGGGATCTGCTGCTGCGCCAGGCACACCATGCCGGGCTGACCTCGCGTCTGCATCATGCGTTGCGCCAGGCCGGCTGCAACGAGGCCATCCCCGGCCCCGCGCGCTGGCATTTCGTAGCCGCCGACACGCTGGCGGCACGCCAGCAGGTGGCGGTACGCTGGGAGATCGCACAGGTGCAGAAAGCACTGGGCAGCGCCGGCATCCCCTTGCTGCTGCTGAAGGGCGCCGCTTACGTGGCCGCCGGCCTGCCTGCCGCGCAGGGGCGGCTGTTCAACGACCTCGACATCCTGGTGCCGCGCGACGCGCTGGATGCCGCCGAATCCGCGCTGATGCTCGCCGGCTGGCACGCCACCGGCCTGTCCGCCTACGACCAGCGCTACTATCGCCGCTGGATGCACGAGATTCCGCCGCTGCAGCACGTGCAGCGCGCAACCGTGATCGACGTGCACCACGCCATCCTGCCCGATACCGCACGCAGCCGGCCCGACCCCGCCCGGCTGCGTGCGCAGGCGGTCGCCGTTCCCGGCCTACCCGGCGTGCGCGTGCTGAGCGCCACCGACCGCATCCTGCATTCCGCCGCCCACCTGTTCCACGACGGCGAGTTGCCGCACGGTCTGCGCGACCTCTCCGACCTCGACCTGCTGCTGCGCGACGCGGCCCGCGAGGCGGATTTCTGGCCGCGCCTCGTCGCACGCGCCGGGGAACTCGAACTGGGACGTTCGCTGTTCCACGCGCTGCGCTATGTGCGGCATTTTCTCGCCACACCGGTGCCGGCCAGCGTCGACGTCGCGCTCGCGCGCTGCGCGCCGGCGCGTCCCGTGCAGGCGCTGCTCGATGCCCTCTTCACCCGCGCCCTGGCGCCGATGCATCCGAGCTACGAAGACCGCCTCACCCCGGCCGCGCGGCTGGCCGCCTACGTGCGCGCGCACTGGCTGCGCATGCCGCCGCGCCTGCTGCTGCCGCATCTGTTGCACAAGGCGTTGCGCAACGAGGAAGCGCGCGAGGCCAAAGCCGCTTGACGCGCCCGCACGCAGGGGTATAATTCTTGAGCATTCCACTCAAGTATTCAGGAGCCAC
>JACDJA010001730.1_pt1 | contig 17406 bp, 11 predicted proteins | sample 7449241 | NCBI WGS metagenome assembly JACDJA01 (sample SAMN14253289, study PRJNA609438) | sludge metagenome | isolation source: initial anaerobic sludge | collected 2018-12-20 | reverse complement strand
TGTCGGCATAGTTGCCTTCGACGCCGACACCGCCGAACGCTGGGCCAAGGAAGACAGCCGCAAGGTCATTATGGTTCGCCCCGAGACGAAGCCCGATGACGTGCACGGCATGTTGGCCGCGCAAGGCATCCTGACCAGCCGTGGCGGCCGCACCAGCCACGCCGCCCTCGTCGCTCGCCAGTTCGGCAAGCCGGCCGTGGTTGGCGTCATCGAACTCGACATCGACCTCGACCTGCGACAAATGACCATCGGCGACGTCATCGTCAAGGAAGGTGACTGGATTTCGCTCGACGGCACCCAGGGCGTCGTCTATCTGGGGCAGATCCCAACTGTTGTGCCCGACATCAAGAACGCATATCTGATCAAGCTGTTGGGCTGGGCCGATGACATCCGCACGTTGGGCGTGTGGGCCAACGCCGACTATCCGCGCGACGCGCAACGCGCTCGCGAGTATGGCGCGCAGGGTATCGGCCTGTGCCGCACCGAGCACATGTTCTTCGAGACCGCCCGCCTGCCCATCGTCCAGCAGATGATCATGGCCAAGAATGTTACCGAACGGAACGAAGCGCTTGACAAGTTACTGCCTTTGCAGCGCGGCGACTTCGACGGCCTGTTCCGGGCCATGGACGGGCAGCCGGTTATCATCCGGCTCATCGACCCGCCGCTCCATGAGTTCCTGCCCTCCTACGAAGAATTGGTGCAGCGTCTGGCCGACCTGAAAGTCCAGTTGCAGCATTTCCACACGCTAAGTGAGATCGACGAAGCGCTGTCGGAGATTCGCGTGAAGCAAGCTTATCTGGAGCGCGTCGAAGCACTGCGCGAACAGAACCCGATGCTCGGCACGCGTGGCGTCCGTCTGGGCATCATCATCCCGGAATTGACCAAGATGCAGGTACGGGCCATCTTTGAGGCCGCCTGTCAATGCCAGAAGGACGGCATTGACGTGCACCCCGAAGTCATGATTCCGCTGACCTTCCACGTGAACGAACTGAAAGTCCAACAGACCGCGCTCGAAGCCGTGGCCAAAGAAGTGATGGAAGAGCAGGGTATCCAGGTTACCTATAAGTTCGGGACGATGATCGAAATTCCCCGTGCCGCGTTGACGGCCGACGAAATCGCCGAGATCGCCCAGTTCTTCTCGTTCGGCACCAATGACCTGACCCAGACGACATTCGGCATCTCCCGTGACGACGCTGAAGCCGGTTTCCTCGTGGAATATCAGCAGCGCAACATCCTGGAAGAGAACCCGTTCGGCACGCTCGACGTGGCCGGTGTGGGCAAGCTCATGAAGATGGGCGTCGAGTTGGGCCGGCAGACGCGCCCCGACCTGGAAGTCGGCATCTGCGGCGAGCACGGCGGCGATCCCAAAACAATCGCCTTCTGCCATCAGATCGGTCTGAACTATGTCTCTTGCTCGCCGTTCCGCGTGCCGATTGCCCGGCTGGCGGCCGCTCATGCGGCTCTGAACGACAAGAAGAGTAAATAATAACCGGTTTGTAATGCTTCAAGACCTGACAGGTAGTTGGCCGAACGGCTCCACCCGCCTGTCAGGTCTTGTCAATACAAGGACTTATTATGACGACGAAAATGATCACCATAGACGCAAACGAAGCAACCGCGCTCGTCGCCCACAAGGTGAACGAGGTGATCGCCATCTATCCGATTACGCCATCCTCGGGCATGGGCGAACTGGCCGACCAATACTCGGCCCACGGCGATACCAACATCTGGGGCGCGGTGCCGCTGGTAATCGAGATGCAATCGGAAGGTGGCGCGGCAGGCGCCGTACACGGGTCATTGCAGACAGGCGCGCTGACGACAACGTTCACCGCCTCACAGGGCCTTCTGCTGATGATTCCCAACATGTACAAAATCGCCGGTGAATTAACGTCGACGACGTTCCACGTGGCGGCGCGTTCGTTGGCGGCCCAGGGCTTATCCATTTTCGGCGACCATAGCGACGTGATGGCGACCCGAAATACGGGTTTCGCGTTGCTCTGCTCCAACTCCGTGCAGGAGGCGATGGACTTCGCGCTCATCGCCCATGCGGCCACACTGAAGTCCCGCGTGCCATTCATCCACTTCTTCGACGGTTTCCGCACGTCGCACGAAATCAACAAGCTCACGCCGATCACTGAAACCATGATGCGGGCAATGATCAACGACGACCTCGTGAGGGCGCATCGGGAGCGCGCCCTCTCGCCCGACAAGCCGGTGATGCGCGGCACGGCCCAAAACCCGGACGTGTATTTCCAGGCTCGCGAGAGCGTGAATCCGTTCTATCAGGCGTGCTCCGGCATCGTCCAGCAAACAATGGACGAACTGGCAGCTCTGACCGGCCGCCCCTATCGCCTGTTCGATTACGTAGGCGCACCGGATGCCGAGCGGGTAATCGTCATGATGGGTTCGGGAGCCGAAGCGGCCGAAGAGGCGGTTCACTACCTGACCGGACAGGGCGAAAAGGTCGGTTTGGTCAAGGTTCGGCTCTATCGCCCGTTCGATACAGCCGCTCTGATGAGCGCCCTGCCGCCGACAACGCGCAGCATCGCCGTTCTCGACCGCACCAAGGAGCCTGGATCGGCCGGGGAGCCGCTCTATCTCGACGTCGTCTCGGCACTGGTGGAGCATGTGGCCGCCGGCAATGCGCCGTTCCCGGTCATGCCCCGCGTCATTGGCGGGCGCTACGGCCTGTCGTCCAAGGAATTTACCCCGGCAATGGTTCGCGCCGTCTATGACGAGTTGACCAAGACGGTGATGAAAAATCACTTCACCATCGGCATCGATGACGACGTCAGTCACACGAGCCTTGCCTTTGACGAGTCGTTCTCCACGGAGGCTGACGACGTGGTGCGGGCCGTCTTCTTCGGCCTCGGCTCCGACGGCACAGTCGGCGCAAACAAGAACTCGATCAAAATCATCGGCGAGAACACACCCAACTATGCCCAGGGCTATTTCGTGCTCGACTCGAAGAAGTCCGGTTCCGTCACGGTATCGCATCTACGCTTCGGCCCGCGTCCCATCCATTCGACCTATCTCATCAGCCGCGCCAACTTTGTCGCCTGTCATCAGTTCGGTTTCCTCGAACGGTTCGACATGCTCAAGCTGGCGCAGCCGGGAGCGACGTTCCTCCTAAACAGCCCCTACGGACCGGATGAGGTGTGGGATCATCTACCCCAGGAGACGCAGCAGGCAATCATCGACAAGCGCATGCGCTTCTTTGTTGTCGATGCCTACACTGTGGCCGAGCAGGCCAATATGGGGCGGCGGATCAATACTGTCATGCAGACGTGCTTCTTTGCCCTCATCGAGGGCGCGACCTCGGTACCGCTGCTCTCCCGCGAGCGAGCCATCGCCGAGATCAAGGAAGCTATTACAAAAACTTATGGCAAACGTGGAGAGGCGGTCGTCGAGCAGAACTACGCCGCCGTGGATGCCTCCTTGTCTCACCTCTATGAGGTGAACGTCCCAAGCCAGGTATCGAGCCGTTTCACACGCCCGGCCGTCGTGCCCGCTCATGCGCCCGACTTCATCCGCAATGTCACCGCGCCGATGATGGCCGGACTGGGCGACATGCTGCCTGTTAGCGCTCTACCCATTGACGGCACCTATCCGACCGGCACGACGCAATGGGAAAAACGGAACATTGCCACCGAAGTTCCTCTGTGGGACCCGGATATTTGCATCCAGTGCGGCAAGTGCGCTTTCGTCTGCCCCCATGCGGTTATCCGCCTCAAGGTTTACGATCCGGTCAATCTGGAGGGCGCACCGGAAGGATTCCTGTCCACCCCGGCTCGCTTTAAGGAGTACAAGGATCTGTCTTACACGCTCCAAATCTCGGCCGAAGACTGCACCGGTTGCTCTTTGTGCTACGAGGTTTGCCCGGTCAAGAACAAGCGGCAGCCGAAATTCAAGGCCATCAACATGGTCGATTACACGCCTGAGGTGCGCGAGACAGAGCGCAAGAATTGGGCCTTCTTCCAGGACCTGCCGAACGTCGATCGCACCGAAGTGCCGTTCAACCAGGTGAAGTATAACCAATTGCTGGAGCCACTGTTCGAGTTTTCCGGCGCCTGCGCCGGCTGCGGCGAGACACCGTATCTGAAGCTCATCACGCAACTGTTCGGCGACCGCATGCTGGTGGCAAACGCCACCGGCTGTTCGTCAATCTACGGGGGCAACCTGCCGACGACGCCGTGGTCGAAAAACGCCGAGGGACGCGGCCCGGCCTGGTCCAATTCCCTGTTTGAGGACAACGCCGAATTCGGACTGGGCATGCGCGTGGCGCTCGACCAGCGGCAGGACGCAACCACCAATGCCTTGCGCGCCCTGCGCGAAGTCATCGGCCCCAAACTCGTTGATGAAGCGCTCTATAGCGATCAGATTACCGAGGCCGACATCCTGAGCCAGCGGCGGCGCGTCCAGCTGTTGCGCGAGCGCATTCAGTGGCTGCTGAACAATCCTAACGAGGAAATCGCCCGACTGAACCCGGCTCTGGCCGACTTGCTGAGCAAGCTCGACGTACTGGTGAAGAAGAGCGTCTGGATCGTCGGCGGCGACGGTTGGGCCTACGACATCGGCTACGGCGGCCTTGACCATGTGATGGCTTCCGGCCGCAACGTCAATATCCTGGTTCTCGATACTGAGGTGTATTCCAACACCGGCGGTCAGATGTCCAAGTCGACGCCACGGGGAGCGGTGGCCAAGTTTGCCGCCGCCGGAAAGTCATTGCCAAAGAAAGACCTGGGCATGCTGGCGATGTCCTACGGCAACGTTTACGTTGCCCGCGTCGCCTTTGGGGCCAACGACCGCCAGACGGTGCAGGCCATCCTGGAGGCCGAGGCCTACGACGGCCCATCGCTCGTCATCGCCTACAGCCATTGCATCGCCCATGGCTATGACCTGAAGTACGGCCTGGAGCAACAGCAGGCGGCCGTCGATTCCGGCCACTGGGTGCTCTATCGCTACAACCCCGACATGGTTCATCCACCGGCAGCAGGTTCAAACGGTCAGGAGTTACATCCCACGAGCAATCCGTTCCAGCTCGACTCGAAGGCTCCGACACTGGCGCTGGAGAAATATATCTACCGCGAGGGACGCTATCGCATGTTGCAACAGAGCAACCCTGAAGCGGCCGAACGGCTGCTGGCATTGGCAAAAGCCGATGTCGCCCAACGATGGGAGACGTACCACAAGATGGCGAGCGAGCACGTGACAACCGAGCGTGCGCATAAGACGGCCGAGAATTAACGCCAACGTGCTCCCGGCAGTCCAAATCGATGGCCTGCCGGGAGCGCAGCAAGACAGGAGAATGAAGCATGGATCTGCGAACAAACTATCTGGGCCTGAACCTGAAGAATCCTCTGGTCGCGTCGGCCTCACCCCTGAGCCGCGATCTGGGCAATATCCGGCGCATGGAAGAGAGCGGCGCGGCGGCCGTGGTGCTCTATTCCCTCTTCGAAGAGGAGATCAATCAGGAAAGCCACGCATTGGATCGCTATCTGAGCGAAGGCACACAGAGCTATGCCGAGGCGCTCACCTACTTTCCCGAGGCGCCTGTCTATCGCGGGATCGGTCCCGATGCCTATCTGGAGCACATTTTCCGCGCCAAACAGGCCGTTGGAATTCCCATCATTGCCAGCCTGAACGGCGTTTCGACCGGTGGCTGGATTCGCTACGCGAAAGAGATGCAAGGCGCAGGGGCAGACGCGCTGGAACTGAATATCTACTACGTGCCGACTCGCACTGACCTCTCCGGGGCAGAAGTGGAACGGATCTATGTTGATCTCGTCCGTGATGTACGCGCATCCATCCATATCCCCATTGCCGTGAAACTAAGCCCTTATTTCAGCTCCACAGCACACATGATGCATCGCCTGTCCGAAGCCGGGGCCAATGGCCTGGTTTTGTTTAACCGCTTCTATCAACCCGACCTGGACCTGGAGAACCTGGAAGTCGTGCCAAACCTCATCCTGAGCAAATCAGATGAAATGCGACTCCCGTTGCGCTGGATCGCCATCCTCTACGGGCGAATCGCGGCAGACCTAGCGCTGACGACCGGCGTCCACACCGCACAGGACGCACTAAAGGCCATCGCCGCCGGCGCCAACGTCGCCATGATGACGTCGGAAATTCTGCTCAACGGTATCGGCCGCTTCGGCGAAATCCTGCGCGAAATGACGCTCTGGCTCGAAGAGCGCGAATATCTCTCGATTGAGGAGTTACACGGCAGCTTGAGTCAGATCAATATCGCCGCGCCGGCAGCCTTCGAACGCGCGAACTACATCCAGATCGTCCGGTCATATGCACCAACATTCCGCTAGCTGTTTCCGGTGGTGTTCCCACTAGCCGGCGTCAATCAACAACAGAAAAGGCTCGAGAACAATCCCGAGCCTTTTCTGTTGGAGGTAGTGCAAACGAACAACAGTTGGTGGAGGCGGCCGGCAGATACCGGCTCAGAATCGATCGTTACCGGGGCTGTTCATGGCCCACCGGCAGGAAATGCCCGCCATATTGCAGCGAACGGCGGCCGAACAAACGCACACTCGTATCCGACACTCGTTCCCTATGGTATTCAGGAAGTCTACCGTCGGGTATAGGCGTTGCTCTCTCAGTTCAACGTCGAGGCCAACCAACTCACAATGCTTCGCCTCGACGGTCACCCATCTTTTTTGCGCCATTATCCTCTGTCCCACCGCGGGCGCGCTGTGCGTCGCAGTCAATATTGAAGCTCGTTCCTTGAAGAACATCATAGCAAAAAATGATTGCCTGACGTTAGTGCCAATCCTCACGCAAACATATGACATTCGTCATTTCCATCTGTGAAATCTATCACTAAGAAACCCGCGCTTTCTCCCTTATGATATGCATGGATGCTGCGCCCGGTCGGTTGATCACATTTCTGCTGGGCCGGGATCGCGGCGACCATTCAAGGAGTTATCACATGAATCCCAATCCCCCCCTGCCCTCGCTCGACTCGCTAATGCCGGCCGAGATGGCCAGGAAAGCCGAAACCATCGGCGTTACCAAAGCCAACCTTGGTCCATTTCGCATGTTCGCCCTGGCCGTGCTGGCCGGCGCGTTCATCGCCATGGGCGCGGTATTCATGACTATTGTCACGGCCGGCGCGTCGGGCATCTTGCCCTATGGCGTCACCCGCGTGATAGGCGGTCTAGCCTTTTGCCTGGGTCTCATCCTCGTAGTCGTCGCCGGGGCAGAGCTTTTCACCGGTAACAATCTGATCATCATGGCGTGGGCCGGCGGCAAGGTCAGCACCGTCAAACTGCTGCGGAACTGGACCATCGTCTACCTGGGTAACTTCGTCGGTTCAATCGCCACCGCCTACGGGATGTATCTCAGCGGGCAATACCTCTTTGGCAAGGGTGTGGTTGGGCTAAACGCTCTCAACATCGCCAACGCCAAGGTCAACCTCGACTTCATCCCGGCGCTTATGCTCGGTGTCTTCTGCAATGCGCTGGTGTGTCTGGCTGTGTGGTTGTGCATGAGCGCGCGTACGACCGTCGACAAGATCATGGCGATCATCTTTCCCATCAGCGCGTTCGTCGCCGCCGGATTCGAACACAGCATCGCAAACATGTATTTGATCCCGGTAGCCTTGTTAATCAAGGGCGGCGCACCGGCCGAATTCTGGGCCAACATCGGTCAAACGCCTGCCGATTTCAGCGCCCTCACCTGGGGTAATTTCTTCGTCGTCAATCTGCTGCCGGTCACTATCGGCAACATAATCGGCGGCGCGCTTATGGTCGGTCTGGTCTATTGGTTTATCTACCTGCGCCCAAGCTGGACAGGCCATGAGGACAAGACCGAGAAACAGGAGTCAACGCTAAAGAAAGCCTGATTCCCTCTCCGGCATAAGCGGCCGTCTCCACGGTCGGCCGCGGTTCGATCTTCTCCTATCTATGCGACAACCGCCCCGCTCGGCAGCGAGCGGGGCGGTTGTCCATTAGAATGAAGGAGAGTACGAAACCGAATTTTACAGATAACCCATCCGGTGAGCGGCGCAGGTCAGTTCGTCCCGGAAATTCGGATGAGCGATATCGATCAATGCCCGGGCGCGCTGTCGGATCGTCTTGCCGTAAAGCGAGGCCACGCCGTATTCGGTCACAATGTAGTGGACGTCGTTGCGTGTGGTCGTGACGCCTGACCCTTCGGTCAGCTTGAGCGAAATACGGCTGATCGTATCGTTCTTGGCCGTGGATGGCAGAGCGATGATCGGCAGACCTCCCTTCGAACGGGCAGCGCCGCGGATAAAGTCGAGTTGACCGCCCACGCCGCTGTAGAATACCGACCCGATAGAGTCGGCGCAGACCTGACCGGTCAGGTCTACCTGCAAGGCAGCATTGATCGCCACCATGTTGTCGTTGAGCGCGATGTTGAACGGATCATTGACGTACTGGGTCGGATGAAGTTCAACAATGGGATTGTTGTCCACAAAGCGATAGAGCCGTTCGGACCCAAAGAGGAACCCGGCCACCATCTTTCCCGAATGGAACGATTTACGGCTGCAATTGATTACCCCTTGCTCAAACAGCGTGACCACACCGTCGGAGAACAACTCCGTGTGGATGCCCAGGTCTTTGTGGCCGCTCAGGTTCTGCAGCACGGCGTCGGGGATGCTGCCGATACCCATCTGCAATGTAGCGCCATCGGGGATCATCTCCGCGATGTGGGCGCCGATGAGTTGATTTTCGGGCGTGCTTCCTCCCTGCGGGGCCTCAGGCAGCGGGTAGTTCGTCTCAACGACGTGGGTCAGGCGGCTGACGTGAATGAAGCTGTCGCCCAGCGTGCGCGGCATCTGGCGGTTGACCTCGGCGATGATGACACGCGCCGATTCGGCCGCGGGCTTTGTAGTTCCCACTTCCACACCAAAGCTGCAAAATCCATGTTCATCCGGCGGCGATAGAGAAATAAGCGCCACATCGATGGGCAGTATCTTCTTCTGGAAAAGGCCGGGAATCTCCGACAGGAAAATCGGCGTAAAATCGGCCCGCCCTTCCTGCACCGCCTTGCGCACGTTGTGCCCGATGAACAGCGAATTGGAGCGGAATGAGCCTTCGTATTTTGGATCCACATAGGGGGCATCAATGAAGGTAAGAATATGGATCAGTTGTACGTCGCGCAATTCGTCGGCGCGATCGCACAGCGCATGAACCAGAACGGCAGGCGCGCCCGCCCCGCCGCCCACGTAGATCGAGTTGCCCGATTCAATAGTCGCCATTGCGGTAGCGGCGTCCACCACCTTGCGGCGATAGATTGACTCCAAATTCATTGGCCACCTCCGTTCGCCGCGACCATTGCGTGGCCATTGGAGCCGGACAACACCAGTTCCAATTCCCTCCCCAGGGCCCGTGCCACTTCCCGATTACAGAGCTTCCCCTGATACAGGTTAATTCCAGTGACGACATATGGCCGTCGCTCAATCAGCCCCATGACGCCGGACTCGCCCAACTCCAACAAGTAAGGCAACAGCGAATTAGTCAGGCCATAACTCGTGGTGCGCGCTACCGCGGCCGTCAGGTTCGGCACGCAATGATGGATCACGCCATCGACAATGTAGGTTTGGTCGCGCAGCGTCGTCGGGCGGCTCGTTTCCGAACACCCACCCTGATCGATCGAGAAGTCCAGAAAAACCGCGCCGGGGCGCATGTTGCCAATCATCTCGCGGGTGATGACGACCGGCGCGCGGCGGCCGGGGCTGAGCACTGCGCCCACGACAACGTCGGCAAATTCCGTCACGCGCTCCAGGTTATAATTCGTCGAAAGCATCGTTGTGACCCGGCTATTGAGTGTCGCGTCCAAATGTTGCAGCCGAGCAATATCACTATCGAGTACCACTACCTGAGCGCCGATGTTCAGGAAAGCGCGCGCCGCATTGCTCCCCAGCACGCCACCGCCAATGATGGCGGCAACTGCTCGCGGCACACCGGGAATACCGTTGAGCAACGTACCGCGGCCGCCGCTGTTTGTCATCAACAACTGACCGGCCACAATGGGCGCCAACCGCCCCGCAACCTCACTGATCGGCACCAACACCGGATGTTCGCCGTCCGGCTTTTCGATCATTTCACAGGCAATTGCCGTGATCTCCCGCTCGCGCAGGGCTTCCAGAAAATCGGGCGAAGCTACAGCCACGTGCAGGAAAGCAACGATCGTTTGGCCGGAACGAAAGAGTGCATGCTCGCCGGCCGTCGGGCGCGTCACCTTCACAATGACGTCGGCGCGACCGTAGACCTCGGCCGCCGAGTAGACAATGCGCGCACCGCTGTGGCGATAAGTCTCATCGTTAAAACCCGCGCCCACTCCGGCGCCTTTCTCAACATAGACCGTATGCCCGTGTCGAATGAGGGCCGAGACACCGGCTGGAGTAAGACCAACCCGGGATTCCAGGTCCCTGACCTCTTTGGGAATACCAAATTCCATAGCATTTCTCCTGTTAGCCGGCAATCAGGCATCGCCGCTCGTCCTGTTGGGCACAGGACAGTACGCTCGCATTGGCCGACCATGGACCTGTTATCAGTCTAGCCGGATTCAGACGCCTGGGCAGTGTCTAATGTAACCCAATCAACTGACGAAACTCACGCGATTGCATCGCGCGTCGACAAATACCAACAATATGGATGGAAAGTGGTCGAACGGGAAATGTCATTATCGGCGTCTCGCCCACGTGGCCGAAAGATAACCGGCAGCCGAACATCAAACAGGTGACTTTCCTCATCAATAGAACTGCCGTTTGTCACTATAGAATCGAGGGTCACTATGTCATACTCAGGCTAGAAATAAGCTCTCGCCTGGCGTTCCCGCTCGTTGACAATCAACTCCGAAACAAGCTGAAAAGCAGGGAGTACGGCGGGGGTGTAAGCTTTTCCTCCGTTCGTCCCTCGCTCTCGTTTGAATCACACATCACCGTCCGGAATTCCAGGACTATTTTTTCCATCCATCCACCGGAGGTTATTAGATGGCAACTGGAAGAGTTGTGATCGATGTCGAACGGTGCAAGGGGTGTGAGTTGTGTCGCACGGCCTGTCCCCAGGACGTTTTGGCTCTGGCCGAAGAGCTGAACAGCAAGGGCTACCGGCCTGTGATCCTGCTCGACCCAACCCATGACTGCACCGGTTGCGCCTTGTGCGCCACAGTTTGCCCCGACGGCTGCATCACCGTCTATCGCGACGTCGTTGAGAAAGGTCGCACCGCCGTGTCTTCGCCGGCCAACACATTGCGTCCATCCCCTCTCGGACGACCGGAGGTTGCGCGACATGGCTAAACAATTATTAAAGGGGAACGTTGCCTTCGCCGAGGCGGCCATACGGGCCGGGTGCGAGGCATACTTCGGGTATCCTATCACGCCACAGACCGAATTATTGGAGCACATGTCGCAACGCATGGTCGAGTTGGGTCGCGTGTTCCTGCAAGCCGAGAGCGAAGTAGCGGCCGTCAATATGGTCTACGGCGCGTCGGCGGCCGGCGCCAAGGTCATGACCTCCTCCAGCAGCCCTGGAATCAGCCTGATGCAGGAGGGATTCAGCTATATGGCCGCCTCCAACGTGCCGGCGGTCATAATCGACGTGATGCGCGGTGGGCCGGGCCTGGGCAATATTCAGCCCAGCCAATCCGACTACAATCAAGTCACCAAATCGGCCGGCCACGGCGACTACCATCCCATCGTCCTTGCGCCATCCACCGTTCAGGAAGCAATCGATCTGACCGTCCTGGCGTTCGATCTGGCCGAAAAATATCGCACTCTTGTCTTTATCATCGCCGACGGAGCCATTGGGCAGATGATGGAACCGGCGGAACTGCCGGAGATGCGGCCGCTATCCCGAAAACGCTCCGATTGGGCCGTCACCGGAGCCAAAGGACGCAAACACAACGTCATCAGCTCGCTTTACATGGGAGCCAACGAACTGGAGCAGTTCAACGGTGAATTGCAGGACAAGCTGCGCCGGATCGAGGAATCGAACGAAGTGCGTTATGAGTCCGTTGATCTGGACGATGCCGAAATCGTGGTCGTGGCATTCGGCACAGCGGCGCGTGTGGCCCGGACTGCCATTAAGCGCCTGCGAGCGGAGGGTCTGCCGGTGGGACTATTTCGCCCGATCACCCTCTGGCCTTTCCCCCATCAGGAATTGGAACGCCTGGCAAAACGTACCCCATCGGTACGGACGTTCCTTGTCGTGGAAATGAATGCCGGGCAGATGCTCCACGACGTGCGCGAGGCGGTCGGCGGCCGCGTCCCGGTTCGGTTCAAGGGTCGGACGGGCGGCGTTATCCCGTTGCCCGAGGAAGTTGAGGAAGAGATTCGCCTGATGCTGATGGGAACGAACGCCGAAACGTTTCGAAATGGAGGCAAATAATGGTCGTGCTGTCCGTTAATGAGGAACAGGTCGAACTGAGCACCCCCGAAGTCGCCACCCGAGAGCAAGTTGTTTACGAGCGGCCGCGCGCCCTGACAGACGTCTACACTCACTATTGCCCCGGCTGCACGCATGGCATCGCCCATCGCCTGGTGGCAGAGGTCATCGACGAGTTGGGCGTGCGCGAGGATACGATTCTCGTCGCATCCGTGGGCTGTTCCGTCTTCGCCTATAACTACTTTGATGTGGATGCCTGTGAGGCGGCCCATGGTCGCGCCCCGGCTATGGCAACCGGCGTAAAGCGCGTCCACCCGGACAAGATCGTCTTCACCTACCAGGGCGACGGCGACCTGGCCTCCATCGGCATGGGCGAGATCATCCACGCCGCGGCGCGCGGGGAGAAGATTACCACTATCTTCATCAACAATGCCGTCTATGGCATGACCGGCGGACAAATGGCGCCTACGTCGCTGCCCGGACAGGTGACGGCCTCCTCCCCGTTTGGGCGCGACTTGCGTCAGTGCGGCGCACCGATTCGCGTGGCCGAGTTGCTTTCGAACCTGGACGGCACGGTCTATTCTGTCCGTCGCAGCCTCCACGATGCCCGACACGTGATACAGGCGAAGAAAGCCATCAGGACGGCATTCGAGGCTCAAATGAAGGGGCTGGGCTTCAGCATCGTCGAGTTGCTATCCACATGCCCCACAAACTGGGGCATGACTCCGGCCGATTCACTGGATTGGGTACGCGATCACATGCTCCCGACCTACCCGCTAGGCGACTACAAGGTCGCGCCGGAACTGGGAACGACCCGCCTCTAGGGCATATCCCACGGGATCGGATCGCAAATCGAACAAGGAGCATATTTATGTCTACTCCCTGGAACCATCGTTGCGCCCAACGCATGCAATGGATGCACGGCTCGGCAATCCGCGAGTTGCTCAAACTGACCGAGCAGCCCGACATCATCTCATTCGGCGGCGGGATGCCCGCGCCGGAGCTTTTTCCGGTCGAGGCATTTCGCACCGCCGCCGACCGCGTCCTGAAAAAGCAGGGCCGCAAAGCGCTGCAATACAGCGCTACTGAGGGTTATCGACCGTTGCGCGAATGGATCGTCCGCCAAATGGCGCGCTACGGTATCGAGTCCGCGCCGGAAAACGTCTTCATCACCAGCGGCTCACAACAGGCGCTCGATATGCTGGGTATGCTGCTGATCAACCCGGGCGACCTGATATTGACCGAGCGCCCCACCTATCTGGGCGCGTTGCAAGCCTGGCGAGCTTATCAGGCCGAATTCATCAGCGTGCCTGTCGATAATGACGGCCTGCGAGTGGATTTGCTGGAAGAAGCGCTGTGCGCGGGGCCGAAGTTCATGTACATCTTGCCGAACTTCCAGAATCCCGGCGGTGTCACGCTGTCGCTGGAACGGCGACACAAGCTAATCGAGTTCTCCGATCGCTACGGCGTGCCGATCATCGAGGATGATCCTTACGGCGAGCTACGTTATGAAGGCGAGCACCTGCCGCCGCTGGTGGTCATTGATGCCGAGCGGTGTCGCTGGCGCTCCGACCAAACGGTCGGCACAACCGATTATTACGACCAGAGCAAGCCCGGCAATGGCAACGGTCGGGCCTACATGCGGGGTAACGTAATCTACCTAAGCACGTTCTCCAAGACGCTTGCGCCCGGCCTGCGGCTGGCGTGGATGGTCGCGCCGGTCGAGGTCATCCAGCGATGCAATGTGGCCAAACAGGGTATGGATCTGCATACCGCCACATTGAATCAGATGATCGCCCACGAAATCCTGACCGGCGGTGAAGAAGGCGACGACTTCCTGATGGGGCACGTTCGCCTCATTCGGGAAGTCTATCGCGAGCGGCGGGATGCCATGCTGGCCGCCATGGAGCGCCATTTCCCCGATGGCGTCACGTGGACGGAGCCCTCCGGGGGGCTGTTCCTCTGGGTCACCTTGCCCGACTATCTGGACGCGACCGAACTCCTGCGGGATGCACTGAAACAAAAGGTGGCCTACGTTCCCGGTTCGTCATTCTCGCCCGACGGCGGCGGTCAAAACACATTGCGGTTGAACTTTTCCCTTTGTGACCCACTCACGATCGAGCGGGGTATCCGACGACTGGGCGAGGTGTTCGCGAAGGCAATTGAAACGCACACAGTAGAAGCCGAGTATTTCAGAAAAGATTCCGCTCCTGAACCTGTAGCGATCTAGGAAGAACAGACCATGGAAACTTCAATTATCATCGCCGGATTCGGCGGTCAGGGCGTCCTGTTTGCCGGTCAATTATTGGCCTATGCGGGGATGGATGCCGGACAACACGTCACCTGGATTCCATCTTACGGACCGGAAATGCGTGGCGGAACAGCCCACTGCGTCGTCATCGTAAGCGACGAACCGATCGGTGCGCCGGTCGTGTCGCGACCCGACGTAGCCGTCGTACTGAACCTGCCATCCTACGACAAGTACGCGCCGTTGGTGAAACCGGGCGGCCTGCTCGTCGTCAATAGCTCGCTGATCTCGGCCGAACCGAGCCGGACCGACATCGATATCGTCCATGTACCGGCCAATGCCATCGCCGAGGAATGGGGCACGGCCAAGATGCTGAATATGGCCGCCCTGGGGGCGATGCTGGCCGCACGCCCCATCTTGTCGCTGGAGGTGGTTGAAAAGGCCCTGGCAGAGCATCTCCCGGCCGGCAAGCAGCATCTGGTTGACAGTAACCTCCGGGTGGTTCGCCACGGCTATCAGGCAGGTGCACCTGTCACATCCTGACGTTCTCATCCTGCGGCAATCGGGTAAGATAACCTCCCCCGGCCGTCAGTTATGCCCCTCCCACGCAACGGAAAGGGGCATTTTCCATGTCACCCGCACATTGGCGGGCCATTGTTGAATCTTGTAAAATGCTTTCACCTTACATTACCCACTTTGCCCTATGCTCGCGAGATGGTGCGCGCTCGGGCCATTCTGAGGAGAACCAATGAGCCACGGTATCAAGCGCCTATTCCCTGTTCCGTCCGATCTGGATATTGCCCAGGCTGCCAAACCAAAACCAATCTCTGAAATCGCCGCCAAGTTGGGTCTGACGGACGACGATCTGATTCATTACGGCAAGTACAAGGCCAAGGTTCACCTCGATACCTTGCCGAAGCTGGCCAACCGGCCGACAGGCAAGTACGTCGACGTCACAGCCATTACACCCACTCCGCTGGGCGAAGGCAAAACAACAACCTCCATTGGGCTGGTTCAAGGTCTCGGGGCGTTGGGACACAACGCTATCGCCTGCATCCGCCAGCCCAGTATGGGACCAACCTTTGGCATCAAGGGAGGCGCGGCCGGCGGCGGCTATAGCCAGGTAATCCCAATGGAGGACTTTAATCTCCATCTGACGGGCGACCTCCACGCCATCACTGCCGCCCACAACCTGGTAGCCGCGGCCATCGACGCACGTTGGTATCACGAAGACCGGATGAACGACGAGAAGCTGGCCAAGGTTGGCCTGAAGCGGCTGGATATGGATCCCTATCGCCTGACATGGAACCGGGTGACGGATACCAACGACCGCGCGTTGCGTAAAATCGTCGTCGGGCTTGGGCCGGACGAAGACGGCCGCCCGCGCCAGACCGGTTATGACATCACCGTCGCCAGCGAGATCATGGCCATCCTCGCGTTGGTCAACGGCGACGACTACAAGAGCGCTCTTAAGGACCTGCGGACGCGCGCCGGTCGCACCGTCATCGGCACGAACAAGGACGGCAAACCCATCACACTCGAAGACCTGGGCGTGGCCGGTGCAGTGACGGTCATCATGAAGGACACACTGCACCCCAACCTGCTCCAGACATTGGAGGGACAACCTGCCTTTGTCCATGCCGGACCATTTGCCAATATTGCCCATGGCAACTCATCTATCCTGGCCGATCGACTGGCCCTGAAACTGGGAGATTACATCGTTACGGAATCGGGCTTCGGCGCCGACATCGGCATGGAAAAGTTCTTCAACATCAAGTGCCGCTACTCCGGCCTTCTCCCCGACTGCGTGGTGCTCGTCGCCACCATCCGGGCGCTGAAAATGCATGGTGGCGGGCCGCGCGTCGTGGCCGGGCGGCCGCTTGACAAGGCATATACTGAGGAGAACATCCCCCTGGTGGAAGCGGGCATGGCCAACCTGGCGGCCCACATCCGCAACGCCAAGCGATACGGCATCCCGGTGGTTGTGGCCGTCAACAGGTTCCCGACCGATAGCCAGGCTGAAGTTGAAGCGGTGATGCGGGGCGCGATCGCCGCCGGGGCAGAAACGGCCGTGATGAGCGATCACTGGACCAATGGCGGCGACGGTGCGACGGAACTGGCCGAAGCCGTTGTAGCAGCATGTGAAAAGCCATCCAACTTTGAATTCCTCTACCCGCTCGACCTGCCGATCAAGGACAAGATCGAGATCATCGCCAAGCAGATGTATAGCGCGGGCGAGGTTATCTATGAATCACAGGCCGAGAAGCAGATCAAGTCCTATGAGGACAACGGCTTCGGCAACCTGCCCATTTGCATGGCGAAAACACATCTGAGCATCAGCCACGATCCGACACTGAAAAACGCGCCGTCGGGCTACACATTGACGGTCCGCGAAGTCCGGGCGTCGGTGGGTGCGGGCTTCATTTACCCTCTACTGGGCGAGATGCGCACGATGCCCGGTTTGGGCACGCGCCCCGCCTTCATGAACATCGATATCGACGACGACGGCAAGATCGTCGGGCTATCCTGATAACCGGCGGAAGAGGCGGCCAACCACGACGGGACGGCCGCCTCTTCCCCACACAAAAGACGCAAGGTCGCCCAATCCTGCATGCCACATCACACGGCTGAGTGGCGCACCGGCTTTCTTCAGCCAGGAACCAAGGGGATTATGACGAGATATCAGATCATGTATTGGCATGACATCCCCGTACAGGTGAGAGCCGGTGGGCGAGGCAATCGTGCGAGCGTGGAATTGCCGCGTCGATTCCAGGTAGCCGTGGACAACGCAGC
>JACDJA010001728.1_pt1 | contig 17422 bp, 10 predicted proteins | sample 7449241 | NCBI WGS metagenome assembly JACDJA01 (sample SAMN14253289, study PRJNA609438) | sludge metagenome | isolation source: initial anaerobic sludge | collected 2018-12-20 | reverse complement strand
CTTGAACGCCGCGCTTGCTGTACTGAGTGACCAGTTCGCGGTATGGCTCGGTCAGAACCCGAAGAACAAGCAGTGGTTCGTCAACCTGTACGACAAGTTCTTTGCAGAAATGGCAGTAGCCTGAACCCTCAAGCCCCGGTCCATAAGACCGGGGCTTTTGCTTGATCTGGAGGCGCGGGCGTGGGAAACCATGCTACTTCTGCTATTCGTAGCAAAAATAGCGTGGTGCAGCAGCCCGCCAGGCTAGATCCCGCGGCCGAGTGACCTGGCTTCGGCGTAGGTAGCCCTCTCGTCTGCGGACATGCCGCGGATGCGTACTTGCCCCAGGTGGCGTTCCGGCTGGCGCTGTTTGCCCTGTTCGCGCAGGCTGCGGTGATCGACGCGGGCTTCGTGTCCGTTCTCGGCGAGCGCCTCATTCTGAAGGTTGGCGATGGCCTTTCGCGTGTAAAGGACGTTCGCACGCAGTTCCAGCGGTGACAGTCCGCCACTGTCCTTGCGACAGCCGCCGAGTTCCGGCTGTTTCGCGTTATACCGCGAGAACATCCGCCCCGGTTCGCGTTCGATCCCGTCCGGCAGGCGATCCGAGTACATCAGATGCACATGCGGGTTCGGGATGGCGCCGAGCGAGCCATCGGGCGCATGAATCGCGTACTGGTAAGGTTTATTCCCGACCAGTTCAAGCACTAACCTTTCCGCGAGGGCGATGAGTTGATCGAAGGTCAACTCGTTCGGTAGTGCGATTTCGTGTTCGCGGTAAGCTGCGCCGTTCTCGCGCTCGTGCCTGTCTGCCATTCCCCAAAAGAGGTAGGGGTTGTTCGCTGCCCATGCCGGCATGTTGCCGTAGGAGGTATAGATCAGGTCCTCGCCGCGACTCTCGTACCGACCATGACGCTCGATGTAGGCGGCGTGCTCACGTGCGGTGCCTTTCTTGCCGCTCTTGATACGGTGGTGGAAGCTAGCCATAAACGTATTACCCTTTTTCTGTGGTCAACAAAAAACCGACGGTAGCGATACCGTCGGTTGCCATTGGGGATGGGATTTCAGTCTGTTTTGGGACGTCCGCGGGGAGAAACGGTAAGTGCGCGTCCGTAATCCCCCTACTAACCAGTGATCAAGTCATCACTTCACCCAGTTAGCCAGTAGTCAATTCCATCTCCATACACATGAGCATAGTTGTGTAGGAAAAATAATCGAGGCCTATGTATTTGGCTGGTAGTTACGAATCTTCTCGTATCGGGTGTGTAGCCGATCATGAGCGATGACAAAGTCATTCGCTGCCTGAATCATCCGGTTACGGTAGGCACTGATCTGTTCAACGATCAGCTCAGGAGACAGCGACAGGAAGATGTCCCTTATCAGCTCGGATTGGGCCAGTTGTAAGGCTTTGTGAGAGTCGGTCATGTCCTTTCTTCCGAGCATCGCGTAGAGGTACCACCGCATCCTCTCCGAGTAGAGGTATTGCACCGTCCACGGGATGTATTGCGTCTCTTCCCTGATGCGCTGATCCAGTTGTCGTTGCGGATCGATCCTGGGAGTGTATTTGGTGGGCTTCTTTACCAGATTGGCCTTGTTGATCCGCTGGTGGAAGACGGAAGCGAAGGCGGCAGCGACATGGACTATGCCGATGGGCTTCGACTCAGGAGCTACTGGTAATTTTGCCTGTTCGAGATAAATGAGCATGACGAGAGTGGCACGAGCGATGTCCTGCTTGAATGCCCGGTTGTCGTAATCAAACCCCGATGCCATCGTAACGATCTCAACGAGAGGGGCCATGTGCCGTTTACAGAAATCCCCCATCTCGTAGATGGATAGAAAGTTGGTGTCTTTCAGGATTTTCCGATCAAGCTGCGTCGAGATGTCAGCGCATATCTTCTCGAAGCTGAGGCTCATGTTCGAGATAGGGCGATCATGCGGTATAGAAAGCTTCGTAGCTAGCTGAAAGTGGAGGCGGTGAACGTAGTCGAGAATCTTGAGATAGACGCATGTGGCGACGTGCGCCCGTGGTTCGCGCTTGAGCGGGCTTATCAACGACAGGAATTGGCGAGTTTTGTCTGCCAGGTAGTCGTCTGCATCCTTCATCAGATCGTCTTCAATGTGGATATGGGTTAGGAGGATGTCGTCCACTGCCTCGTTCGTGTCACGCCGGTACTGCTCTCGGAGCTTCCTAGGGTCGCCAATCGCATTGATCTGTTCGATTTCGACCTGATCTATTTCCGTTTCAAGCCCCGCGATGATGCGGCTGATCTGGCGCTTTACATCTTCTCCCTTCGGGGAAGACGGCATGGTCAGGAAGTCCATCGTGCCATGCGAGTCACCTTTCGGGAATTCGAGCAGTTTGATCAGGTGTGCATCAATGTACCGGGATTCTCTGTGCAGCAGTTTGATCGTCTTCAGTGTTGATAGCGGATGCATCTCGGTGATGCTGCGGTATTCCTTTACCGTGATTGAAGAAAGAAATCGGAGCACCGTGCCCAGACTCTTGATGTCGTAAGCGGAGCCACTGTCATCGGCTCTTTCCTGATTCAATTCGGCAAGCAATTCCTTGATGGTTCCAATTTGTTTCCCCGCCGGATCAGGGTTGTTTCCGAAATTGAATCGAGGTTGATACGCAGCAGATTGTTGAGCAGCAACCGATTCCTTGATCTTGACGGGCATTACTTCACCATCTCCATCAGTTTGCTGAAGCTGTCCACCACCTCGTACTTGACGTTCTCAGGCGCGTATCGCCGGTTCATTTCGTCGAAGAACTTGCTGGCGCACTCGATCTTGGTCTCCTCGATCTTGCGCAGTTCCATCTTGGACATGGAACCCTTGGTTTCCGCCACGAAGTAGACGTGCTTGACCTGGCCTTCCTTGAAGCTGATGGCCCAGTCGGGGTTGTAGTCGCCTACCGGGGTGGGAATCAGGAATCCACGCGGCAGCTTGGCGTAGACGACCACGTCACTGCTGGTGTCCAGCTCGGTGACGAAGTTGCGCTCGACCTTTGAGTCGGTCAGCACGTAGTCGTAGATGTGGTGCTTGAGCTTGTCACCGGCATGGGTGAAGTCCTGCTTGGTCATCCCGGCCGTGAAGATGTCCGTGTCGTAGCGTTCCTCCACCGGGTCGTAAGCCAGGTGCTCGACGATCATGGTGGCTTTCTGCTCGTTGATGAGTCGGATGGCCTCGACGATGAAACTCTCGGGGTTGAGCCTGTACTGCGCGAAGACTGCGGCGTTCATTCCCTTGAGGATATCGGCCACCGTGCGCCGGGTGAGCTTGGTTCCTTCGGCGAGCTTGCCGATCAGGTCGTAACGCACGTCGGAATGGACAGAGGCGCGATGATTCTCGACCACGCTCTCACCGACGCGGAAACCCTTTCCGCTTTCGAGCTGGTCACGATCCACCGCGTCTTCCTGCGCACCACTGACGATCACGTATTGCAGTGGTGTCACCCGAAGACCGACGCTGTCGGCCCGATCGTTGATCGTACTCACGGCCTTCTTCACTAGCTCATCGCTGTCGAAGTGCACGCTGTAGGCCGCCTTGCGGTTGATGCGGTTCCATAGCGCCTTGAACTCCTGCTTATCGAAGTTCGCGTTGAGCGGATTGCGCTTCGGCTTGCGGCCATCGTCGATGTCGGGCAACTGCGCTGCGTTGAAGACACTGTCGATCAGCATGACAACCTGTGCTTCGTACGGACGCAGCTCTGCCGGCAGTTCGGCCAATGCACCATCCTTTTTGGCCTGGTGGTAGACGTTCGTGATGCTGTCGTTGTCGTCGGTGTAATCGTTCTTGAGCAGGTACTTGTAGATCTGCTTCGCCATGGCCGGCGTGACGGATACCTCGCCCTGTTCGGTCTTGAGCACCTTGCCGGCGAAGTAGTGCTCGTCGGCCTTGCGCGGGCGCTCGGACAGCGCCTTGGTCATGTCCTCCTGCAGACCGGCTACGAAATCCTTGTAACTCTCACTGGCCACTACGGTGAGCAGGTTGATGTCATGGACGGTGACCGGGTTGTCCATGCGATCGCCTTGCTGGTTCACGGCAAGGCGCAGTCCGCGACCCACCTCCTGGCGGCGCGAGACGGTGTTGTCGCTGTGCTTGAGGGCGCAGATCACGAATACGTTGGGGTTGTCCCAGCCTTCGCGCAGGGCCGAGTGCGAGAAGATGAAGCGCACCGGTTCGGCGAATGACAGCAGGCGCTCCTTGTCCTTCAGGATCAGGTCGTAGGCATCCACGTCGTCGGACAGGCCGGCGTTCTCGCCACGCTTGGCGACGGTGGGGTCGGTCAGGCGCTTGCTCTTCTTGTCTATGGAGAAGTAGCCGCTGTGGGTCTTGTCGACGGCGATGCCCTTCAGATGGCGGGTGTAGGGCGTTTCGTCCAGCTGCAGCACCTCGTTGAGGTACTGGGTGTATTCCTCCTCGAAGATGCGTGCATACTCGCCTTTCTCATCGGCAGCGGTGTAGTCGCGATACTTCGCCACCTCGTCGATGAAGAACAAGCTCAGCACCTTTACACCCTGTGAGAACAAGGCCTGCTCCTTGTCGAAGTGCGCCTTGATGGCCTCGCGGATCTGAATGCGGCGCAGCATGGCCTCGTTCACGTCGCCCGTCGCATCGCCCACAGTCAGTTCCACGCCGTTGGTGAAGCTCAGGGTGTCGGTGTTGGCGTTGATGTCGGAGACGACGAAGCTCTGGCGGTATTGGTCCAGCTCGTCGGAGAGCGTGAACAGGTTGTCGCCCTTCTTCAGCTTGCGCATCGTGCGCTTGATCTTGCCGCCGGCGAGCTTCTGCTCGAACTCCACGCGGGCTTCAGGTGGCTTCTTGCTCGAAACCTCGATGGACTGCAGGTACAGATAGGCATTCGTGCCGGTCAGCCCCTTCATGGTGATGCCGCGCACCGCGATCTTCTTCACCAGCTTCTGGTTATAGGCATCCAGCGCGTCGAGACGATGTACCTGGTTATGGCGGGTCTTGTGGGTGGCTGAGTAGCGCAGCACCATCAATGCCTTGAACGCCTCCAGTGACTTGAGCGTCGCCGCACCTTCCATCTTCTGTGGTTCGTCCAGAATCAGAATGGGCCGGTTGGCGCTGATGACGTCGATGGGCTTGCGTGACTGGAAATCGTCCAGCTCCTCGTAGATGCGCCGGTTGTCCTTGCCGGTGGCGTTGAACGCCTGCACGTTGATGACCATCACGTTGATGCCGGCATCCGACGAAAAGCTCTCCAGCTGGTGCAGCTGCTTGGAGTTGTAGATGAAGAACCGGGCCTTCTTGCCGTAAGTTTCCTGGAAGTGGTCGGCGGTGATCGCCAGCGACTTGGCCACGCCCTCGCGGATGGCGATGGAGGGCACCACGATGACGAATTTGCTCCAGCCGTACTGCCGGTTCAGCTCGAAAACCGTCTTGATGTAGCAGTAAGTCTTGCCGGTGCCGGTTTCCATCTCGATGTCGAGGTTCACCGACGACACCTTGGTCTTGGTGAGTGCTGCGGAGGCGGTGAGGTTCTGGCTGTGCTGCACCTTCTGGACGTTCTCAAGTAGGGCCTGATCGGTCAGCAGCAAGTCGGCGTTCCGGAAACCATCGCCGCCGCTCACAGTGCTGCCGATGGTCTGGCCCTTGGCCTGCTTGCCCGGGTCGATGCGGTAGCTCACAGCGCGGGCGCTGGCAGGTGGCTGGCCGGCAAAACAGTCCACCACCGCCTGCACGGCGGCGGTCTGATAGGGCTGGATCTTGAACTTGAGCTTCATGGTGTTCCTGCGAGCGTTCCTTTCTGCAAGGCTTCTGCAAAGCCTGCTTGCAGAAAGGATTAAGTGATTGATTTATAAGCGCTTATGTGTGAGCGGCGCGCGCTTTCATTCTGCAAGCAGCCAGACCGGGTGCCCACGGCTGCCGGTGTTGCGGATACGCCCCTTGCGCCGCAGGTTCGTCAGCAGGTTGGCGATCTTGTTGTCCTTCTGCTTGTCGTTCAACGCGTCGCTCAGCTTGTCCATCAGTAGCTTGTTGATTTCGGCGCGGCTCGCCGAGCCTTTCAACGTCAGGTAGTCGGTAATGAGCTTTGCGTAATAGTCGTCGTCCTGGGCGCGCGTGCGGATGTAATCGGCGACGCTTGCGGTTGCCTTGGCAACCTCGGCTGAAACGAAGTAGTTCGGCTTACGGCCCTCAATCAGCCCACCCTTGCGCAGGCGCGCAGCGGCCTCGTCCGGAATCGGCAATTTCTTCTGCACCCGATCCAGCGCCAGCACGTCGGCCAGCGGCAGATCGGTACGCTGGATCAGCAGGCGGCTGTAAGCCGGGTCGACCACGCCACCGTAGATGGTCATCTTCACGGCCCCGGTATCGCCAAGGTCGTAGTCGGGCATCGGGAAGTAGCGCCTTGCCTGGCGCATGTACATGTCGTGGATGCCGTAGCCCATGGTGTCGATCATGTTCAGCTCGGCCATGGCCTGCGCGAGGAAGGGGTTGCGATAACGCCGAGGGGTTCGGGTGCCGTCGATGTAGTCGCCCGGTTGTCCTTCAAAGAACGCGCCTTCGTTTTCGAATACCAGCCGGTCGGGCAGCTCCGTTACCACCACACGCCCGTTGCGGGCGTAGTCCTGATGCGCGATGCAGTTGTGCAGGGATTCCAGCACGATCTTCTGGTCGTACTTGGCCACCTCGACCGGCACCAGTTCGTCTTGCGGCAGGATGCGCAGCTGGATGTTGCGGATGCGCTGATACAGGCGCGTGCTGCTCAGCAGGAAGGGCGGCCCGAAGTGCTCGTAGGCGCGCTCCTGGCCGACCAAGTTCCACGTCAGTTGCGCGGGATGAGGCGAGAGGTGGTGGGCCGATTCGGCTTTGCCCAGCAAGAGCAAGGTGGTGCGGGTGATTTGGCCATCCCGGGTGACACGCGCACAGTCGAGGAAGGTTTCCAGCGGCCACTTTGCAACGTCTTCCGGGGCGAAGCTGTTGGCGTGCTTCTGGGCAAAGGATTCACGCGCCTTGCGCACGGCAGCTTCGTCCAGGTCGTCCAGCGTTGCCGTGGTAACGAACTGAGCCGTCCAGTCCAACGTGAGGGTCTGGTTGCGGATTTCGTCGAGCTTGTCCAGGCCCAAGGAGACTAGGCTTTCCCCGGCGCGAGCGTAGTAGTGTCCCTTCCACGAAATGGCGATGCCGCGCGGCGCGGCCGGGATCTGGAACAACAAGACGCGACCGTCGGTGTGCTGGAGCTCATGGATGTCGCGGAAGGTAAGGCGCGGATCAGTGTTCTGGGTGATCTGCATCTTCAACTGGTGCAGGCGCTCGGCCTCTTGCCGGTATGCCGTGCCTACGACAGTACGGCTGCGATTGTTCACGCCAAATACCAGCCAGCCAAAGTTCGCTCCGCGCAGGTTGGCCTCGTTGGCCAATGCGGAGAAATACTTGCCGATGTCATCGGTGCTGTAGTCGTTACCGGCCTGCTTGAACTCCGCCACCTCGTTTTCCCAGGTGGCGATCAGGCCGTCCAGCAGTTGCGTCAGTTCAACTTGATCCATAACGCCACCTCACAGGCACTTCACTTCGGTGGCGGGCGAGAGCAGCTTGAAGATCTGTTCGATGTTGATCTTCACCGTGCTGTCCTTGAAACCGGCGTCACGGAACACCGCGCGCAGCGGCTGGTGCGTGGCCAGCCCCTTGGCGAAGGCGTCGTCGATGCCGCCCGCGTGGTCGAAGCAGGCGGCCAGCGCGTTGTCGTCCACGAAGTACACCTCCTTGCCCTGGATCTTCTTCTTCTCGATGGGCAAGGCCAGGTCCACGCCCCAGTCCAGCATCACCTGGAACAGCAGGTCGAAGGCAGTGCGGTCGGGCTTGATGTTGTCCACGGCGGCGAACAGGCCTTCCTGGGTCACGGCATCGGGGGTGTAGTACACGTCGGCCATGTTGGAGGTGTCGATTTTCAGGACGCGGAAGCCGGTGTCCTTGTCCCAACTGTCGTGACAAGTTCCAGCGAGCACATTCTGGCCCGCACGTCGGATACGCTCACGGCTGACCTGGGGAATCGTCTTGAAGCCAGCTTGAAAAGCCGGTGTGTCCGCAGCTGTGGGTTCGTCGAGTTGCACCATAATGAAACGGCGATTGCTGCCATCGGTCGCGTTTTGCAGCATGACGGAGTGAGCTGTCGTCGAAGAACCCGCAAAGAAATCGACGATGATGTCGTCACCTTGAGTGAGCATCTCGACAAGCTCCTGCAGCACCAGCTCGTCTTTTGGAAAGTCGAACAGGTCGCCGCCCATGAGCGCGCGCAATCGCTTCGAGGCGGCGCGGCCGTCCTGATAGAACACGCTGTAGGGTGTTTGCTGCTCTTTGTCTTTCAGGTAGGACTTGATGCAAGGGACGGCATTCTCATCTTCGCCAAAATGCACGCGGTCATCGGTGATCCACTCCTGCATACGCTTGGGATCACTGGTCATCCAGCCACGGGAAGGAATCTTGACCGGCTTTCGGGTGACAGGATGAAGCACCTCATACTTCGGGCCGCCACCGCCTGGCCATGAAATGTTGTCCGGGAAGTAAATTCCACGAACATCGACGTGTGCGTAGTGCTTATGTGCCTTGGAGGGATGACTATCGGGGAGTGACCGAAACCACTCTTTCATCCCTTCGGTCATCGCTTTGTAGTCATCTCCGTGCTGGCGCTTCAAGCGGTCGTGCTGGGCGTAGATATCCTCAAGCCCCTTCTTGCGCTGCCGCCAAGTGATCTGCTTCTCGCGAAGATATTCAGCGTCGCGGGCATAACAGACGATGTATTCATGTGAAACCGAAACCAGTCTGGAGTCGTTCTTCCGCCCGGCGGCCCAGACCATGTCGGCTATGAAGTTGGATTGGCCAAAAACCTCGTCCATGACCAGACGCAAGCGCGGATGCTCGCCTTCATCGCAGGAAACAAAGATGGCGCCATCGAGCGTGAGCATGTTTTTCGCCAAACGAAGGCGGGGCGCGATCATGGTCAGCCAATTGGAATGAAAGCGCCCGTTGCCTTCAGGGTTGGCAACAAGGCGAACTCCTTCTGCCGTGCGTTCACCTGATTCGATTTCGTGAGCCGTTTGCTCGGAAGCAAAGCTGTCCTTGTAGATGAAGTCCTTGCCCGTGTTATACGGCGGGTCGATGTAGATCATCTTCACCTTGCCCAGATACGTCTCCTGTAGCAGCTTCAGTGCCTCCAGGTTGTCGCCTTCGATGAACAGGTTCTTCGTAGTGTCGAAGTCCGCGCTTTCCTCGCGGCAAGGCCGCAAGGTCTTGGCAATCGGCGCGTTCGCCGTCAACAGCGCCTCGCGCTTGCCAGGCCAGTTGAGCTGATAACGCTCCTGCGGCCCTTCCACTAGCGATTCGGACAAGGTCTGCCTGAGCTGGTCGAAATCCACCGTCAGCTGCACGCCGCCATCCTCGCTCGGGCCTTCCGTCACGCAGTCCGGAAACAGTTCGCGTATCCGCGCGATGTTGCTCTGGGTGAGGTCGGGGGAGTGCATCTTCAGCTTTTCCATCGTGTGCTTCTCAGCGCTCATGCTTCAGTGGAAGTGTCGTGATCTTTGAGGTCGGCGAATTTCGCCGCCATCGTCGAGTTGCCCCGGGTCAACTTCTTGATCGTCAGGTCTTCGGCCTTGTCGTTGGCTAGCCGAAGGTTGTTGGCCGATTTGTACAGCGCATCCTTCGTCTTCTCCAGATCCTTGATGGCTTCGTCGATGCGGTGGATCGCCTCTTCAAAACCGTCGGACGCGAGGCGCCAGTTCCGTCCAAACGTTTTCTTGAAGTCTTCCAGCTGCGTCTCGAACCGTGTGATGTCGAGGTTCTGCGCGCGAACCTGGGCCAGCTCCGACCGGTAAGCCAGGGACTTCATTGCCGCATTGCGCAGCAGCGTGATGATGGGGATGAAGAACTGCGGGCGTACCACGTACATCTTCGGGTAACGGTGGAAGACGTCCACGATCCCGGTGTTGTAGAACTCGCTTTCGGGTTCAAGCAGGGAGACCAGGACGGCATATTCGCAGCCCTTCTCCGTGCGATCCTTGTCGAGCTCCTTCAGGAAGTCCTCGTTCTTCTTCTTGCTGGCGGTTTCGTCGCCCTCGTTCTTCATCTCGAACATGATCGAGACAATTTCCGTGCCGTCTTCGGCCAGGTCGCGGAAGATGAAGTCGCCCTTGCTGCCGCTGCGCGCGTCGTTGTCCTTCTCGAAGTAGGCGTGCGGGAAGGCGGTGGCACGGATGCGGTTGAACTCGGTTTCGCAGTGCTGCTCAAGGCTCTCGCCGATCATCTTGGTCGACAGCTTTGCCTTCATGTCCTTGAGGCGGTCGATGGTGTCTTCGCGATCCTTGAGCTGGGTCTCGTATTTTTCCGTTAGTGACTTCTCGGCGAGGCTCTTCTCAAGCTCTACGCGTTCGAGACTGTTCTTCAGCCCGTCACGCTCTTTCTCGACCACGCTGACGGCCTTCGTGAGCGCAAGCTGTTGGGCCATCTCGGCACCTTCGAGCTTGGCCTGCAACGCCTGAATCTCCGCATCTTTCGCGGCAGCGGCTTTCTGTACCGCATTTGCCAGTGTCGCCTCGGCGAGCTTGGATGCAGACTCCAGATCACGCTTGGCTTGCGCCAGATCGTTGGCGAGCGTGTTGCGCTCCTTCTCGACCGGCCCCAGGGCTTCGGTTACGGCTAGCTTGCGCGCAGACTCACCGGCATCGAGCTTGGCCCTCAGTTCCTTGATTTCAGCATCTTTGGCCGAAGCTTCCTTCTGCAATTCGCTGGCGAGCTTGGCCTGGGCGAGCTCGACTGCGGTGCGCTTGTCTTGATCGGCGAGCGCCAGCCGCTCATGCAGCTGCTTGTCGAACTCCTTGTCGCGGACCTGCTTCAGGATGTCCGCGTAGCGTGCCTCATCGATCTTGAATGCCGTGTGGCAGTGCGGGCAGATGATCTCTTGCATCGCTATTCACCTTTCGCCTTGGCGAGGATTTGCAGCAGCATCTCGGGCACTGCATCGTCTGCTTTGAGCGTTGCTGCGCGGTATGCGAGCTGATTTTTCGCAAGGCTGATGCCTGTGGCAGCTTCAACGGCTGCGCAGGCAGTGCCCCATGCAGCCCAGTTTGCCGACAAGAATGCTTCAAGGTGATCCTCAAAGATTGCGGCTTTTTCAGAGACGACGGCAGACGGAAAATCTTCCTCATGCATGCCGAAGTACCGCAGTAGTTTACGGTTCTCTGCTGTAAGGTTGTTCCGCTCTTTGTCGATATCATCTTGTTTCTTGTTCTTTGCCTTGGCGCGCGTCTCAAACCCGCCGTCTGCATCGAAGAGTGCGTAGACAGGTACGCCGATCGACGTCAGGATCGCATGCGCTAGTGGTATTGATGTCTTTGATCCTACGGGAACAATCGAGACACCTGTCGCCTCAAGCGAGCCAGGAGAAAGCCTATCGCCGATTCCGTAAAACACGGATAACTCTGTCGTGCCTTCCACAAGGAAGGCTCGGTTAGCGAAGAGTGCTATGGCGAGCTGGTCGGCAACGTTATGGTCAAGTCGTCGATCTACGACATCACCATCAACTACTCCCTGTAGCGTCGCCTTCACATGGGCAACCGTTGCGTAGTGAACAGAAACCACCGGGGTCGCGCCTGCTGATCTCGTCAGCCGTCGGATTTGATCGAAGTGGCGAGCTTCAAGGAAGAAAGGGCTATGCGTTGCGTAAGTTACCTGGATGCGTTTGCTGGGATCTTCGGCGAGCGACCTGAGTACCTTCGCAAACGTCTGCGCCTGAATGGGGTGTTGATAGAGCTCAGGCTCTTCAATCGCCAAACAGATGACCCCATCGGTCGAGGCAGCCCCCGACTGTGCCAAGAGCTGTAGCGCCGAGATCAAGATAGTGCGCTGGAAGCCGTGCCCTTGTCGCTCTACGGCTGTCTCAGTTGCGCCGTCACGCACTGCTACCTCGAATGTGGTTCGGGGAGCCTTGAGTTCAACCTCAGCGGGAGCAACGGTGACGGTTCGACCTGGCGAGTAAGACGTGACAACCTCATTTAAGCGTGTTGTTACGGCTTCAAGTTGGCTCTTGAACTTTTCTTCGTAGACATGCTGTTGCTTGGTGCGTGACTCCTCGACAATTCGTGCGATTTCCTCATCTGCGGCGGCACGATCGACTGAGCGCTCAAGAATCTTGCCAATGATGCTTGACTTGCCATCGACGGACTCCTCGCTTGCGCGAAGATCGGCAGTGACCAGGACGAAGTCGAAGAGACCACTCATCTTGCCGCCACTGTTGAAGCCGAAAAAGTTGGTCTGTAAAGCTTCCGGGGCTTCAACGAGCTGGTCGATATGGTCAGTTTCCCAAGCTGTCATGAATTGGTTGGCTGCGTCCACATTGCTCCAGGCAGGCAGGGCAAGCGATGCGTCCGAGGTTCGCAATTCGTTGTAAGCAGCCTTCTTTTCGGCAGCCGATGTCTTCGCGCGTATAGCGCTGAACGGTTCGTAACTTTTCGAGTTTGCAGACAGGCTTTCAGCCCCGTCTGGCTTGCGTTGTTTCCATGCAGTGAATGTGGCGGTTCCTTCCGGAGCATATTTGCCGAGTGCCTCGCGATCTTTTTCTGAGATGTCAGCGAATGTGACCTGAACCTCGATGTCTTCGCCTGTTGCCCCAAACGAGCAGTCTTTCTCTGTCAGTGAGCCAGGTTTGCCGTTGAAGAACCAATCGAGCGCACGAAGCACGGTGGACTTGCCGGTTCCGTTGGGCCCGATGAAGGTTGTGACGGAGTCGAAGGGGATCGTCACGTCTTTCAACGTGCGGAAGTTCCTGATCCGGACAGCTTGAATTTTCATTTCAGTTTTAGCTCCCTCAGACTGTCGTCGAGCATCGTTCAAGTTCTTCCAGTTGGTTCTTCAACTGTCGTAGTCCAGCATTGAGCTCCACTTTGCGATTGAACTGCCGCTCCGTCGCAAGCTGTGAGGCGGCCTTGTCCATCTCTTTCCGCAACGTACGTACCTTGCCCGCGCGCTCGACCAGCACCGGCAACGATTCGTTCGGGCGATGGGTCAGTGGGATCAGCGCATGCAGCACCTGCTCGTACAGCCCGCCAAGATTCAGTGCAACCGGCAGGGTGACGCGTGGGCGCTCCGCCGCGATCCAATCGGCAGCGAAATAGTCCGAGCATACCCAACGACCAGCCTCGGCCTCACTGGGGCGCTTGTAGCAGGCGATCACCTGAAGACGATCCTGGTAGTGCAACTCGAACAGGATCGGAAACGGGATGGCCTTGTCGATGCATCGCAGGACATCGTGATGAAGCTCCTGCGCCCTGAGCTGCACGCTGAAGACCTGGATCTCCGGCACGCCTGGTGAGGCAGGCAAGTTGGTGGTATCGGGAGCCAGCTTGTATTGCCAGACGACCTGTTCGACTTGCTCGGTGAACAGGCCTTTGAGACGGGCTCCGACTTTGCCGCGTTCGTAGAGCTTGGCCTTGGGGACGGCGCGTCCGAAGGCAGCCTTGGCGGGATAGAAGAAAAGGGCTGTACCTGCGTGCCGGGTCATGCGGCTTCCAGCACGACAAGGAAGGCGATCAACTCGAAGTCGTCCAATCCAGCGATGGTTTGGGTCAGTGCAGTGGTCCTGCCCCCTGAAAACAGGCTGTCGATGTCTTTCTCTTCCTTCACTTCGACCATCGAGCGGATGGCCTTGCCCAAGAGGTCGGAGTAGGCCTGCATGTTGCGGCCGTCCGCCGTCTCGCGGTTGAACTGTTCGCATAGGGGAAGGAAGGGCTCGTCTTGCCCTTTGCAGCAGGTACGCGCCAGATCGAGCAGGCGCTTCACTTCGGTCTGGTCGTGGACGACGTTGCCGTCACGGCCGATATAGATCAGGTAGTACGGGTGCAAGCGGTTGTGCTGAGGCTGGTTGGCCGTCGGGTTGATGTCCGCATTGCGGTTGCGCAGGGTGAACAGCACGCCGGGCGGCAAGCCGAGCTCAATATGGGCCGGAACAACGGCGTGCAGGCCGTTGGGAGCGTTCTTCAGCTCGCCGTGCGCCTTGACGTAGTTCAAGAGATCCATGCGGAAGTCGTTGAGGCCGAGGTCGGTGATCGATACGCCGGCCTTTACGTCTTCCAGTTCGATCACTTCCTCCTGCAAGCGCCGGAGTTGTTCCTTGCGGTAGGCCACGTCATTGGCTTGGGCCGAGAGCACGTTGTCGTCGCCGGTGGCGGTGACGTCGACGATGGTCATGCGGCTTTCCACGCGCTCCTTGAGGTTGATGTACTCGTCCAGCGAGATGTCAGGCCAGTAGTTCGCCAGCTGGATGCTGCTGTTCGGCGACCCGATGCGGTCAATGCGGCCGAAGCGCTGGATGATGCGCACCGGATTCCAGTGGATGTCGTAGTTGACGAGGTAGTCGCAGTCCTGCAGGTTCTGGCCTTCGGAGATACAGTCGGTGCCAATCAGCAAGTCGATTTCAGCCGGCTCCTGTGGCAGCACGATGGCTTTTTCCTTGGATCGTGGCGAGAACAGCGTCAACAGCTCCTGGAAGTCGTACTTCGTGGCGAGGGTGGACTTGGGCCGGGTGCTGCCGGTGACCTCGGCACTGTGCAGGCCATGGTTGGCCCATAACTCGGGTGTGAGGTTGGCGTAAAGGTAGTCCGCCGTATCGGCGAAGGCGGTGAAGATCAACACCTTCTTGTTGTCGGGGTTGATCGGCCGGGCAATCTTGCCTTGCACCAGCGTCTTGAGGTGTTGGAGCTTCGCGTCATTTGCTGGCGTGATCTTCTCCATCTCGGCGAAGAGCGTGGCGATCACGTCGAGGTCGCGTTGCAGATCGAACTGCCAGCGCGGCAGGTCCATGTCGGCCAGGTCGATCTTGATTTTGTTGCCTACGTTCAAATCACTGCGATCGGCATTCAGCCAGTCGTCCTCTTCCGCATCCAAGCTGTCGAGCGCTGCCGTGTGGTCGCTCACGCTGCCCTTGCCGCCGTTGGTCTCGAAGGCTTCGACCTTGCCCAGCGTCTGCTGGTGGTTGTTCTGCAGCATATTCAAGGTCAGTCGGAAGGCGGCGACCGAGCTTTCCAGGCGTTTGAGCAGGTTGACGGTGAGCAGCTTCTTCAGGCTTTGTTCGCGGTCTATCTGGCGCAACGCGCCGCGACCACCCGCTACCTGGGTGTCGTATATGTCTTCGTACTTCTTGATGCGGCTGGGAAGGATGTAGCTCAGTGGCGCGTAGATCGCGAGGTTGAGCTTGGCAAGCTGCTCGAAGATGTCGTTGAAGCTCATGACATCCGTCCGCGTGGTCAGCGGGCAGTGGAACGACAGTGGCTTGCGACGCTCCGGGAAGTTGCCAATGTCACGGGTGTCGTAAAACGTCTGGATGTGTTTGCGCGAGCGGGCGATGGTGACGCTGTCCAACAGCTCGAAGAAATCGAAGTCCAGTGCATCGAGGATGGCGCGCGGCGTGCGCTGCTCCGGCGGCAGCAGCGACCAGGCGTTGAAGGCACGTTGCGCGTTGCGAAACACCTCTTCCACCGACTTGCTGGTGCGAAGCTTCTTGTTGAGGTTCTCTGAGTCGCCCTCGTAGGCCAATGCCAACTGGTTGCGCAGGTCGTTGAAGCGGTTGTTGACGGGCGTGGCCGAGAGCATCAGCACCTTGGTCTTGACGCCCTCGCGGATCACCTTGCGCATCAGCTTCTGGTAGCGGGTCTCGCGCTCCTTCACCGCATCGTTGTTGCGGAAGTTGTGCGATTCGTCGATCACCACCAGGTCGTAGTTGCCCCAGTTGATGCGATTGAGCGGCGTACCAAAGGACTCGCCACTGGTGCGGGAAAGGTCGGTGTGACAGAGCACGTCGTAGCTGAAGCGATCCTTGGCGAACAGGTTGGTCTTCAGATTGCGGTTGTAGTTGAGCCAGTTGTCCGCCAGCTTCTTGGGGCAGAGCACCAGCACCGACTTGTTGCGCAGCTCGTAATACTTGATGACGGCCAGCGCAGTGAAGGTTTTGCCCAAGCCCACGCTGTCGGCGAGGATGCAGCCGCTGTAGGTCTCCAGCTTGTTGATGATGCCGGTGGCGGCATCGCGCTGGTAGTTGAAGAGCTTGTTCCAGACCAGTGTGTCCTGGTAACCCGTGCGGTCGTTGGGCAGAACGTCTTCGTCGAGATCGCCCAGGAACTCGTTGAAGATGTTGTAGAGCATCAGGAAGTAGACGCTCTCTGGCGAGTTCTCCTGATACACGGAAGCGATGTGCTGGCAGATCTGCGCCGTGACGTCTTCGAGCTTCTCCGCATCGTTCCAGATCTGCTCGAACAGGTTCAGATACTGGGTGGCGAAGCTTGGTTCGCCGATCTTGTTGACGAAGTTGGAGACGGCGTTGCCTTGCTGGTAGCCGAGGTCGACTGCGGTGAAGCCGTGCAGTGGCATGTATGCCGTCGCCGTTGTGGCGTCTTGGACGCCGGCGAACTGCTGCATCGGGGCCTTGCTGCGGTTGCTGCGGAACTTCGCCTTGCGGCGCAGCCAGCCGGCGCACTCGCGGGCGATGGCACGCTGGGTGAGCTTGTTGCGCAGTTGTATCTCGAACTCGCTGCCGTAGAGGCTGCGCTCCCTGTCCAGCTTGGGGATGTGGAACTCACGTCGCTCGCGCTTTACCTGGTCGGTGACTTCGTCGGCCACGAACGTGGGCGAGGTGAAGATGAAGCGCAGCTCCTCGATCTGCTCCAGCTCAGCCTTCAATGCCTCGTAGGCATACATCGAGAAGCAGGAAGCGGCGATCTTGAGCTTGGCTCCCGGCTTGAGCGCCTGCTTGAGGTCGTCGCCGAAGAGCTGGTTGATGTTGTCGAGGATCTCCATCAGCGGCGTCCCTTGCCCTTCGTCTTGTGCTGGTTGCTGTTGGCGTCGATCCAGCGCTCCAGTTCGGAACGACGAAAGCGCCAGGTGCCCCCGAGCTTGAAGGCCGGGATATCGCCGTTCTGGGCAAAACGATAGACCGTCCGCTTGCCGGCCTTGAGGTAGGCGGCAACTTCGTCGAGCGTGAGGATTTCCCCGTCGGAGCCGGTCATGTTGTGGCTTCGCCCCCTGTTGGCTATAGCTAGCCAAGTCTAGCCAATTCTTGCGGGCACCGGGCATGGTGAGGCTACATGCCGCTGCGGGCTCTTGTATGGTCACAAGTGCATAAGCGCATCCGAGCTGTTCGTTTGGTAGTCGTGGGATACGTGCCAAAATGCCGGCTCGATGCCGATTGGCCGTCTACATGGGTATCCAATGAAATTGCGGGTATCCATGCGGGTATCAAGATGATGATTCCTGTATGTGTTCTAGTAAAAACAAATAGATAGGTCTTTTATGTTGCTGATGATCGACAACTACGACAGCTTCACCTACAACCTCGTGCAGTACCTGGGCGAGCTGGGGCAGGAGGTGCGGGTGGTGCGCAACGACGCGATCGACGTGGCCGGCATCCGGGCGCTGGCGCCTTCGCACATCATGATCT
>JACDJA010001727.1_pt1 | contig 17430 bp, 16 predicted proteins | sample 7449241 | NCBI WGS metagenome assembly JACDJA01 (sample SAMN14253289, study PRJNA609438) | sludge metagenome | isolation source: initial anaerobic sludge | collected 2018-12-20 | reverse complement strand
GAAGATCGATATTTGAATGAAAAAGAATTGTACAACAAAAAATTTCTGATCGATGACAAACTGGAAGTCCGCAAATGGGAATTGAGCAAGGAGACCAAGAGCATTGGAGACTATGTGTGTTTTAAGGCGACTTATGTTCCGCCGGGGGAAGATACCCCTCGGCTCCGCTCGGGGACCGATGGTAAAGATAAAGAAATCATCGCCTGGTACACCCCGCAAATTCCCATAAAAAACGGTCCGGGGGAGTACGACGGCCTGCCCGGGCTTATTTTGGAAGTGCACGAAGGAAGAAAGAAATTTGTCTGTACAAAAATTGTGATCAATCCGCAGGAACCCATCGCGATTTTGGCGCCTTCAAAAGGAAAAAGAGTGGATCAGAAAGAATTTGACGCCATCTTAAAAAAGAAGTCGACTGAGATGATGGAAAATTTTAAGACAGGTAAAAGGAGGGATTGATGTCTGATCTCAAAAAGACATCCTTTTCTTGATTTTTTAAAATTTCGTACTATGAAAAACTCCATTATCCTATTACTGTTTTTGTCTGTTTTTCAAGCATACTATTCACAGGAAATAACCGGCGTGGCCACTTACAAATCCTTTGTGAAGATGGATATGAAGATGGACAGCACGCAGGTGAGCGCAGAAATGCGGGAACAGATCAGGCAGATGGTGATCCAACAAACGCAAAAAGAATACGAACTCCAATTTAACAACAATGAATCCTTGTTTAAAGAAAAGACAAAGCTGGACAAGCCGGGGAACAACATGTTTGAAAATGCCGTGGTAAGCACCTATGGCGGGCTGGAATCTGTCTATCAAAATTTGAAAGAAGGCCATCAAACCTCACAGCGGGATATTCTGGGAAAAATGTTTTTGATCAATGACACCCTTGGCAACAAGGGCTGGAAACTCCAAAAGGAAACCAAGAACATTGGCGAATACGTTTGTTTTAAGGCGGTACTTCCCACTGAAGAAGGGGGAGAGTCGGCAGAAAATAATGAAAAAGAGACTGTAGCCTGGTACACCCCACAAATACCCTTGGGTTTTGGGCCCATGGGCTACGGTGGACTGCCTGGTTTAATTCTCGAATTGAAAGCGGGCGATGTCACCTATCTGTGCAACCAAATTGTTTTAAACTCGAAAAAAGGAATGGATATCTCCGTGCCCACAGGTGGCAAAGAAGTTTCCAAAGAAGAATTTGAGAGAATCAAGGATAAAAAGCTACAGGAAAAACAGGAGCATACCCATTTGAGAAATTCCCACACAATAGAGATAAAAGTAGGAGGATAACGTATTTTTTGAATAGCTGAAATGGGAAGATATGTTTTTAAAATCCCTTGACGAAGCGTAAAACACGGGTTGAGATATTCTTAAGTAACAATTTGCCTCTTAAGTCGTCATATCTTGTATATTCCATATCTTTCCCAAAAATTTTTTTATGAAGAATTGCATTTTACTGGCCGCCCTTGTCTTTTCCCTCAACAGCTTCGCCCAAAACATTAATGGCCAGGCATTTTATGAATCCAAAACTACCGTTGACCTGGATGCCCTTGATACCAACGGACAGATGACCGAGGATATGAAAAAGATGATCGCCGAGCGGATGAAGAGTATGCTGGAAAAAACTTTTATCCTCACCTTCAACAAGGATGAGTCCATCTACAAGGAGCAGGAAAAGCTGGACACAAATCCCATGGGCGCTGGTTTCAGTATGATGATGGGCAGTTTTACCCCAGGGCCCCAGTACAAAAACCTCAGGACGGGAGAAATGCTGGAGGAGAACGAGTTTTTTGGGAAACAGTTTTTGATTATAGACTCTATTCCACAGCTCGACTGGCAATTGGGGAAGGAATCAAAGCAAATAGGGGAGTACACCGTTTTTAAGGCAACCGCTATCAAAAAACTGGATTCTACCGATTTTCAGATGGCGCGACCCAAAAAGAGAGAGAACACCCAGGCCAAGAGCGATGATCCGATGGACATGATAGAAATTCCCGAAGAGATCGAAATCACCGTCTGGTTCACCCCGCAGATTCCCGTGAGTAACGGCCCGGCAGAATTCGGTGGCCTTCCCGGGTTGATTATGGAACTGAATATGTACCGCACCACCCTTCTTTGTTCAAAAGTGGTGATAAATCCTAAAAATCCCGATAAAATTGAACGTCCTACCAAAGGCAAAAAGGTCACGCGGAAAGAGTACACCAGAATCGTTAAGGAAAAAGTGGAAGAACTCCAGGAGAATTTTAGAAATAGCGGAGGAAGGAGGAATTGAAAATGAAATCGAAGCTACAACAGTCCTCTTTCGGGCCGGGGCAATGAAATCAAAATCGATCCTCTAAAATTGAAACTTAAACATGGAGCATTAAAAAATAGTCTTTGTGCCCCCTGTGCCTCTGTGGTGCTACTACTGTTGTGAAAAGCAAACCACAGAGACACGGAGAACACGGAGAAGAATTATAAAAATAGCCTCTGTGCCCTCTGTGCCTCTGTGGTAATAATCTTTACGTAAAAAGGTAGCAACAGAGTTAACGTGACACCGAGAAATAAAGACATCTTAATGAATAAAACCTTTACTTTCCTGCTAATCATTTTTTCCCTTTCCCTCTCTGCCCAAAGCATCAAAGTCCGTGGAACGATCAAAGACAGCATCGGCAGCCCTTTGGAATTTGCCAATGTCATTGCCAGCATCCAGCGGTCGGGCGAGACGGAATCGTACGGCATCACCAACCACGAAGGCCGCTACCAGCTCGATCTTCCCAATGGCGAAACTTATATTTTAAGAGCGAGTTTTCTCGGCTATCAAACTTCAGAAAAAACCATAGAAGTTCCTGTCGATGCCCAAAATATGCAACTGGACTTCGTCCTCCAGCCCCAGGAAAGCCAACTGGACGATGTGGAACTGGTCTACGAAATGCCCGTCACCATTAAGGGCGATACCATTGTATATAATGCCGATAGCTTTACCAATGGCACCGAGCGGAAACTGGGAGACGTAATGAAAAAACTTCCCGGGGTGGAGGTCAACGACGACGGAGAAATCCAAGTAGAGGGAAAGAACGTGCAAAAAGTAATGGTGGAAGGAAAGGATTTCTTTGATGGCGACAGCAAACTTGCCACCAAAAACATTCCCGCCGATGCCGTGGACAAGGTGGAAGTGCTCCGCAATTACAACGAGGTTAACCAAATGCGCGGCCTGGGAAATGACCAGGACAATATCGCCATCAATATCAAACTAAAAGAAGGCAAAAAAAACTTCTGGTTTGGAGAAGTTACTGCCGGTGCGGGAATCGCCGACGAGTACGGGGAGGAAAACGGGCGCTATCTCGCCCATCCCAAGCTGTTTTATTACAGCCCAAAATACAGCATAAACATTATTACCGATTTCAACAATATCGGAGAAGTGCCCTTCACCTTCAGGGATTATTTCAAATTTACCGGAGGGTTTAAAAATTTCAATCGGGGAGGCGGCACAAGTTTCACCATCCGCGATAGCGACCTGGGCTTTGCCATGGCACAGAATGACCGCGCACAAGCAATCGACGCCAAATTTATTGCCGGAAATTTTAGTTATGCAGTGAATCCCAAATTGGATTTGAGTGGTTACGCCATATTGAGTGACAACAAAACCGACATGGTTTCAAACAGCATCCGCCAGTATATCCTCACCGGAATCACAGAAAACACCAGTGCCGAAACCAATCAGCGCAATCAGTTGGGAATGCTCAAGCTCAGCGGCACTTATAAGCCCAATCACAATTTCCAACTGGACTATGATGTGCTGGGGAAAACTTCCAGACAAAGCCAGGACGACACCACCTTATCCATTGTGGCAGGCAATGAGAACGACATTTCAGAAAATAAGGAAAACACTCCATTTTCCATCAACCAAAATGTCAATGCTTATTACACGCTCGATGAGAAAAATATTTTCGCTCTCTACGCCCAGCATCTGTATCAAAATGAAGACCCGTTTTACCGGGCCATTCAGGATTCCATTCCCTTTCGTGGGGTTTTTACCACTATCGACCCCTCCGATCCCTTAAACAGCAATGCCGATATTTTTGATCCGTTACAACCCGCCGATCGTTATAATATCAATCAGGACAAGATGGTGAAAAGCCATAAAGTGGATGCCAAGCTGGATTATTACTATGTGCTGAACAACGTGAGCAACCTCAATTTTACCCTGGGCACCACTTTTAGCGACCAAAAATTCAACTCGGGTATTTTTCAGATTTTGGACAACGGCAGCAGAAACAATTTTGAAGGAGATGAGTTTAACAACGATGTTTCCTACACTTTTTCCGATATCTATCTCGCACTTCATTACAAACTGAAAACGGGAAAGTTTACTGTTACCCCGGGACTTTCATTTCACAACTACCAACTTCGCAATACCCAATTGGGCAGTACTGCTTCCCAGGATGATTGGCGTGCGCTTCCCGACTTAAACGTGATCTTTGAGTTAAAGAAGAGTGAAAACCTGCGATTTAATTACGCCATCACTTCAGAATACAGCGACGTGAACGATTATGCCCAAGCCTATGTTTTCAACAACTACAACCGACTTTTTCGAGGAAATCGGGAGCTGGAAAATTCGCTGTCGCATACTTACAATTTGAGTTATTTCAGTTTTAACCTGTTCAATTACACCAATATTGGCGCAAACGTCAATTACACCCGGAAAATAGATGCCATCAAGACCTTCACCACCTTTGCTGGAATCAATCAGGTGAGCACGCCAACCAATTTTGACAGCAATTTTCCCGATGAAACCCTGTCGGCGATGGGAAGTTTCAGCAAGCGGGTCAAGAAAATCCAGTTTAAGCTGAATGCGAATGTGTTTTTCACCAAGACCTACAATACCATTAACACCGAAATAAGCGAGAGCCGCAGTTTTACGCAAAATTATACGGGAAGCATTCTCAGCAATTTTCGGGAGTTTCCCAATTTTGAAGTGGGTTATCGCTTGATGAAAAACGATTACGACAATGGAGGGATCAAACAGACTTTTTTTACCCACAGACCCTTCGCCAATATCAACGTACAATTTTTAAAGTGGTTTGAATTGGTGGCCGATTGGGAATACTATAACTACACAAACGACGAAAAAACGGTTAAAAACACCTACTCCTTTGTCAATGCCAAGCTGTATTACCAGCAAAAGGACAGTCCATGGGAATTTTCTGTTCGCGCCACCAACCTTCTCAACACCAAATCGCTGAACAACGACAGCTTTAGCGACCAGTTCAATATTACCAGCCAATATTTGGTAATGCCGCGAATTGTGATGTTTGTGATAAAATATGACCTGTAGAGGGCGAAGTTGAGATTGAATTCGGAATTTTTACTAAACAGTAAACAGTTCTTTGCTTTTGCATACCTGGGTTAATAGTCTTAAAATGGTGTTTTGTTTCTGGCTTCAGAAGAATTGCTATGATAATCAATACAATTAATGAATATTGCCATTGACTTTGGCCAGCGAATCAAGTGCTAAAAGTAAAGGACTTTGGCCCCATGGTGGAATCACGGTTGACAGCACAGAGATCTTTTGTGCGCTTCGCATAAAAAATTTTAAACAATCTTTGAATTAAAGTTCATATTTTCTCACCTTAAAAAATAAGATTTGATGGAAACACATTTCCGACAAGCAATGCTATCCGATGCACCCATCATCTGGGATATCCTCCAATCTGCCATCGCCCGCCGGAAAGCCGACGGCAGCAATCAATGGCAGGATGGATATCCCAATCTGGAGATAATTGAAAACGATATTTTAAAAAGTTCCGGATATGTTTTGGAGATCGACGGATTGATTGCAGGCTATGTAGCCGTTCTTATCAATGACGAACCGGAATACGAGAATCTGCAGGGCCAATGGCTTACCCGCGGCGATTTTGTGGTATTCCACCGTATGGCCGTTTCTCCGGAATTCTTGGGAAAAGGGGTGGCAAGGAAGCTTTTTCTGCACATCGAGAGATTTGCCCGGCAGCACGATATCAACAGCATTAAGGCCGATACCAATTTTGACAACGCAATCATGCTGCACCTATTTGAAAAATTGGGATATCGATATTGCGGGCAAGTCTATTTTCGCGGGAGTGCCAGAAGGGCATACGAAAAAGTTCTTCCATAAATTTACTGCCCTTTTTACGTAAAATCCTTATTTTTCCATTGTGGCACGTTATTTTCAGTGACGAGTCTGTAATTTCTCTATATGAAAAAATTTCTTCTCGGCGTTGTGGCCGCGCTCGTCATTGTATTGGTCTTTCGCTTTTGCGAAGACAAAAAGAGCGACCGCGAGACCTTGACCGCCAATACTGCCCTCATTCAAAAAGAGCTAAAAAATGTGGGAAAGCTTATTGTTACCGAAGGAAGATATACCCAAGTGCTCACTTATAAAAACAGCAAGGATGTATTTTTCGGGTTGGTGCCCAGCCATAAAAAGGCCCTGATTATTGTCAATGCCAAGGCAGATATTGCCTATGACCTCAGCAAAATCCAAACCCGGATAGATGAGGGTACAAAGACGGTAACCATCACCCATATCCCCGAACCGGAACTTTCCATTAACCCAGATGTTTCCTATTACGATATTCGGCAGCAAACCTTTAACCAGTTTGGTGCTGCCGATTTTCAAAAGATAAAAAAACACATAGAAAAGTCCCTTCGGAAAAAAATTGAGGCATCGGAATTGCGAACCAATGCCGAAAACCGCCTGATCACCGAGCTTTCTAAAATTTATATCCTAACCCATTCCCTGGGCTGGACCTTGCAGTACAATGAAAAAACAGTAAGACAGGAAGAGGATCTGCGGGAACTGAAACTGTGATAAAAATGATATCAACCGAGTGCGGTGCGAAATCGGCACAGGCCATAACTCCTTGTTTACCGTAAAGCTATGCCCCGTCTGCCAATCGCTTCGACAAATTGAACCAGCCGCCGCCGTTTATGGCCTCGATCCCCTGACTTCTCAAAATCCCTGCTGCACTGGCACTGCGCATGCCACTGGCGCAGCAGCAGATAACGGGTTTGTTCCATTTTTTAATTTGGGAAATTTTGGAGTTTAGCCCTGGCAACGGAATGTTTTTAGAACCCGGAATGGCTCCGCTGTCGTATTCCCCTTTGCTGCGCACATCCAGAATTACCGCCCCGCGGTTTTTGAATTCCTGGATTTTCTTCTTTTTGTTTCCGAATAAAAAATCAAATAATCCCATACTAATACATCGATTCGATTTATGATAAAGTTGTGTTGCGATAAACTTGCCACCCTGCCCAAAGTAATTTGAAACGGATTATCTGTCGTTCAACAAAATGCGCTGCTCCCTATTGGCCAATTCCCAAGCGGTGAGAAAGATCAGTTTGCTTCGCTTGGCCATTAAATCGTACTCTATCTTGTCTGGCGTATCGGTCATTTTATGATAATCTGCATGTACCCCGTTAAAATAAAAGATTACCGGGATCCCGTTTTTGGCAAAATTGTAGTGATCGCTTCTATAGTAAAACCGGTTGGGGTCATCGGGGTCATCAAATTTGTAGTCCAGCTCCAAATGGGTGTATTTGCTGTTTACTTCCGAAGAAATATCCTGCAGTTTCTGGCTCAACATGCCGCTGCCGATTAAATAGAGGTATTCCGGATTGGAAGCCTTTTCGGGATCAATCCGTCCGATCATGTCGATATTTAAATCGCACACAGTATTTTCCAGCGGAAACACTGGGTTTTCCACGTAGTATCGAGACCCGTACAACCCTATTTCCTCCCCGGTAACGTGCAGGAACAGAACAGACCGCTTGGGGCCATTTCCTTCCTTGGCCGCCTGCTTAAAAGCTTTGGCCATTTCCATTACCGCCACCGTGCCACTGCCATCGTCGTCGGCACCATTAAAGATGTTGCCGGCGCTATCGGTGCCCACGTGGTCCAAATGTGCGGAAATAACAATAACTTCCTCCGGATTTTCCGAACCTTTGATATATGCCAACACGTTTTGTGAGGGAAGGCCATCTGTTTTTCCATTAAAGAAACTGGCAGGGATTTCCTGAAAATAATTTCCACTTTCCAGAGGAGAGGGAATTTTATTCTTTGCGTAAAAATCGCGAATGTACTCTGCCGCCCTTAACTGTCCGGGCGTACCGGTCATGCGGCCTTCCATTTCATCTCCGGCATAGACGTAGAGGTGCTTTTTTAGGTTTTCAGCAGTAATTAAATCGGCATAATGGGTGGCCGGTTTCCGTTTTTCTGCGGTATTCTTGGTGGAATTGCAGGATAGCGCAAGGGAAGAGAGCGCAAAGTAGAGGAATATCTTCAACATGTGCAACGACTTCAATTATTCAAACTTGGTTAATTCGTAGCGTTCCTCGGCAGCACGTTCTTCTGCATTCTTTCTTTTGCTGTAATGCATGGTGTGGGTTTTCACTATTTCCTTTCCCTCTTCGTTTTGCGATTTGATGGTTACCTTCACAATGTATTCCACATCAGGGCCCTCGCCATTTTCAGGATTGGAAGTAACTTCCATGGTGCTGTCGTCAAATTTGGTCCCTTCGGGAAGCTGCAATTTTTCAATAATATCCTTTTTCGCGGTCTCGCGTACCGTTTCGGCATCATTTGTCTTGTCTGAAGTACAGGCAACCATAGCCAAAGTCAATAAAATAAGGGCAAATCGTTTCATAATTGTATTTTTTTTGTTGATGGGTAAAGATATGGGAAGTAAATTTTCTTAATGCAAAAGTTTTGTGAAAATAGAGACGTTCCCTATTCGCCATTTTCGTCCAAGATAAGACAATTGCTATATTTGTGAAAAAATGGAAACGTATGAAAGTAGAACAGATTTACACCGGGTGTCTATCCCAAGGAGCCTATTATATTGAAAGCGATGGGGAGGCGGCAATTATAGATCCACTTCGGGAGACCGAACCGTATATAGAGCGGGCAGAAAAGGACGGTGCCAAAATAAAATATATTTTTGAAACACACTTTCATGCCGATTTTGTGAGCGGGCATATAGACCTAGCCAAGAAAACCGGCGCCCACATTGTTTACGGCCCTCAGGCCAACCCCGCTTTTGATTCAATCATGGCGGGGGACAATGAAGTGTTTAAACTGGGAAAGGTTACCATCACCGCCTTGCACACGCCCGGGCATACAATGGAAAGCACTACCTATTTGCTCAAGGATGAAAAGGGAAAAGACTACGCCATTTTTAGTGGCGACACCCTTTTTCTGGGCGATGTGGGCCGTCCCGATTTGGCCCAAAAAGGCAATGAAGTAACCCAAGAAGATTTGGCAGGAATACTTTACGACAGCCTTCGGAACAAAATCATGCCTCTGGCAGACGATGTTATTGTTTATCCCGCCCACGGTGCCGGTTCGGCCTGTGGTAAAAATATGATGAAGGAAACCGTGGATACCCTGGGCAACCAGAAAAAAGTGAACTACGCCCTGCGCGAATCCATGACGCGGGAGGAATTTGTTAAGGAAGTCACCGACGGCCTCGCTCCCCCTCCCTTGTATTTTCCCATGAACGTGAAGATGAACAGGGAAGGATACAAGTCGCTGGACGGAATCCTTGCCCAAGGTACCACTGCCTTGGATCCTGATTTGTTTGAAGAAATGGCCAAAGCCACCGAGGCCGTTATTCTCGATGTGCGAAATCAGATAGAATTTATCGATGGCCATATTCCCGGTTCTATTTTTATTGGTCTGGATGGCGGTTTTGCCCCTTGGGTAGGGGCAGTTTTGGCCAATGTAGATCAGAATATACTTTTGGTAGTGTCTCCGGGAAGGGAGGAGGAAGCGGTAACGCGTCTGTCGCGGGTAGGATTCGACAACACTTTAGGATACCTGCAAGGAGGGATAGATGCTTGGAAAGAGGCAGGCAAGGAAATTGACACTGTAGATTCGGTCACGGCGGAGACATTCAAGGAAATTTTTGAGGACAGTAAAGTTTACGACGTTCGCAATGATGGGGAATATACCAATGGAAGATTGTCTTGTGCGGCCCACGCCCCTTTGGGTAGGTTAAATGAGTATGTAACCGCCTTTCCCTCACATGAAAAATGTTATCTCTATTGTGCCGGAGGCTATCGCTCGGTAATTGCCGCCTCGCTTCTCAAGCGTAGGGGCATCCACAATGTGGTAAACGTGGCTGGTGGTTTTGCCGCCATTAGGAAGGCGGGAATCCCGGTTGAGGCTGAAGCATAGAAGAGGTAATATAAAAACGGTATTGTACGAGAAAAGAACCAAGACCGCTGGTGCTGCCGGAAACAGGAAGCAGGACCGCTGGTGCTGCCGGAACAATGATATTTAAAAGAAAAAGCCCGAAAGACTCCCGGGCTTTTCTCTTTCTTTTTCAGAACAGTTTTTTTTAATCATCTGCCAAGTCTTCAAGGCGTTTTACCCTTGAAAGGGTCTGGTGGATTTCCGATGACTGCTTTTGCAATACGGAAGCAATCTTGGGAGGAAAATTGAACTGTTTCAATTTTTCGTCATATTCCTCTGCACTGGCCTTTTCGCCGCGTATGCACTCTTCCAATACCGATTCGTCTTCGTTTCCGGAGAGAGCGCTTTTTATGTCTATCCAGGTACGGTGCAGATCGCCCGTAAAACTTCCGCTTTCCTTGGGCTCCTCATTCAAGTCGCGCAGTTCTTGGGTTATTTCGTTGGCAAATCTGCTGCGTTGTGCAGCTTGTTTTTTAAGAAAATCTTTCAAAGTTGCACTTTTGGCGTTTTCCATTGCCTTGGTAAATCCTTTTTCCGCGTCGTAATTTTTTTCCAATAAGGCCTGTAGATTGTCCACGATTTCATCATGGCGGTTTTCTTCACTTTTTTCTTTTGTCGTTTTCATAGTTTGATTTTTTTCGTTTGGAATAAATATATAAATCGAAACAGGAAAAAATTCTTATAATAATCTTAATTATGATGGGTTTAACGAGATGAATTAAAATCACACAAACATTTCCGCAGGTATTTTTTCAACTTGAATTTTCTCTATCTTTCAGAAAAAATTTATGGATCTACGTTCCAACGAACCCTACTCCTTAGTTAAAAATGCTTTCCCTTACAGTTATCCGTCCCTTAAGGAATCGGCATCGGCACAGGTGCTGGTAGTGGGAGCCGGGGTAACTGGGGCCTTAATGGGTTACCAACTGCTTTGCGAAGGCAAGGAAATAATTATCGTAGACCGGCGCGATGTGGCCATGGGAAGCACCGCGGCGAGTACTTCCATCCTTCAATACGAAATTGATGTTCCCCTTTACGTTTTAATCGAGCAAATTGGGCTCACTCCGGCGGTGAGCAGCTATCAGAATTGCCAGGCCGCTATATTCAAATTAAAGGAAATAGTGGATACCATCAAGAGCGACTGTGGATTTCAATACAGAAAAAGCATTTATTTCGCTTCTTCAAAGAATAAGATAAAATTCCTGCGAAATGAGTTTGAGGCGCGCCTCGCCCATGGCTTCGACGTGAAATGGCTGGATTCGGCTGTGTTGGCAACAAGAGGTTTAACAGCCTATGCCGCCATAGAATCGGCCGTGGGAGCGACCATGGATGTATATAAATTCACCTTGGATTTGCTTAAATATCTTTCCGATAGGGGAGCCCGCATTTACGACCGAACCGAAATCGTGGCAATCAAAGAAGACCAAAACACCCTTCGCTGCACGACCCAGCAGGGAGCTCAGCTTACGGCAGGCGCAGTGGTACATTGCACGGGATATGAAAGCGTAAATACCGTAAAGAAAAAAATAGTGAATTTAAAAAGTACATTTGCCCTGGCTTCCGAATCGTTTAAGGTGTTGCCCGGCACTTTTACTGACAGCGTTTACTGGAACACAGATTCTCCCTACTTATATTTCAGGGCCACCGCCGACAACAGGATTATGATGGGCGGCGGGGATCGCGATTTTAAAAATGCAAAATTGCGCGATGCCTTGCTTCCCAGGAAGGAGAAAGAATTGACAAAGGCATTTAAAAAATGCTTTCCCGAGATTCCCTTTGTCGCAGATTATTCCTGGGCGGGAACTTTTGGGGAAACAGAGGACGGATTGCCGTACTTTGGCCAGGAAGACCCCCATAGTAGGCAACACTATCTTTTGGCCTTTGGAGGCAACGGCATCACCTTTAGCGTGATGGGCATGGAGGCCCTAATCCACTCCTTAAACAAAAGTCCGCATCCATTTTTGGAATATTACAAATTTGACCGGTGATCGTATAAATCACCTAAAGAGGAAGTTCTTTTACCTGTTAATTCTATTATAATTTTTTGCGACGCCCTAATAATCTCTGTAATTTTTAAGGGTACATTAAAAAATATAACCATGGAAAAGAACGATAAAAATTTTGAAAACGAAAAACAGAGCAAAAAGGAACAGGCCATCAATAAAAGTGCTACCCAGGGAGAAGATGTTAATCCGCAGCAAAGACAAAAACGAGAGAAGCACCAGCCACGCGATACCGCGTAGTTTGGGCTTTCAAAAGAAAATAGGCTGTCCGCGGTAACAATTTATAATCTCGATCGAGATTTTCCCGATGTATCTAAAAATCTAATTTGTATACGGCTTTTTTATGTAAATAGGGCAGAAGCTGCTACAGACTGCCATACGAGCCACAACCGGAATAGGTCTTTTCCGGCGATCGATTGTTTTCCCTTACGGCCACTTCCACCTGATGTGAATGTTCTTTCCCACTCATCCCATCGGTACAGTTTTCTTTTTTCAGAATTACTTTTAGCTTTCCGCTATCGTAATCGGCAGAGTACGCAATGCGCCCATCAGAAATATCTGCGGCAGGAGTCGCCGCGGAAATATTTCGCTCGGGCGTGTTAAAAAGTATTTTTTCCGCATTTATCTCTATACTCCAAAAAGGCTCGCCCCCTCCGCCTTTAAACACCCGTGCGGCCAACGTATCTTTGGGAATGGTATCCAATTGCTTTTGGTTGTATTCCAAAGTGGAACGGGTTTCTGCGGGCACGGTGGGATTGTTTTTTTCTTCGGAAGTGTTTTTACAAGAGGCCAGGAACGCACAGATAACAACGGAATATAAATAGACAAATCTCATGGTTGATGTGTTTTATATCCATAAAGCTAAATAAAAAGCGGTAAGTTCTTCCGAAGAAGCCATTATTTTAACAGCCTCTTAAGCTTCTGCCATTGGAGATTGCTTTCGGAAATAGGGGATGTGGGAAGCGGCGTTCTCCAGATTTAATATTACTCTGGTTCCCAACGGCTTGCCCGCTTCGTCTTTCTTGTCGATGATATCAAAATCTATCTTTCCTTTGTAAATCTTGTTGTAGAGTTGAATGCGTTCCTTGATGAGTTGCATTCCCATGCTTTTATGGGTCTTGATGGTTTGGGTGTCGTTTTTCTTCCGGCCGGCTCCGTTATCGTCAATTATAATCTGGACGAGTTCGCCTTCAAAAACCACCTTGATCTTTAAAAGTTTTTCCTTTCGCGGACTGGACAAAAGGCCGTGCCAAATGGCATTTTCCAAAAAGGGTTGTAGGAGCAGGGGAGGAATGGAAATCTCTTCAATTTGCGGATCATCGGTTCCCGAAATCTCAAACTGAAAGTCGTGGGAAAAACGGTTCTCCTCCAAAAGCAGGTAATTTTCCGCCAGTTCCAGTTCCTCTTCCAATGAAATAAGTTGCTGTTTGGAAGTCTCCAGGACCATGCGGGTATAGTGGCTGAAGATTTCCAAATACTGCATGGCCTTGATATTTTGGTTGCTTTGCACGAGATAGGTAATGGCGTTTAAACTGTTAAAGAGGAAATGTGGATTGAGCCGCAAGCGCGAGACCAAAATTTCGGCCTGGGCAAGATTTCGCTCATATAGAGTCTGCAGTCTTTCCTTTTCCGCGGCATTGATTTTTTGATTGGTTATTTTACGGATTCTATAATTTCGATATTGCAGGAAGAAGATTATCAAAATAAAAAGTAGCCCCATACCCAGTAAGATGGAGATGACTTGCCTTCTGGCCAATTGTTCCTTTTGGGAGTGCACAAGTGCTTCCTGTAACGCCTTGTCCTTTTCCAACAGTTCTATCCGGTTTTCTTTTTTCTCCAGATTGTACTCTTGGGTAAGGGCCTCTATTCTCACACTTTGCTCGTTGAGCTTAATACTGTCTTTAAAGGACTGGGAAAGTTTGTAGTACGAAAGAGCCGCTCGAAAATCATTTTTCTCTTCCATCACTTTCGAGAGCTTATTGGCACTTGCTTTTATCAGAGCCAGATCGTGTATGGCTTCGGAAAGTGCGAGCGATTCTTGGTAATGTTTTTCGGCCTTTGTGAGATTACGTTTTTTAAAGTAGGTATCGCCCAAATGGATGAGCAGCTCTATCTGTTTGTTTCGGTTGTTCACCGCCCTGAACAAATCGGCCGATTTTTGGAAATATTCAATGGCTTTCTCCAGGTCTTTCCCTTCTTCCAGATATAAAATCCCGAAGAATTCATAGGTTATGGCCAGACCAAAAGTATCGTCGCGCTTTTTATTCAGATCCAATAGCTCGTTTAAATACTTGTGAGCCGTGGCAAATTCGCCGCTGGCGATATAGTAATCGCTGATGGAGAGATAGTCCATGGCCACGCCCAAATCGTTCCCCTGCTTTTTATGTGCGTCCAAGGAAGTTAAAAAATAGGCCAGACTTTCCTTTTCCCTTCCGGGGATATTGCTCAGGGTGTTGCCGATACCATTACTGGAAATGCCAATGTTTTTTATATCCTTTTCCTTTTCGGCTATTTTCAAGGCCTGCATGTAATAATACATCGCCTCGTCGTAATTGTGGTTATATCGCGCGGCCACCCCTGCATTGTTGGCCGTTATCATCTTAAGCAGCGGATCCACCTCCTTATCCCTTATCAGGTCAAACGCCTTGGCGTGCAAGGCCAGGGCCTGGTCGTAATTTTGATGAAATCTGTGCAAAAGACCCAGATTGTCCAGTGCCCTGGCGTACAAAACACTGTCTTTGTTCTGTAGGGCCCTGTCAACCGCGCCGCGGGCATGGAGGTATTCCTGTTCTATATCGTGCCCATGGCGATGAATGGCTCGTGACAACTTTATTTCGGAAAGGATTTTTAGTGAATCCACGGTCTCGTTTTCAAAGACCGTTTTAAGACTGTCTAAACGCGATTGTGCCTGAAGCTGAAACGGAAAGGCCAGGCCTACTCCCAAAGCCAATATTCCCACGGTAAAGTGGGTTTTCATTCGCAATAGGGACGGAAAAATAGAGGTTAGGTTGTGGGTCAAATCAAGGTTTTGGACGGAATGTTTTTTACAGTTGAAATATCTTCGCTATAAATTATAAATCCGGCTCTTTTTAAAGTTGGGACCATTTTTAATTGAAAGACAAATTCTTTTATCTTTTAGAAGTTGTTTCTTTCCAATTTCACTGGAAAAATACAAAAAAATCAACAACCTAAATTTTTTTGTGTTTTCGTTGGTAGATCAACTATTTTTCTTGTTCAATATTTCCACTACTTTTTCAACCCCAGTAGAAGCTTTTTCGGCAAATACCCGGATTTTATTAGTGGAACTCAAATTGGGCCGAGGGTCCACAAAGTAAATGGGAGCATGGGGTGGGGCATACTGCACCAGACCTGCCGCAGGATAAACCTGCATGGAAGTGCCAACAATGACAATGGCATCGGCCTCTGCCACCACTTCGGCGGCTATTTCAATGTTGGGTACCATTTCGCCAAACCAAACAATATGAGGTCTTAACTGATGCTGGTGTTCGCTGAGGTCTCCCAAGTTGAGATCCTCCTTCCAGTCCAGCACCAGGTCTGGGTCAAAGGTGCACCGCGCTTTCAGGAGTTCCCCATGCAGGTGGATTACATTGCTGCTTCCGGCCCGCTCGTGCAAGTCGTCAACGTTTTGGGTAATTATGGTCACTTCGTGATGTTTTTCGAGTGCCGCCAGGGCATAATGGGCCGCGTTGGGTTGCACTGTTAACAATTGGCGCCTGCGCTGATTATAAAAATCCAACACTGCTTCGGGGTTTCGTGCAAATCCTTCGGGGGAAGCCACTTCCATTACATCATGGCCTTCCCATAGGCCATCACTGTCCCTAAATGTTTTTATTCCGCTTTCTGCGCTTACTCCCGCGCCGGTTAATACTGCTATTTTCAATTTTTCCAGGTTTTGTGCGTTGTTGTCTCTATTTTTGGGGTAATTTATCCTTCTGACCAACATTTGTCAATCATTTATTATATTCGCTTAAAATACAATTTTTCTTGGACCAGGCATTGTTTAATTACCTTCAAAGTTATCTTACCGATCGCCGAAAGGAATTGTTTAAGGAAATTCTTGCTGAACGCACCCGCCATTTTACCGTCGTTACCGAAGATGTTTACCAACTTCACAACACCAGTGCCGTTATGCGCACCTGCGATGTTTTCGGCATTCAGGACCTTCATGTGGTAGAGGAACGGCTTGGCAAACGAGTGGATAAGGAGATAGCCATGGGCGCGCAAAAATGGGTGAGTTTACAGCGCTATAATTCCATTACAGACTGTATAAAGAACCTTCGGGAATCGGGTTACCGGATAATTGCCACCACCCCACATGATAATTCCACCTTGCTCCATGAATTTGATGTTGCCCACAAGAGCGCCTTTTTCTTCGGAAAAGAAAGCGATGGGCTGAGCGATACCGTAATGGAAGCAGCAGATGGATTTTTAAAAATACCGATGTACGGATTTACGGAAAGCCTGAATATTTCCGTTTCCGTGGCAATCATCCTTCAGAGTATGGTATCAAGAATGCGCCGGGAAAATGTCAATTGGCAACTTTCGGAACAGGAAAGAAAGGAAATTGAAATGGAGTGGATGCAAAAAACAATCAAATCCTCCAAAGAGATAATAGAAAGGTTTCATAGAGATAGACATAATGACAATTTTTCATAAAAGCCAATTTTTCTGAAAGGAAAAGAAAGATGCGATGAACTTTGAGGCCCAGGAACCAATGCCTGTCCCAACCGGGCGTGGGGTGCCGTGCACGACCCCTTCATGGGTTCCTCGAAAGACACGACCGACTTCTCTGCACAACGATCTTCCTGCACGGTCTTGAAGACCTTGTAGGTATTTTCGAACCTAGAACTTCCTCGCGACCAAGAAAATCAATCTGCGCCTCGGCAAGCACGACTTTTTGGACTAACGATTGTGGATTAACGATTTTTGATTGATGATTTCATTCGTTCTGGACGTTTTGAGGAAGGATCTGTGGCGGGGGCGAACTTCTGGAGAAGGGACTGTTTGAGTCCTGATTGCGTGGCCTGGCAGGCAGGCACGGCTTTTTGGATTAACGATTGTGGATTAACGATTTTTGATTGATGATTTCGTTCTGGACGTTTTGAGGAAGGATCTGTGGCGGGGGCGGACTTCTGGAGAAGGGACTGTTTGAGTCCTGATTGCGTGGCCTGGCAGGCAGGCACGGCTTTT
>JACDJA010001725.1_pt1 | contig 17445 bp, 16 predicted proteins | sample 7449241 | NCBI WGS metagenome assembly JACDJA01 (sample SAMN14253289, study PRJNA609438) | sludge metagenome | isolation source: initial anaerobic sludge | collected 2018-12-20 | reverse complement strand
GTTGCTGTTGCTTGCTCTGCTGGCTTTCCTCCAGTTGCGGCGAAGGGCCGCGGAGGGTGAGCGCCCGGCTTTTGTGCCCTCGCGTCAATAGATTCATCCCGGCCTGATAGTCATTAAGCAAAACCCGGCATTAACCCGCCGGGTTTTTTTCTGGTAAACTCCGGCCACCAAACGGCCCGCGGTTTGTGTCGCGGAATGCCGTCAACATGTGGTCTCTGGTATAGATCACCGCTGAGTCATCAACAGGAGCTTTTCATGCCCGTCATAACCCTGCCGGACGGCAGTCACCGTAGTTTTTCAGAGCCCGTAACCGTTTACGATGTTGCCGCCGATATTGGCGCCGGCCTTGCCAAAGCCGCTCTCGCCGGCAAGGTTGACGGCAGGCTCGTGGATACAAGTTACTCGATAGAGCACGACGCCGAACTGGCCATCATCACAGACCGGGATGAGGAGGGCGTTGATATTATTCGTCACTCCACCGCCCACTTGCTTGCCATGGCCGTTAAAGAGCTGTTCCCGTCGGCACAGGTGACCATCGGGCCGGTTGTCGACAACGGTTTTTACTATGACTTCAAGTTCGACCGGCCCTTCACCAATGAAGACCTGGCCAGGATCGAAAAGCGCATGGAAGAGCTGGCCAAACAGGATATCCCGGTATCCCGCTCGGTACTTTCCCGTAGCGAGGCGGTAAAGCTGTTTGACGAGATGGGGGAGGAGTATAAAGTCCGGATTATTGAAGATATTCCCGGTGATGAAGATCTCTCTTTCTATCGCCAGGGTGACTTTATCGATCTGTGCCGTGGCCCCCATGTGCCAAGTACCGGAAAACTGAAAGCTTTCAAGCTGACCAAGGTTGCCGGCGCATACTGGCGCGGCGATACCGACAATGAGCAGTTGCAGCGGGTGTATGGCACTGCCTGGGGTAACAAGAAAGATCTCAAGGCCTATCTGCACAGGCTGGAAGAGGCGGAAAAGCGCGATCATCGCAAGATCGGTAAGAAACTGAAACTGTTCCACATGCAGGAAGAGTCGCCGGGGATGGTGTTCTGGCACCCGGACGGATGGTCCGTATACCAGGAGATTGAGCAATACATGCGGGCCAAGTTGCACCGGCATGGCTACAAAGAAATCAAGACGCCCCAGGTGGTCTCGCGCAGTTTGTGGGAACAGTCCGGCCACTGGGACAAGTTCCGTGATGATATGTTTACCACGGAATCCGAAAAGCACGACTTCGCCATCAAGCCCATGAACTGCCCATGCCATATACAGGTGTTCAATCAGGGGCTGAAAAGCTACAAGGATCTACCGTTGCGGCTTGCGGAATTTGGTTCATGCCACCGCAATGAAGCATCCGGTGCACTCCATGGCCTGATGAGAGTTCGTGGGTTTACCCAGGATGATGCCCACATATTCTGCGAAGAAGATGCCATTCAGCCGGAAGTTTCAAAGTTTATTGAACTTCTGCACGAGGTTTACGCAGACTTCGGATTTGATCAGATCCTGTATAAGCTTTCGACCCGCCCTGAAAAACGTGTAGGGTCCGACGAGGTATGGGATAAAGCCGAAGCTGCTCTGGAAAAAGCGCTGAACCGCGAAGGTGTGGATTGGGAGTTGCTGCCGGGTGAGGGTGCGTTTTATGGCCCGAAAATCGAGTTTTCTCTGAAGGACTGTATCGGGCGGGTGTGGCAATGCGGCACTATCCAGGTGGATTTTTCCATGCCCGGGCGCCTCGGTGCACAATATGTTGCCGACAACTCCGAGCGCAAGACGCCAGTGATGCTGCATCGGGCCGTGCTTGGCTCGTTTGAGCGGTTTATTGGTATTCTGATTGAAGAGTACGAGGGAGCTTTCCCGACCTGGCTGGCTCCAACCCAGGTGGCGATTCTCAATATTACCGATAACCAGCGTGATTATTGTCAGAATCTGGCGAAAAAACTGGATTCTTTGGGCTTTAGGGTAAATGCTGACTTGAGAAACGAGAAGATCGGCTTTAAAATCCGCGAGCATACAATTAACAAAGTTCCTTTTCTTGCTGTTGTCGGCGATAAAGAAGTCGAGAACAACGCCGTTGCGGTGAGAACCCGCAAAGGTGAAGATTTGGGAACCCTATCGCTCGAAGCGTTCGAACAACTTCTGAAAGATGATGTTGAGCGCAAGGGCAGAATCAAGACGGAGATTTAACTATTAAACAGCGAACGAATCGGGGTGGGCGTACTCCAAAGGCGCCAATCAATGAGAATATTGATGCAACTGAAGTCCGCCTGATTGATGCCGAAGGCAACCAGGTAGGTGTAGTTCCGATCGCAGACGCCCTCAAGATGGCAGAGGAGGCGACCCTGGATCTGGTGCAGGTTACAGATTCCGATCCGATCGTCTGTAAAATAATGGATTATGGCAAAAAGGTCTTCGACGAGAAAAAGGCGAAGGCCGCTGCCAAGAAAAAACAGAAGCAGACGCAAGTCAAAGAGCTTAAGTTCCGACCAGGAACTGAAGAAGGGGATTATCAGGTAAAACTACGCAACCTGATACGTTTCCTTGAAGGCGGGGACCGCGGCAAAATCACTATCCGCTTCCGTGGCCGTGAGATGGCACACCAGGAAATTGGTATGAAGCTCATGGAGCGCATTGAAGCCGATGTTGAGGCGCTTGCTCAGGTAGAAATGCGGCCGAAAATGGAAGGCCGGCAAATGACCATGATTGTGGCCCCCCGCAAAAAGAAGTGAGCCTGATTCAATGATGAATCCCCTGCCTTGGGCGGGGGTTTTGTCGTTCAGGTTCACATTGATGTATTTAAAAACAGAATGCGGAGTTTTAAAAAATGTCGAAAATGAAAACGAAAAGTGGAGCGGCTAAGCGGTTCAAGAAAACTGCTACCGGCTTCAAGCGCAAGTCAGCCTTCACCAGTCACATCCTGACCAAGAAGAGCCCCAAGCGTAAGCGTCAGCTGCGTGGTACTTCATTGGTTGCCAAATCTGATGTGGCTTCCGTAAAGCGTATGCTCCGTAAGTAACACGGACTACTCACTCAACGGTTTCAAGGTAGAAGGATTAAAGTATGGCTCGTGTTAAGCGTGGCGTGGTTGCACGTCGTCGTCACAAGAAGGTTTTAAAGCAGGCCAAGGGTTACTACGGTGCTCGTAGCCGTGTATTCCGCGTTGCCAAGCAGGCGGTCATCAAAGCCGGTCAGTATGCATATCGCGACCGTCGTAACCGCAAGCGCGCCTTCCGCGCCCTGTGGATTGCCCGTATCAACGCCGGCGCCCGGGCTAACGGCCTGTCGTATAGCCGTTTGATCTCCGGCCTGAAAAAGGCAAATGTGGAAATTGATCGTAAGGTTCTGGCTGACCTGGCCATGAACGAGCAGCAGGCCTTTGCTGCTGTGGTTGAGAAGGCGAAAGCATCCCTTTGATCGCTTAGCTCTTTCATCGATTACGAATCGAACCGGTGCCAGGCCCAGATGTCCATCGTGACTGGCACCATTGAATAGGGGAAGGGCACGCTCTTCCCCTATTTTTGTTTAAAGATTTCGTTTTTTTTGGAAATCCTCATTTCTGGTTTGGAGCAGGGTCAATGGAAAACCTGGAGCAACTGGTTCAGGACGGCTTGGCGGCAGCAGAAAAAGCCGACAGCCTGCAGGCGCTTGATCAAATTCGTGTGGAATACCTCGGTAAAAAAGGCGTTATTACCCAGCAGGCGAAAACCCTGGGCAAACTCTCTGCAGAAGAGCGCCCCGCTGCCGGCCAGAAGATTAACGAGGCCAAAGGGCAGGTTGAACAGGCCATTAACGCCAGGCGCGCCGACCTTGAGCGCGTTGCTATTGAGCAAAAACTTGCCAGCGAATCCATTGACGTAACCCTTCCCGGTCGCGGCCAGAATCTGGGAGGTTTGCACCCGGTTACCCGCACTTTGCAGCGCATCGAAGAGTTCTTTTCCCGGGCTGGTTATACCGTGGAGCAGGGGCCGGAGATTGAGGACGATTACCACAACTTTGAAGCGCTCAACATCCCCGGCCATCACCCCGCCCGGGCCATGCACGATACCTTCTATTTCAATCCGGGTACCTTGCTGCGCACCCATACCTCGCCGGTACAGATCCGCACCATGGAAGCCGGCAAGCCGCCGTTTCGCATGATCTGCCCGGGCCGGGTGTATCGTTGTGATTCGGATATGACCCACACGCCGATGTTCCATCAGGTTGAGGGTTTGCTGGTGGACAAAAATGTCAGCTTCGCGGATCTGAAAAGTACAGTTGAAGAATTTCTGCGGGTATTTTTTGAGCGTGATCTTCAGGTACGCTTCCGCCCGTCTTACTTCCCGTTTACCGAACCCTCTGCAGAGGTGGATATCGAGTGGGGGCGTGAAGCTGATGGCAGCATAAAGTGGCTGGAAATCATGGGGTGCGGCATGGTTCACCCGAAAGTGTTTGAACATTGCGGTATTGATGCCGAGGAGTATCGTGGCTTTGCGTTTGGCCTGGGGGTCGAACGCATGGCCATGCTCCGCTATGGCGTGAACGATCTGCGCATGTTCTTCGAGAATGATCTGCGTTTTTTGCGTCAATTCCGTTAACACCGCGTTCTACGGCATCAAAACCAAAAGTCGGAACCGCATCAGGACAAGGCAATAAGCATGAAATTCAGTGAGCAGTGGCTGCGCGAGTGGGTTAACCCGGAGATCAGCTCCCAGGAGCTGATGGATCAGATTACAATGGCAGGGCTGGAAGTCGATGGCTTCGAACCCGTGGCCGGCAGGTTTCAGGGCGTTGTGGTTGGCGAGGTTGTGTCTGTGGAGCCACACCCTGACGCGGACAAGCTGCGGGTATGCCAGGTTAATGATGGAAGTCAGACCCTTCAGGTTGTGTGCGGTGCCCCCAATGTGCGCCAGGGCCTCAAGGTGCCTTTCGCAGTCGTTGGTGCGGTGTTGCCCGGTGACTTCAAAATCCGTAAAGCAAAGCTCCGCGGCCAGGCTTCAGAAGGCATGCTGTGCTCTGAAGCAGAGCTTGGGTTGTCTGAAAATCATGATGGCCTTATGGAGTTGCCTGCGGATGCGCCAGTAGGGGCAGAGGTAAGCGATTACCTCAGGCTGAATGACGTAGCCATTGATGTGGATCTGACGCCGAATCGCAGCGATTGCCTGTCTGTTAAGGGTATTGCCCGTGAAGTGGGCGTGCTGAACAGCCTGGTTGCCCAGGCGCCAGAAATTGACCCGGTTGAGGCTGTGCACTCTGAGGTACCGGATATTCGTGTAGATGCTCCGGAAGCTTGTCCGCGCTATCTTGGGCGTATTCTCCGCAATGTGAATCTCCAGGCGAAAACACCGTTGTGGATGCAGGAGAAACTCCGCCGTTCAGGCCTGCGCTCAATTGATCCGGCCGTTGACGTTACCAATTACGTGATGCTCGAGCTGGGCCAGCCCATGCATGCCTTTGATCGTGATGAGATCAGCAAGGGCATTGTGGTGCGTATGGCAAAGCCGGCAGAGAAACTGGTGCTGCTGGATGGACAGGAAGTTGAGCTGACAAGTGAGACTCTGGTAATTGCTGACCATGAAAAACCCATCGCTATCGCTGGCATCATGGGTGGCGAGCACTCGGGTGTGAGCCAGAAGGCTCGTGATCTGGTGCTGGAGTCTGCTTACTTTGAGCCAATCGCCCTTGCCGGCAAGGCCCGCCATTATGGTTTGCACACGGATGCTTCCCATCGTTTTGAGCGGGGCGTGGATTATGAGCTTGCCCGCGACGCCATGGAGCGGGCAACAAGGCTCTTGATGGATATCGTGGGCGGCGAGCCCGGCGAAATTGTTGAGGTTACCAGCCACGAACATCTGCCGGAAAAGCGGACAATTGATTTGCGGTCAAAGCGCCTGGCAGATGTGCTGGGCCTGGATATTGACCGCACCACGGTTGAGGAAATCCTGATCCGGCTTGGTTTGCAGATTGATAAGCTGCTGAAGGATGGCTGGCGGATTGTTGTGCCCAGTTTTCGCCCGGATATCACAATAGAAGAAGATCTCATTGAAGAGGTCGGCCGCATCTACGGTTACAACAATCTTCCGGTCACGGAACCTACAGGTTCTCTTGGTTTGCGGGAGAATGCGGAAGCGACGCGCCCGATATCGGCCCTCAAGAATTACTTTGTCTCCCATGGTTACCAGGAGGCGATCACCTATAGCTTTGTGGATCCCAGGGTGCAGGCTCAGATAGATCCCGAGCGTGAGGGTATTGTTCTGGCAAATCCGATTTCTGCAGATCTGTCGGTTATGCGCACGAGCCTCTGGAGCGGGTTGCTTAAAACCGTCGCCTACAACCAGAACCGCCAGCAACCGCGCATTCGCCTGTTCGAAACCGGCCTACGCTTTTTGCAGGACGACCAGCGCATTGATCAGAAGCCCATGCTGGCCGGCGTGGTTGTTGGTACCCAATACCCGGAAAACTGGGCGAATGGTCGCAGAAATGCCGACTTCTTTGATGTAAAAGGAGAGTTGGAAGGACTGTTCAGCTTACTGGGCGTTCAAATCGACTTTGTTGGCAGTTGGCACCCCGCGTTGCACCCGGGCCAGACCGCTGAACTCCTTCGGGATGGTGAACATGTAGGGTGGCTGGGCACACTGCATCCACAAATTCAGAAAAATCTTGAACTTAATGGCACGATCCTGATGTTTGAGCTATCCTTGAATTCGATCGTTACCGGATATGTGCCTAATTTCAAAGAAATTTCAAAATTTCCGGAAGTTCGACGTGATTTGGCTATTATTGTTGGTAATGATGTCGCATTTACCGAAGTCGAGCGTGTCGCCCGAAAACACGCTGGCGAGCGACTGACGGCGTTGCGTGCGTTTGATGTCTATGAAGGAGAGAGCCTGGGTGAGGGTAATCGTAGTCTGGCACTCAGCTTGTTCTGGCAGCATCCTGAACGTACGTTGAATGAAGATGAAGTGCATTCGCTCTTCAACAGTGTTATCGATGCACTGAAGGAAGAGTTGGGGGCAACACTGAGGAGTTGAGACATGGCGGCTTTGACGAAAGCGGAAATGGCAGAGCGCTTGTATGAGGAATTGGGCCTGAACAAACGCGAAGCCAAGGAAATGGTAGAAGCTTTCTTCGATGAGATCAGAGGCGCACTCAGCCACAACGAACAGGTAAAGCTGTCGGGTTTCGGTAACTTCGACCTGCGGGATAAAAAGCAGCGTCCGGGACGAAACCCGAAGACCGGTGAAGAGATTCCGATAAGCGCACGACGTGTTGTTACGTTTCGCCCGGGACAGAAACTGAAACAGAAAGTAGAAGCGTATGTTGGAACCCAGTCATAACAACGAACTCCCCGCGATTCCCGGGAAGCGTTACTTCACAATAGGTGAAGTTGCCGATCTGTGTGCAGTGAAGGCTCATGTGCTGCGCTATTGGGAACAAGAGTTTCCGCAATTGTCACCGGTAAAACGTCGCGGTAACCGCCGTTATTACCAGCGTGCCGATGTAATTACCATTCGCCAGATACGCAGCCTGCTGTACGAGCAGGGCTATACGATTGGCGGCGCCAAGCAGAAGCTCAGCAGTCATGAGGTGAAGGACGACACCACCCAGTACAAGCAGCTTATCCGGCAGATGATCATCGAACTGGAAGAGGTTCTGGACGTTCTTAACGCCCCGGCAAAGTAAACAGACCCTCCAAACGAAAAAGCCGAAGCGATTCCCCGTCACTTCGGCTTTTTTTGTACCTGGATCAGCTTACTGCTTTTTGCAGGTTTTTATCCCCAGCAGTGAATACGCAGGGCAGTTACCCATCAGCGCCGTTGCCAGTGGCACAATACCGATCCAGCCCCAGGGTGTTTGTGGGCCGACAAACACCAATGCCAGAAGTACAATGCCAACAATGGCACGAATGATCCGGTCTGCAGAACCCATATTAACGCTCATAATCCATTCTCCTGTGTTGGTATGAGGCCAGGGTTCCTACTTTAGCGCTCACCGCAAACCAGTTCAGTGATAAAGTCACATTGGTATTGTATTTTAACGCCCAAGGAAGATTCATGTTGCACCACAGTATTCTGCAAACCTTGCCCCCGCAGCTTCAAAAGGAAGCTGTGGAAAGTATTCAGGTTATGCGCTTTCCTCCGGGGAAAATCCTGTTTCGCGCGGGCGAGCACTGCAGGGGCTTGCCGTTGATGCTCAGTGGTGCGGTAAAAGTCCAGATGACGGGCGCCTCCGGCAACAGCATCGTACTGTACCGCATGGGTGCCGATGATATTTGCACCCTGTCTATTGGTTGCCTGATGACGGGCTATGGCTACCGCGCCGAGGCCTTTGTGGAAGAGGAGTCCGAAGCTGCCATGGTGTCCCGGGGGCTGTTTGACCGGCTGATGGACCAGTCGGCGGCCTTTCGCCTGGGGATCATGGAGTCGTATGGGCGTCGGCTCGACGACCTGATGCTGCTGGTTGAAGAGGTGGCCTTTCGCCGCATGGATGAGCGCCTTGAAGAATGGCTCCAGGTGCGCCGCAGCCCCATACACATAACCCACCAGGAGCTGGCAGTTGAGCTTGGGACCGCCCGGGAAGTTGTCAGCCGCTTGCTGAAAGAGCTTGAGCGCAAGGGCAGGGTACGGCTGGCACGTGGCAGGATTGATGTAATAAAGGGCGTGTAAGGCAAACGCCCCGGAATTCCAAAGAGAAACTCCGGGGCGTTTGGCCAGCTTTTACACAACGGCGCTGCAGTTGTTACCAGTCGGTGACGGATTTAACCTCAAGGAATTCTTCCAGCCCCCAGACACCGCCTTCACGGCTGCCATTTCCGGACTGCTTCATGCCCCCGAACGGGAAGCCGGCCGAGCCGGATTTGCCATTGATTTCCACCATGCCTGATCTGACCTGCCTGGCGACCCTGCGCGCTCGCTCTTTATCGGCAGTCTGAATGTAATTGGTGAGACCGTAGAGTGTGTCGTTGGCCAGTTCTACCGCTTCTTCTTCGGTTTCAAAAGGTGTGATGGCCAGAACCGGACCGAATATCTCCTCGCTCCAGATGGTCATGCCGGGTTTGACATCCGAGAACACGGTTGGCTTGACGAAATAACCCGTATCAAAACCTTCTGGCCGGCCTTCGCCGCCCGCCACCAGTGTCGCGCCTTCTTCAATCCCTTTTCTGATCAGCCCCTGAACCTTCTGGAACTGCTGCTCCGAGACCACCGGCCCGATATGCCGACCTTCGTTGCCTGCCAGGCCGACGTCGGTTTTACCGGCAATCATCGCTGCGGTTTCAACAGCCTGTCTGTAAACAGACTTTTCGACCAGCATGCGCGTAGGCGCGTTACAGGACTGACCCGAGTTGGCGAAACAGTGGCGCACACCCCGGGCTACTGCTTTTTCATCGGCGTCAGCAAAGATAATATTGGCACCTTTGCCGCCCAGTTCCAGGCCGACTCGCTTTACGGTATCAGCGGCGGCAATGGTGATGGCCTTGCCGGCCCGGGTTGAGCCGGTAAAGCTGACCAGATCAATATCCGGGTGTCGGGAAAGCTGCGAACCTACACCGGCACCATCGCCGTTAACAAGATTGAAAACGCCTTCCGGAAAACCGGTACTATCAATCATCTCGGCCAGAAGCATGGCCGACAGGGGTGAAATCTCGGAGGGCTTGAGAACGACCGTGCAGCCCGCGGCAAGTGCCGGAGCCACCTTGAGCATCACCTGGTTCATCGGCCAGTTCCAGGGTGTAATCAGCGCACAGACACCAACAGCCTCATGCAGAATGAAGTTGTCGGGCGCATGGTCGCCAAGGGGGTGTTCGAAGTTGAACGACTTCAGCGCCCGGATGGTATTTTTCAGGTGTGCGGCACCAGCGCCAACCTGTGCGCTGCGGGCAAGATCAATGGGTGCGCCCATTTCCTGGCTGATGGTTTGCGCCATCTCCTCCGCGCGCGCCTTGTAGGTTTCGAACAAACGCTCCAGCAGCTCAACTCGCTGCTCCTTGGTGGTGGCCGACCACGCCGGAAACGCTTTTTTCGCGGCACTGACAGCGTTGTCCGTATCAGCCTGCGAACCCAGAGTGATTGTGGCGAAACCTTTCTCGTCTGAGGGGTTTATAACGTCCAGTTGCTGATTGCTCTCAGGCGTTACCCATTTACCATTAATGTAAAACTTGGTTGCATCCATCATGGTCACCTCTATTTGGGGAATTTGGAGCATGGTAACAGATTGGCGGTGGTTGGGTCTGATGCGCAAGGTTGCAGTAAGCGTCCTACCTCTCTACCCTTTGAAAGCTAATCAAATCCACATACGGCCCTGCCGCGCTTTTTAACATAGTAGGCCTGCCACCGATCTCTCGCCTCAGAAAGTATAATGTCGCAGGCAGCGCCAGTGCCCGAAAGAATATTCTGGGACTAGATAGATGCAAAAACGTTCGAAGCTTGATCCTTATGTATTCTGGCCCGCTATAGCGGTGTTATTGGTTATTACAGCCCTCCTGGTTAGCTTCCAGGCTACCATTGCGCCGTTGATTACACAGGGGCTGAGCATCATCACTCACCAGATGGACTGGGTCTTTGAGTTTCTGACGTTTGGTATTTTTATCATGCTGCTGTGGTTCGCGACCGGGCGGTATGGAAAGGTCCGCTTGGGGGCAGACACGAAAGCCCCTGCTTTCGGAAATTTCAGTTATGGCGCCATGCTGTTCTGTGCCGGGATGGGTACGAGCATCATGTTCTGGTCAATCATCGAACCCATGTACTACTACCAGGGCCCACCGTTTCAGATTGAAGGCCAGACTGCCGCTGCCGCCGAGTGGGCATTGAGTTACGGGTTGTTCCACTGGGGCGTGTCGGCCTGGGCTATTTACACACTGCCCACCGTCGTGATTGCCTATTCGCTATACAACAAAGGCAACAAATCGCTCAAAATCTCCCAGGCCTGCAAGGGGGTGCTTGGCAGTAAGGCAGACGGCTGGATTGGGCGCATCATTGATATCCTGGTTATCTGGTCTCTGGTTGGCGGGCTGGGTACCTCGCTGGGGCTTGGTGTGCCGATGATCGCTGCGGGCATTGGCGATCTTTTCGGCTTTGAACAATCCACTCTGCTGAGTATTGGAATTATCCTGATCTGGTCGGTTATTTACCTGACCAGTGCCACCCTGGGGCTGGAAAAGGGCATCAGTAAACTCAGTAATATCAACGTGTACCTGGCGGTTACTCTGGCCGTGTTCGTGCTGATTGTGGGCCCTACGAGCTTTTTACTGTCTTACTTCACGGACAGCTTTGGCCGGATGGCACAAAACTTTTTACGCATGAGTTTCTACACAGACCCCGTTCACCAGAGCGGTTTCCCGCAGGACTGGACAGTGTTCTACTGGGTGTGGTTTGCTTGCACGGCGCCGTTCCTTGGCCTGTTTGTGGCGCGAATTTCAAAAGGGCGCACTATCAAGTCGGTTATCGTTAACATGCTGGCGTGGGGTACGCTGGGTGGTTGGCTGTATTTTGCGGTGATGGGTGGTTATGCCATGGATCTGCAACTGTCCGGAGCCTTCAACGTTGTGCAGAGTATGGCGGATAACGGCAATGCTCAAACCATTATCAACGTCCTCAACACACTCCCCATGGCAAAGGTTGCCGTTTTGTTCTTTGTAGTTCTCGGTTTTATCTTTCTTGCCACCTCGCTGGATTCTGCCTCGTTTGTACTGGCGTCTACCGCATCCACGACAGCAGGTGAAGGGGAAGAGCCCGCCGTCTGGCACACGATTACCTGGGGCATTCTCATGGCGGTGCTGGCCATATCGCTACTGTTGATCGGCGGGCTGAAGGTTGTGCAGTCGTCGACGGTCATGGTGGCCATTCCGATACTCATAATTTATATACTTTTAACCGTGTCCATATTGCGCTGGTTGCGCCAGGATCACGGCTAGCAGGAGGCGCAATAATGGGTGTTTTTGATGTGGATTACAGCAAAATCCGTGAGCGGATAGATCTTCCTTATAGCGTTAAGGTAACGGAGCACACGCCCATACCGCTTTCTGATGGCACCGTGCTCTCTGCCAAGCTATGGTTACCCGAAGGACTGGCCAAAGCCCGGGGCGTTGTTCTGGAGTACCTGCCATATCGAAAAGACGAATTTACCGCCCTGCGGGATGAAATCCGCCATGGTTATTTTGCCGGTTGCGGTTACGCGGCTATTCGGGTGGATATCCGTGGTACCGGCGATTCCGGCGGGATCATTCAGGATGAATACCCTGTGCAGGAACAGGAGGATTGCCTGGAAGTGTTCGACTGGATTGCGGCGCAGGATTGGTCTGAAGGCAACATTGCCATGATCGGCAAGTCCTGGGGGGGCTTCAACGGCTTGCAAATGGCCGCCCGCAATCACCCGGCCCTGAAAACCATCATCAGCCTGTGCTCCACCGATGACCGTTATGCCGACGATGTGCATTACCGGGGTGGCACCCTGATGGGGTCAGACATGTTGTGGTGGGCCTCTACCATGTTTGCCTACAACGCCCGCCCGCCATTCCCGCGCTTTGTAGGGGAGAAATGGCGGGACATGTGGCTGGAACGCATGGAGAAAACACCACCCTTTGTGGAAACCTGGCTTGAACACCAGCACCGCGATGCCTACTGGGAGCAGGGCTCGGTGTGTGAGGATTACAGCGCCATCCGCATTCCTGTGCTCACCATGAGTGGCTGGGCAGACGGCTATACCGATGCGGTCTTCCGGCTTATGGACAATCTTGACGTACCCAAGCGCGCCATCATCGGCCCCTGGGCCCATGAGTTCCCCGACCTTGCCATTCCTGGCCCCCAGATTGGGTATCTGCAAGAGTGTATAAGCTGGTTCGATCGCTGGCTGGCCACGGATGCCACCAGCGAACCCCACCAGGACAGCTTTATTGTGTACCTGCAGGACAGCGTGGCGCCCCAGACCAGCTACGACTACCGGGGTGGCCAGTGGGTGGATCTGTTGGCCACGGATATTTCCAGCGTGGATGTGATGGAGTCTTTAACGGGCCAGCAAACGCTGATTAATCGCCAGCACCATGGCATGTACTCCGGTGTGTTCTGCCCCTTCGGTCAGGAGGGCGACCTGCCGGACGACCAGACGATTGATAATGCACTGGCCACCACCTGGACTCTGCCGGTAGCCGATGAACCCCTCAACCTGCTGGGCAACCCCCGCGTTAATCTGCGCCTGAAGAGTAATCAGCCCACGGGCAATGTGCACGCTCGCTTGACTGATGTGTCGCCCAGCGGCGAAAAAACCTACATCACCGCCGGCCAGTTCAACCTTACCCACCGCCATTCCCACGCAAGCCCCGAACCCCTGCCCGTGAATGAGTGGTTTGATGTGAGCTTCCGGCTGGATGCCATAGGGTATCAACTGCCCGCCGGGCACCGCCTGGAAATCAGCCTGAGCCCCACCTATTGGCCGCAAATCTGGCCCTCGGTTTCTCTGGCCAGGCTGGAAGTGGATCTTGATCATAGCCAGATTCTGGTGCCCCAGTGTGCCGAACCTGTGCTAACCGAATTGCCGTTTACCCAGGCTGAAACTGCCAAACCCTTAGAAAAGACCATCCTTCGGGAGGGCAGCCGCACTCGCCAGGTCATCAAATCACTGACCACTCATGAGTGGGTGCTGGACGACTTTTCCGATGAAGGCCTGCGCCTGCTGGATCACAACGGCATTACCTACGGCACAAAAAACCACAATATCTGGCGTATCCGGGAGAACGACCCTCTAAGCGCCGAAACCGAGTCAAACTGGGAGGTGGATCTGAGTGATGCGGATATCAGCATTCATGTGGAAACACAGAGCCGGCTATCCTGCGATGCGGACAATTTCTATCTGGTCAACAGCATGCAGGCCTATGAGGAAGGCAAGGAAGTCTTCCGCAAAAGCTGGGAGAAAACCATTCCTCGCCGTTTCTGTTAAGGCACGGAATCGTGCTTCATCCAGGCTGGAGGCAGCCCCTCAGTTGATCAGCCGAACCCGAGGGGATGATTCTGCTTCGGCCCAACTGACGGTTGCCGGCTGAGATTCCTTGCCAGTAAACAGATGCCCGACTTCTGGCACTGCGTAACGCAGATCGCCACGAGTCGGGCGCTGCTGATTAAACTCCGCATGGCTGATGCCGACTTCCCAGATGTTGTCCGAACTTTCGCTGGTCCAGCCTTCCGGGCGCAACTCAACCCGCACTTCCGAACCAATCAGGCTGACGGCTTCAATACGTAGCGGCAAGTTGGCATGGGCGGCAGGTGTTGTGGCCAGGCGCACCTCGTGGGGGCGCAGGTAAAGCTGGGCGTTGCCCTGATGCCGAATGCCCGGAACGGTTACCCAGGCGTTGCCCTGGCTTAAGCTGCCGTGTTTAACCTCGCCAGACAGAACATTCACCTGCCCGAGGAAATCGAACACGAAACGGCTATCAGGGCGAGCGTAAAGTTCGGTGGGTTCGTTAACCTGCTCCACATTGCCCTGGCTCATGACTACCACCTGATCGGACAGCTCCAGAGCCTCTTCCTGATCGTGGGTTACAAAAATGCTGGTGAAATGGAATTCATCATGCAGATTCCGCAACCAGCGCCGAAGGTCTTTGCGAACCTTGGCATCCAGCGCACCGAAAGGTTCATCCAGAAGCAGGATTTTTGGCCGCGTTGCAATGGATCGGGCCAGCGCCACACGCTGTTTCTGGCCGCCAGACAGTTGTGCCGGAAAGCGCTGTGCCAGGTGGGGTAGCTGGATCATTTCCAGCAGCTCGCGCACGCGCTTTTGGATTTCCGCTTTTGCGGGGCGCTGTTTGCGGGGCAGTGACTCCAGGCCAAAGGCAATGTTCTGGGCTACCGTCATGTGGCGGAACAGGGCGTAGTGCTGGAACACGAAACCTATGTTGCGATCCCGCACATGCAGCTTGGTCACGTCCTGACCGGAGAAGGCGATTCGCCCGCTATCGGCGGATTCCAGGCCTGCAATAATCCGCAGCAGTGTTGTTTTGCCGGAGCCGGACGGCCCCAGTAAGGCCGTCAGTTTACCTTCAGGAATGTCCAGAGAGACGTTGTTCAGCGCCTGGAATTTGCCAAAACGCTTGTTGATGCCATCAACTGTGATAGTCATTACGCTGTCTCCTCTGTTTGCAGGCGGTTCAGAGTGTGCGTCTGCCGCCATTCCACGAAACCTTTAACCGCCAGCGTAAATACGGCAATGCCAGCCAGTAGTGATGCGCTGGCAAACGCGCCAACAATATTATAATCCTGGTACAACAGCTCCACGTGCAGGGGAAGTGTGTTGGTTTGCCCGCGGATATTCCCGGATACCACCGATACGGCTCCGAACTCGCCTACCGCCCGGGCATTGGTGAGTACCACACCGTAAATCAGCGCCCATTTGATGTTAGGCAGTGTAATGGTGCGGAATATTCTCCAGCCGGAGGCGCCCAGCACCACACCGGCTTCTTCTTCCTCACTGCCTTGCTGTTGCATGAGCGGTATCAGCTCTCGGGCAACAAATGGGCAGGTCACAAACACCGTAACCATTACAATGCCGGGCCAGGAAAACATCAGCTGCACGTCGTAATCTACAAGCCAGCCGCCTACCCAGCCGTTGCGGCCGTAGAGCAGCAGGTACAGCAAGCCGGCCACAACCGGAGATACCGCAAAGGGAATATCAATCAGCGTGATCAGCAACTTGCGCCCGGGAAACCGGAAACGTGTTACCAGCCAGGCCAGGGCGGTACCAAAAACCAGGTTGAGCGGCACGGTAAGGGCGGCCACAAACAGTGTTAAACCAATGGCATGCAGCGTGTACTGGTCCAGCAGGTTGTCTGCCAGGGTGCCCCAGCCGGCTCCCAATGCTTCAAAAAATATCACCAGCAGAGGCACTATCAGCAAACCGATAGCCACGGCGAGGGCAGTGCCGATCAGCAGCCACTTGATGGCCGGGCTATCGCCAACGCGGCGGTGTCGGGAAGAGTGGGAGCTGTGCATGGCGTTAACGTCCCTCTATTCGTTTAAGGTACCGGGCCTGCCACAGGGTAATGGCGAACAGCATTACCAGGGATACCAGCAAAACCACCGAGGCAATGGCACTGGCGGCAGCGTAGTCGTATTCCTGCAGGCGCACAAAAATCATCAGGCTGGTTACTTCGCTCACGTAGGGCATATTGCCGGCAATAAAGATAACGGCACCGAACTCCCCGAGGCTGCGGGTAAAAGACAGGGCCACACCGGTTAACAGCGCCGGCCACAGAGCCGGAAAGATCACCCGGCGAAATACCAGGCCATCGCTGGCGCCCAGGCTGACGGCGGCCTCCTCGTCTTCAGGGGCCAGCTCTTCCAGTACCGGCTGAACTGTGCGCACCACAAAAGGCAGGCTGGTGAACGCCATGGCCACTGCAATGCCTACAGGGGTGAAGGCGATTTCAATACCCAGCTTGCTCAGCCATTGTCCGTACCAGCCGTTTTCTGCAAAAAGAGTCGCGAGGACGATACCGGCTACGGCTGTTGGCAAAGCAAACGGCAGGTCAACCACCGCATCGATCAGCCGTTTCCCGGGAAACTCGTAACGCACCAGCACCCAGGCCAGAAGCAACCCGAAGAGGCCGTTAAACAATGAAGCAGCCAATGCTGAAAGGGCAGTGACTTTGTAGGAGGCGACTACCCGCGGATCGGTGATCACAAACCAGAACTGGTCGAAGCTCATGGCAGAGACTTCCATCACCAGACCGGTCAGTGGCAGCATCAAAATCAGGCTGATAAACAGAAGCGAAATACCGAGGCTCAGACCAAACCCCGGCAATACCCGCTTGCTGCGGTTTCCGATCCGTGGCAAGCGCTGCGGAATTACAGCGCCAGCCTGGTTAGCCGTGGACATGAATTACCGCCGACGTTGCAGTTGGTCGAGTTTACCGCCACTGGCAAAGTGCTCTTTGGTGGCGTTTTCCCAGCTGCCGGCAATAACATCAATCGGCAACAGTTTCACCTCTGGAAAGCGGTCGGCAGTTTCCTGCTTCACCGTCTCATTGTGAACCCGGTAGTTGAAGCCCGCCAGCAGGCGCTGGGCGTCTTCGGTGTACAGGTGCTCAAGGTACGCCTTTGCAAGGTCTTCGGTTTTGTTCTGCTTCACGTACTCATCAATCCAGGTAACCGGGAATTCCGCCAGAAAGCTTACCTTGGGGGTTACCACTTCGTATTCGCCATTGTCGTAACGGTCGGCCAGGTTCAGTACTTCTGATTCGAAGGTCAACAGAACATCGCCAATTTCACGCTCAATAAACGTGGTGGTTGCACCGCGCCCGCCGCTGTCAAACACTTTCACATGGGAAAGGAAATCCTGCAGGAAGCTGTCTATTTTCTCCTGATCATCGCCAAAACGGTCTTGGGCGTAGCCCAGAGCGGCCAGGTAGCTATAGCGGCCGTTGCCGGAGGTTTTCGGGTTGGGCATAACCAGGGCGACATCGTCTTTAATCAGATCGTCCCAGTTCCGGAT
>JACDJA010001721.1_pt1 | contig 17467 bp, 17 predicted proteins | sample 7449241 | NCBI WGS metagenome assembly JACDJA01 (sample SAMN14253289, study PRJNA609438) | sludge metagenome | isolation source: initial anaerobic sludge | collected 2018-12-20 | reverse complement strand
GCATTGGGGCTTTGCAGGGACTTGGCGCCCGGGCTAGCTTGGCATCGCTCATCCGGGCGGCTGCAACGATGTTTCGCGCTACAGACTCAAGGTCGGCTTTCGCCGACGACACTGTGAGTATCGGGTTCGTGCCCGAACCCGTCAATCGAACCCCGCTCTCCGACGCCGCGCAGTTACCGTGCTGTCACGGCTTCGCGTGACCGTACGGCCCAGCGATCGGCTTCGCTGGTCGGGGTGAGAGGATTCGAACCTCCGGCCTCTACGTCCCGAACGTAGCGCTCTACCAGGCTAAGCTACACCCCGCGATGCGCTTCCACGGAGCCGGGCAAGAAGCCCGAAGGAAGCGGCGATCCGCACCCGCCTTGCGCCGAAGAGCGGCCCGTGGTCGGGATTCGGCCGCACTCCGCACCACCCGTTCAGTGGTCGCGCTCGATCGAGTAAGCCGTCAAGTATAGCAGCGCGTCTCGGTGCACGGAAGGCGCGCTGACCGCCAGCATCGCGGTCAGCGCGTCGCGCGCCGCCTGCGCCTCTTCGCGTGCGCGCTCGCGAGTGTAGTCCAGCGCGCCGGTGCGGCGGATCGCCTCGAGGATCGGCTCGAACTGCGCGGTGGAGCCCTGCTCGATCGCCTTGCGTACCAGGTCGCGCTCGGTGGGCGTTCCGCATTCCATCACGTGGATCAGCGGCAGCGTGGGCTTGCCTTCGCGCAGGTCGGTGCCGACCTGCTTGCCGATGTCGCCGGTGACCCCCGAGTAGTCGAGCACGTCGTCGACGAGCTGGAACGCCGTCCCCAGCCGACGGCCGTATTCCGCCGCGGCGGCCTCGACCTCGGGCCCCGCCCGGCAGACCATCGCGCCGAGCTGCGCAGCCGCCTCGAACAGCCGCGCCGTCTTGTAGCGGATCACCTGCATGTACCGCGCCTCGTCGGTGTCGGGGTCGTTGCAGTTCAGCAACTGCAGCACCTCGCCCTCGGCGATCGTGTTGGTGGCGTCGGCGAGCACGTTCATCACGCGCATGTCGTCGACGTCGACCATCATCTGGAAGGCTCGTGAATAGAGAAAGTCGCCGACGAGCACGGCCGCCGCATTGCCGAACATCGCGTTCGCCGTCTGGCGCCCGCGGCGCAGCTCCGACTCGTCGACCACGTCGTCGTGCAGCAGCGTCGCCGTGTGGATGAACTCCACCACCGCCGCGAGCAGGAAGGCGCGCTCGTCGCCGTCGCGCCCGAGCGCGCGTGCAACGAGCAGCACGAGAAGCGGGCGCATGCGCTTGCCGCCTGCGCCGATGATGTAGTCGGCGACGTTGCGGATCAGCGGAACCTCGGAACCCAGCCGATCACGGATGACGCGGTCGGTCTCGGCGAGGTCCGACGCGAGGATGGGGAAGAGTTCGAGGGGCTTCATCGGCGGGCGCAGGCTTGCGCCGATTATAGAGGGCCGCCCGATTCTTTGACCGGCCACCCCGAATCGGCGATAATCCCCGGTTCCCCTCGAAAGGAAGATCCCATGTACGCGGTCATAAAAACCGGCGGCAAGCAGTATCGCGTCGCTGCCGGCGACAAGATCAGGGTAGAACAGATACCGGCGGACATCGGAGCGGAGATCTCGATCGACCAGGTGCTGGCGGTCGGCGCAGGCGACCAGCTCTCGGTCGGCGCGCCGCTGGTGTCCGGAGCGACGGTCTCGGCAACGGTGCTTTCCCACGGCCGGGGCGAGAAAATCCGCATCTTCAAGATGCGCCGTCGCAAGCACTATCGCAAGACGCAGGGCCATCGGCAGAACTACACCGAGCTCTTCATCGGCCGCATCGCATCGGCGCTCGGCGAAACGCGAGCGGATGCGCAGGCGATGACGGGCGGGTCGGCCGCGGTCGACGCGCCTGCCGCGAGCGAACCGTCGGACGCGCCTGCAACCGTCCAGGAGTAATCGAAATGGCACAGAAGAAAGGCGGCGGCTCGACGCGAAACGGCCGCGATTCGCAACCCAAGATGCTCGGCGTCAAGGCCTACGGCGGCGAGGCCGTGCGCGCCGGCTCGATCATCGTGCGCCAGCGTGGCACCCGCTTTCACGCCGGTGAGAACGTCGGCGTCGGCAAGGACTACACGCTGTTCGCGCTCGTCGACGGGCACGTGAAGTTCGGCGTGAAGGGCCCGCTTCGTCGCAGCACGGTCAGCATCGTCCCGGTACAGTAAGCCCCGGCGGGGCACGGCGGGCGCGGCACGACGCCGCCACCCGCTGCACGACGAAAGCCCCGCCCAGCGGGGCTTTTGCGTCTTCCCATGAAATTCATCGACGAGGCGCGCATCGAGGTCGGCGGCGGCAACGGCGGCGCCGGCGCCGCGTCGTTCCGACGCGAGAAGTTCGTGCCGCGCGGCGGGCCCGACGGCGGCGACGGCGGGCGCGGCGGCAGCGTCTGGGCGGTGGCCGATCGCAACATCAACACGCTCGTCGACTATCGCTACCAGCGCAAGTTCTTCGCGAAGAACGGCGAGCGCGGGCGCGGCTCCGACCAGTACGGTGCGGCGGCCGACGACATCCGGCTGCGCGTGCCGGTCGGCACGCAGGTGTTCGACGAGGACAGCGGCGAACTGGTCGCCGACCTGGTCGCGCACGACCAGGTCGCGCTGCTCGCGCGCGGCGGCGAAGGCGGACTGGGCAATCTTCGTTTCAAGTCGAGTACGAACCGGGCGCCGCGCCAATCGACGCCGGGGCAGGAGGGCGAGCATCGCAACCTGCGGCTCGAGTTGAAGGTGCTCGCCGACGTCGGCCTGCTCGGTCTGCCGAATGCCGGCAAGTCGACCTTCATTGCCGCGGTGAGCAACGCGCGGCCGAAGATCGCCGACTATCCGTTCACGACACTGCATCCGAACCTGGGCGTCGTTCGGGTCGGTGCCGAGCGCAGCTTCGTCATCGCCGACATTCCCGGGTTGATCGAAGGCGCGGCCGAGGGCGCCGGATTGGGGCATCGATTCCTGCGCCACCTGCAGCGCACCCGGCTGCTGCTGCACCTGGTCGATCTCGCCCCCTTCGATCCCGATGCCGACCCGGTGCGCGAGGCGCGCGCGATCGTTCGCGAACTGCGCCGCTACGATCCGGCGCTCGCCGAGAAGCCGCGCTGGCTGGTGCTGAACAAGATCGACATGGTCGAGCCCGGCGAGCGGCAGCAGCGGATCGACGAGTTCGTCACGCGTTACCGCGGTCGCGGGCGCAATGCGATCGCGGTCGAGCGCGTGTTCGCGATCTCGGCGCTGACGCGCGAGGGTTGCGAGCGGCTGTGCCTGGCGGTGGCCGACTGGCTCGAGGCCGCTCGTCCGAGCGAAGACGAGCCGCGCGACGTGCGCTTCGAGCCGCCGCCCGGGGGGTCGGAGCATGGCTGACGCGCAGACGAGCGCCGGTGGCGCCGTCGCCGCGATTCCGGACGATCCGCACCCCGGTGCCGTGCGCGATGCTCACCGCCTCGTCGTCAAGGTGGGCTCGTCGCTCGTCACCGACGAGGGGCGCGGGCTGGACGAGGCGGCAATCGCACGCTGGGCAGCGCAGATCGCGCAGCTGCGCGCGCTCGGCAAGGAAGTCGTGCTGGTCAGCTCGGGCGCGGTCGCCGAGGGAATGAAGCGGCTCGGCTGGACGCGGCGTCCGACGGCGATGCACGAACTGCAGGCCGCGGCGGCCGTGGGGCAGATGGGGCTGGTGCAGGCCTACGAGAGCGCGTTTCGCAGCCGCGGGCTGCGCACCGCCCAGGTGCTGCTCACGCACGACGACCTCGCCGAGCGCAGGCGCTACCTGAACGCGCGCTCGACGCTGCTCGCTCTGCTCGGCCTGGGCGTCGTTCCGATCATCAACGAGAACGACACCGTCGTCACCGACGAGATCAAGTTCGGCGACAACGACACGCTCGGCGCGCTGGTGGCCAACCTGCTCGACGCCGAAGCGCTCGTCATCCTCACCGACCAGCGCGGCCTGTTCACTGCCGATCCGCGCCGAGACCCCGCGGCGCGGCTGCTCGACTGCGTCGTCGCCGGCGATCCGGCACTCGAATCGATGGCGGGCGGGGTCGGCTCGACGATCGGCAGAGGCGGGATGATCACGAAGGTGCTCGCCGCGCGACGCGCGTCGGCGGGCGGCGCGCACACCGTCGTCGCTTCGGGGCGCGAGCCCGATGTGCTCGTGCGGCTGGCCGCCGGCGAGTCGCTCGGCACCCGATTCGTCGCGCAGACGCCGCGGCTTGCGGCGCGCAAGAAATGGCTCGCCGACCATCTGCAGTTGCGCGGCTCGGTGCGGCTCGACGCAGGCGCCGCTCGCGCGCTGTTGCGCCGAGGCGGCAGCCTGCTGCCGATCGGCGTCACCGAGGTCATCGGCGACTTCGAGCGCGGCGAGGCGGTCGCGCTCCTCGATCCGGACGGGCGCGAGATCGCGCGCGGCCTGTCGGGGTACTCGAGCTCGGAGGCCCGGCTGATCATGCGCAGGCCTTCGTCGGAGATCGCGCGGATTCTCGGGTTCGTCGAGGAACCCGAGCTGGTGCATCGCGATCACATGGTGCTGCGCGTGGCTCCCGGCGCCGACGACGACGCTGCGACGAAAACGGCCGGCGGATCGAATTCGCCGAACTCGCCCAGCGCCTCGAGCTGATCCACCGGAATCACGCGCCGGTTCTCGCAGAAGAAGCGCAGTCCCGAGCGGTTGCGCTGGTACAGCCGGCGGGCGGCCTCGAGCGCGGCCTGCGGCGCATGCAGCATGGCCAGCGAGCACGAGACTTCGGTGGCGAGCGCGTCGTCCAGCTCGGCCGAAGCTTCGACTTCGATTCCTGTCGTTCCCATCGGAAGTCTCCTTTTTCGAGGGGCGCATCCCGAGCGTAGGCCGCCGTCGTGCGGGCGCGACGCGCAGGGGCATGAACGACGTGCAACGCGGGACGAACGTCGCGCTGGCGGCGCAGAACGTTGCACGCGGGCGACGTGCGCCTCGCCCGCGTCCACCGGTCAGGCGGCCAGCGGTGCGAATTCGTAGCCGTCCGGGCGGCGCGTCACGCGACCGATGGCGGCGCCCGGCCAATGGAAACCGGCGACGACCCAGTTTCGCTCGACCGCCTCGTCGAGCAGCCGTCGCCGCGCGCGCCGCGCCATCTCGGGGTCCATGTCGAAGCGAACCGCCCAGTCGGGATGACGCACGAAGAGCGCCGCCACGTTTGCCAGGTCGCCGAGGTATGCGAAGTAGTGTCCGCCGTCTTCGAAAGCGAAGCCGGTGTGGCCGGGCGTGTGACCGAAGGCGGGAATCGATCCGATGCCGGGCAGCACGTCGCTGCCGGGCGTGAAGCGGTGCACGTCGCCGGCGATCGGGGCGAACACGCGCCGTGTCGCCGCGAAGGCGCCGTGCATCGCCGCCGGCGCCGAGCGCATGCGCGCATCGTCCATCCACCAGTCCCACTCGGGAGCGGGTACGTGGATCGTCGCCTTCGGAAACGTGAGGCGCCCTTCGGCGTCGCGCAGCCCGTCGACGTGATCGCGATGGAAGTGCGTGATCAGCACCTCGTCGATCGATTCGGGATCGACGCCGATCGCCTTCAGGTTGTCGACCAGACGCCCGGTGCCCGGCGCGCCGTAGCGGCCGCTGCCGGCGTCGAGCAGGACGCGCCGGCCGCGTCGCTCGACGACGAAGGCCGTGAACGGAATCGTGATCGAGGCGCTGCCCAGGCCGGCGTCGACGAGCGCCTGTTGCACCTGCGCGAGCGGAACGTCGGGCACGAACTGCCGATCGAGCGGCATCGTGGCGAAGCCGTCGCGCACCGACGTCACGGTGCAGGCGCCGATCTGCGTGCGCGTGACGCCGTCGTGCAGCGCGACTGCGCGAACGCCCTTCGGCCGGTATGCGATCGAGCCGGGGAGGTCGCCCGGGCCGAAATCGGCACAGCCGCCCAGCCAGGCGAACGGGAGAGTGCCGGCGAGTGCGGTGCTCGCACGCAGGCAGGTGCGTCGGGTCGGGTTCATAAGGCGGTCCTTTTCGCTTCGCCCCGATTCTCGGGGAAAGCGCGGCCCTGCGTGCCGATTCACCGTCGATGCGGTCGGTCGCGGGGTCGGCGCGGGTGCCGCGGTGGAAAAGGGCGACAATCGGCGCTCGCCTCCCGTCACCTCCCGACTCGCGACGATGTCCGATCCCGCTTTCCACGGCGTCTTCCCCTATCTCGTTTCCCCCGTCGGAAACGACGGGCGCGTGCGCACCGAGGTGCTCGCCCGGCTCTGCGACGACCTGATCGGCGCCGGTGTGCACGGACTCGCCGCACTCGGCTCCACGGGCGAGTTCGCCTACCTGGACTGGGAGCAGCAGTGCCAGGTCGTGGCCACCGTCGTCGAAGCGGCCGCCGGTCGCGTGCCGGTGCTGGCGGGTGTCGCGGCGACGACGATCGCCGAAGCGCAGCGCCGCGCGCGCGCTTTCGAACGGATGCGTTGCGACGGCATCATCGCGATTCTCGAGGCCTATTTCCCGATCGCCGACGACGGGGTTCACGCCTATTTCGAATCGATCGCGCGTGCGGTCGAGTTGCCGCTCGTGCTCTACACGAACCCGAACTTCCAGCGCTCGGACCTGTCGCTGCCGGTGATCGAGCGCCTGAGCCGCATTCCGAACGTGCGGTACCTGAAGGACGCCTCGTCGAACACCGGGCGCCTGTTGTCGATCCTCGATCGCGTGGAGGGCCGGATGCAGCTGTTCGCTGCCTCGGCGCACATCCCGGCCTGCGTGATGCTGATCGGCGGCGTCGGCTGGATGGCCGGGCCGGCGTGCATCGCGCCGCGCCAGAGCGTCGCGCTGTACGAGGCGTGCCGCGGCGGTGACTGGACGCGGGCGATGCAGTTGCAACGCCCGCTGTGGCGGCTGAACCAGGCGTTCGCCCGACACAATCTGGCCGCATGCATCAAGGGCGGGCTCGCGCTGCAGGGCTACGCGGTGGGTGCGCCGATGCCGCCGCAGGCGCCGCTTTCGGCGGCCGGCGTGGAGGAGGTGCGTGCCGCATTGCAGGCGGTAGGCGCGCTGTCGACCGAAGGATGACCGAATGACGACGAACGACGAATCGATGCGCATCGAGCGCGACACCTTCGGCCCGATCGAGGTGCCGGCAGATCGGCTGTGGGCGGCGCAGACGCAGCGCTCGCTGCAGTTCTTCTCCATCTCCACCGAGCGGATGCCCGACGAACTCGTCTCGGCGCTGGCGCAGGTCAAGCGCGCGGCGGCGCTGGTCAACCGCGACCTCGGCCGGCTCGATGCCGCGAAGGCCGATGCGATCGTGCGCGCCGCCGACGAGGTGCTCGACGGCGCGCATCCGCAGGAGTTCCCGCTGTCGGTCTGGCAGACCGGCTCGGGCACGCAGTCGAACATGAACGTCAACGAGGTGCTCGCGAACCGTGCCTCCGAGCTGCTCGGCGGCGAGCGCGGCGAGAAGCGCCTCGTGCATCCGAACGACGAAGTCAATCGCGGCCAGTCGTCCAACGACGTCGTCCCCACCGCGATCCACGTCGCCGTGGCCGCCGCCGTCGCGCAGCGGCTGCTGCCTTCGCTCGATGCGCTGCGTGCGACGCTCGACGAGAAGGCGCGTGAATACGCCGACATCGTGAAGATCGGTCGCACGCACCTGCAGGACGCCACGCCGCTGACGCTCGGCCAGGAGATGTCGGGCTGGGTCGCGCAACTCGATCGTGCACGCGAGGCCGTCGTGCGCGCGCTGCCCGGCGTGTGCGAGCTGGCGATCGGCGGCACGGCCGTGGGCACCGGCCTGAACACGCATCCGGAATTCGGCGCGCGCGTTTGCGAGGAGCTCTCGCGGCGCTTGTCGCTGCCCTTCGTGCCGGCGCCGAACCGCTTCGCCGCGCTCGCCGGTCACGAACCGGTGGTGGTGCTGCACGGCGCGCTGCACGCGCTTGCGGCAGCCGCCACGAAGATCGCCAACGACGTTCGCTGGCTCGCGAGCGGGCCGCGCTCGGGCCTGGGCGAGATCCGCATTCCCGAGAACGAGCCGGGCAGCTCGATCATGCCGGGCAAGGTGAACCCCACGCAGTGCGAGGCGCTGACGATGATCGGCGCGCAGGTCGCCGGCAACGACGTCGCCATCGGCATCGGCGCTTCGTCGGGGAACTTCGAGCTCAACGTGTTCCAGCCGCTCGTGGCGCACAACGTGCTGCAGAGCCTGCGGCTGCTCGCCGACGGGCTGGCCAGCTTCGAGCGCAACCTCGCACGCGGCATCGAGCCCGTGCACGCGCGCATCGAGGAACTGCTCGAGCGTTCGCTGATGCTCGTCACCGCGCTCAATCCGCACATCGGCTACGAGCGCTCGGCGCAGATCGCGAAGAAGGCGCACCTGGAGGGAACGACGCTGCGCGAGGCGGCGCTCGCACTGGGCTACGTCGACGCGAAGCAGTTCGACGAATGGGTGCGCCCGCAGGACATGACGCGACCGAGCGCTTGAGCGCACCCGGCCGCGCATCCGCCGACGATCGAGCGCCCGCGAAGGAATCGGCGCCGCAGCGCGAGCCGGCCGCGAGCGCCGGCCGCGGGTCGCTGTCGATCCTGCGCGCGCTGTGGCCTTTCATGGCGCCGTATCGCGCGCGCGTGGCCGTCGCCTCGGCAGCGCTGCTGGTGGCCGCCGCCGCGACGCTCGTCATCCCGCTCGCCTTCCGGCGGATGATCGACGTCGGCTTCGCTTCGCCGCAGGGCCTGGCGAACGAGGCGCTCTCGGGCAACGTCGACACCTGGTTCCTGGCGCTCTTCGGCGTCGCCATCGTGCTCGCGCTCGGTACGGCGCTGCGCTACTACAGCGTTTCCTGGCTGGGCGAGCGCGTCACCGCCGATCTTCGCCACGCGGTCTACCGGCAGGTGCTGCGGCAGGATGCGCGCTTCTTCGAGACGCTGAAGACCGGCGAGGTGCTCTCGCGGCTGAACACCGACACGACGCTGATCCAGACGCTGGTCGGCACCAGCGTCTCGCTCGGGCTGCGCAACGCGCTGCTTTTCGTCGGCGGACTGGCGATGCTGATCGTCACCAGCGCCGAGCTCGCGTCGATCATCGTCGGACTGCTGCTGGTCGTCGTGCTGCCGATCCTCGTGTTCGGGCGCCGCGTGCGCCGGCTGTCGCGCGCGAGCCAGGACGCGCTCGCCGACACCAGCGCGCTCGCCGGCGAGACGCTCGGCGCGATCCAGATCGTGCAGGCCTACGTGCGCGAACCGCTCGAGGCGCAACGCTTCGGTGCCGCGACCGAATCGGCCTTTGCCAGCGCGATCCGGCGCACGCGCGCCCGCGCGCTGCTCACCGCGCTGGCGATCGTGCTGGTGTTCGGCGCGATCGTCTTCGTGCTGTGGCTGGGCGCGCGCGCGGTCCTCGACCAGCGGCTCACGGCCGGGTTGCTGACGCAGTTCATCCTGTACTCGGCGCTGGTGGCCGGCGCCACCGGCGCCATCGCCGAGGTGCTGGGCGACGTGCAGCGCGCCGTCGGCGCCACCGAGCGGCTGCTCGAGCTGCTCGGCGCGCAGCCGTCGATCCGCTCGCCGCGCTCCGCGCAGCCGCTGCCTGCGCGCGTGGCGGGTGCCGAGGTCGTTTTCGAGGACGTGAGCTTTCGCTATCCGTCGCGCCCCGACGAGCTCGCGCTCGAGGCGATCACCCTCACGATCGCTCCCGGCGAGACGGTTGCGCTCGTCGGTCCGTCGGGCGCGGGCAAGACGACGGTGCTCCAGCTGCTGCTGCGCTTTCACGACCCGCAGGCCGGCTGCATCCGCTTCGACGGCATCGACCTGCGCGCACTCGACCTGGCCGAACTGCGCGGCGCGATCGGGCTGGTCTCGCAGGACAGCGTCGTGTTCTCCGCCGATGCAATGGAGAACATCCGCTACGGCAGGCTCGACGCCACCGATGCCGAGGTGATCGACGCGGCGAAGGCGGCCAATGCGCACGAATTCATCGAACGGCTTCCGGACGGCTACCGCACCTTTCTCGGCGAGCGCGGCGTGCGCCTGTCGGGCGGCCAGCGGCAGCGGATCGCCATCGCGCGCGCGTTGCTGCGCAACCCGCCGCTGCTGCTGCTCGACGAGGCGACGAGCGCGCTCGACGCAGAGAGCGAGCGAGCGGTGCAGCACGCGCTCGAGCGGGCGATGCAGTCGCGCACGACGATCGTCATCGCGCACCGGCTGTCGACGATCGTCGGCGCCGACCGCATCGTGGTGCTCGACCGGGGTCGGATCGTGGAGATCGGCACGCACGTCGAGCTGGCGGGGCGCGGCGGGTTGTATGCACGGCTGGCGGCGATGCAGTTCGAGCCGTGACCGCGCGGTTCGTCCCGCATGCCCGAAGCGCGTCCGCGAAGGCGCGCGCCGCCGCGCGCCGCGCGCTGCGAGTCTTCACCGGGTTGCCGGTCGGACGGCCGGTGGGGCGCCGAACAGTGCCGAGACCAGCCGCACCGACCACGCAGCCGACTGCACCTGCACGACATAGGCGAGCGCGATCAGCAGCGCCGCGTCGACGCCTCCCGCGCCGAACGCGTTCATCGCCAGCGCGAGCGCGATCGACAGGTTGCGCATCACCGTTCCGTAGACCAGCGCGATCGCGTCGCCGCGCGGTAGCGCGAGCCGTCCGACGAAAATGCCCAGCGCGTAGTTCAGCACGTACAGCGCGACCAGCGGCACCAGCACGTCGAGCAGCAGCGCCGGCCGCGCGACCAGGTCGCTGCCCTTCAGCGCCAGCGCGACGAAGACGATCCCGAGCACGCCCAGCGTCGACAACGGCGCGAAGCGCGGCGCCCATTCCTTCTGGAAGCGCTCGCGACCGTGCCGCCGCACGAGCGCCTCGCGCGTGAGCTGGCCGAGCAGCATCGGCAACAGCACGACGAGCGCGATCTGCAGGAAGACGGCACCGAGGTCGACCGGAACGACCGCCCCCACCAGCCACTGCAGGTAGAAGGGCGTCGCGAGCGATCCGAGGATCAGTCCGACGACGGTCATCTTGACCGCCGCCGCGACGTTGCCCTGCGCGAAGCCCGTCCAGGCGATCGTCATGCCGCTGGTGGGCAGCAGCGCCGCGAGCAGCAGGCCCAGCGCGAGGAACGGCTGCTCGGCAAACCACAGCAGGCCGATGGCCCAGGCCACGAACGGAATCACGCCGAAGTTGATCGCCTGCGCCAACCACTGCGCGCGCAGGTCGCCGCCCTGCAACAACTGGCGCAGCTGCAGCCCGACCATCATCGGGTAGACCATCAGCAGCGTCAGCGGCACGATCAGCATGCGCAGCCACGCGCTGGGCGCGACCAGTCCGTAGAGCAGCCCGAGCAGCATCGTGACGGGAATCGCCAGCGCGAGATTCTTCGTCAGATGGGCGAGCGGCTTCACGGGACGGCTCCTCGGGGGCGGCCGCCGACGCTCAGCGTCCCGTTCGATGCAGCATCGCGCGCAGGGCGTCGATCTCGTCGATCAGGTCGAGCGCGAGCGCCACGCCGGGCGGATTCACTTCGAGGTCGCGCGCCAGGCTCGTCGCCAGGCGTGCGCGTCGCAGCGCCGATCCGCTGAAGCGCCACTGCGCGCGCGCCGCGTGCAGTTGCGCCGCGCTCGTTTGCGCCGGACGCGGCGGCGCGCCGGTGTCGCCGAGCGGCTCGATCACGCCCTCGACGATCAGTGCCGTGACCTGCTCTTCGTCGGCGCCGACCGCCCGCGACAACTCGACGAGCGTGAACTCGATCTGCTCTTCGACGACGGGGCCCTGAACCGGGGTGCGGGATTCGTCGCTCATCGCGTCCTACCTTCCTGCTCTCGGATCGAAATCGAAGGCCTGCGCGATCGTGCGCCATGCCTCCTTCTGTGCGTCGGTGCCGGCCGGGGGCAGGACGATCGAGACGACCGCGTACAGGTCGCCCGGCGGCTTCGACGGGATCCCCTTGCCGCGCAGTCGCAGCCGGCGCCCGGCCTGCGAATTCGGTGGCACCGTCAGCTCGACGCTTCCGGCGGGCGTGCGCACCGGGACGCTCGCACCCAGCGCCGCTTCCCAGGGAGCCAGCGGCAGGTCGACGTAGACGTCCCGACCGTCGACGCGCCAGCGCGGATTCTCCCGGAACTCGATCTCGAGGTACAGGTCGCCGGGCGGCGCGTTGCCGATGCCCGGGCCTCCCTGCCCGGCCAGGCGCAGGTGCTGCCCGGCGCGGATGCCGGGCGGAATGTTCACGTCGAGCGCGCGCTCCTGCGTGACGAGGTGCCCGCTGGCGTCGATCGTCGGCATTGCGAGCCGGATCGTTCGGCTTGCGCCGCGGTAGGCGTCCTCGAGATCGATCAGCACCTTCGCGTGGTGATCCTGTCCCTGGCGCGGCATCGACTGCGCGCGGCGCTGCTGCGCGTGCGCCTGGCGCATCCGCGCGCCGAACAGCGTCTCGAAGAAATCGCTGTAGTCGCCCGCCTGACCGTCGAAATCGCCGCCGCGGAACTCGAAACCGGCGTCCCAGTTCGGCGGCGGCTGGAAGTCCTGCCCGGCGCGCCAGTTCTCGCCCATGCGGTCGTAGGCGGCGCGCTTCTCGGGATCGCGCAGCACTTCGTGCGCTTCGCCGACCTCCTTGAAGCGGGTTTCGGCGTCGGGCTCCTTGCTGACGTCGGGGTGGTACTTGCGCGCGAGCTTGCGGTATGCGCGCTTGATGTCGTCCTGCGTCGCGTTGCGCTCGACGCCGAGGATCTCGTAGTAGTCGCGGAATTTCATGTTCTAGGTCACCGTGCCGAACAGCTTTCCGATCAGCGCCGTCAGCGCCATCGCCGCCGCGCCCCAGAATCCGACCCGCAGCGCAGGCCGCAGCATCGGGGCTCCGCCCGCGTACGCGGCGATCGCGCCCAGCGTCACCAGGAACGCCAGCGACGTGCCCGCGATGGCGCCGATCATCGCTGCGACCGGCGCGGCGGCGACGACCGCCAGCGGCAGCGCCGCACCCAGCGAGAAACTGCTCGCCGATGCCATCGCCGCCTGCACCGGCCGGGCGATCGTCTCACGCGTGATTCCCAGCTCGTCGCGCGCATGTGCGGCGAGCGCGTCGTGCGCACTGAGCTGCCGGGCGACCTCCTTGGCCAGCGCCGGCTCGACGCCGCGCGCCACGTAGATCGAAGCCAGTTCGTGCAGCTCGCCTGCCGGGTGCGTCGCGAGTTCGTGCCGTTCGAGCGCGAGATCGGCGCGTTCGCTGTCGCGCTGCGAACTCACCGACACGTATTCGCCGGCCGCCATCGACATCGCACCGCCGACCAGGCCGGCCAGTCCGACGAGGATCCATTCGCGCCGCGCGCCGCCCGCGGCGACCACGCCGGTGAGCAGGCTCGCCGTGGAGACGATGCCGTCGTTGGCACCGAGCACCGCGGCGCGCAGCCAGCCCACCCGCTCGCCTCGATGGTGCTCGACGTGCGGACGCGCCCGGTGCGGCATGGGTGGGGTCGACGGCGCGATTCGCGGGGCCGGCCTGCGCGCCGCTCAGCGCTCGCCGTCGCGCGGCAGCGCCGCGCCCGGCATCGCGAGCAGCGAGGCGCGCTCGGCTTCGTCGCGCGGCGCCTCGACGAACTGCCCGCGCGTGCGGTGCCGGCCGCGCAGATAGCGCCCGGCTTCGCCGGGCTGCGTGTTCTCGTGCGGTGTCCGCTCGACGCGGGCCGGGCGCGCGTGCCGCGAATTCGCGAACACGAGGCGCGCGAGCTCGTTGAGCGCCTGCACGTAGACGCCGCGCTTGAACTCGATCACCGCATCGAGCGGCACCCAATAGTCGTTCCAACGCCAGGCGTCGAACTCCGGGTGACTCGAGGCACGCAGATCGATGTCGCTATCGCGGCCGACCAGTCGCACCAGGAACCAGATCTGCTTCTGGCCGCGATAGTGGCCGCGCCATTCCCGACGCACCCAGTGTTCGGGCACCTCGTAGCGCAGCCAGTCGCGCGTGCGTCCGACGATGCGGACGTGTTGCGGATACAGCCCGACCTCCTCGTGCAGCTCGCGCAGCATCGCCTGTTCGGGTGATTCGCCGCGCTTGATGCCGCCTTGTGGAAACTGCCAGGAGTGCTCGCGTATCCGTTTCCCCCAGAAAACCGAGTTCCTCGAATTGACCAGGATGATCCCGACGTTGGGGCGATAGCCGTCACGGTCCAGCATGGCCCGCACCCCTCGATCTCTTACAATCGCTTCGATTATAGCCAGTGCGCCCTCGCGTTCGCCGCACTGCCGCCGTCGCGCCGACGGCGCGCGCGCTCCCGGATCCCCGAATGAAAGCTTCCCGTTTCCACCTGTCGACGCAGAAGGAAGCGCCGGCCGATGCCGAAATCGTCAGCCATCGCCTGATGACGCGTGCCGGCATGATCCGGAAGGTCGCCGGCGGCATCTACACCTACATGCCCCTGGGGCTGCGCAGCATCCGCAAGATCGAGGCGATCGTTCGGGAGGAGATGAACCGGGCGGGGGCGATCGAATTGCTGATGCCGGTCGTCCAACCGGCCGAATTGTGGGTCGAGTCGGGTCGGTGGGATAAATACGGGCCGGAGCTGCTGCGCGTGAAGGACCGTCACCAGCGCGACTTCGTCGTGCAGCCCACCTCGGAAGAAGTCGTCACCGACATCGCGCGCAACGAGCTGCGCAGCTACAAGCAATTGCCGAAGAACTTCTATCACATCCAGACGAAGTTCCGCGACGAGCGCCGGCCGCGCTTCGGCGTGATGCGCGGGCGCGAGTTCACGATGAAGGATGCGTACTCCTTCGACCGCGACCGCGATGCCGCGCTCGCCAGCTACCGGGCGATGTTCGACGCCTATCGGGCGATCTTCTCGCGCATGGGGCTGCGCTTTCGGGCGGTCGCCGCCGACACCGGCGCCATCGGCGGGTCGGCCAGCCACGAATTCCAGGTGATCGCCGACACCGGCGAGGACGCGATCGCCTACTGCCCCGATTCCGACTATGCGGCGAACATCGAGCTCGCCGAGGCGCTGGCGCTCGTCGAGCGGCGCGCGGCGCCGGCCGAGGCGCTGACCAAGGTGTCCACGCCGTCGCGCGCGCGCTGCGAGGACGTCGCCGACCTGCTCGGCATTGCGCTCGAGCGCACGGTGAAGTCGATCGTGCTCGCGGTCGATGCGCGCTCGGACACGCGCATCCACGGCGAGGCCCGCGTCGCGTCGGTCCCCGACGATCGACCGACGGCTCCCGCGTCGGGGGTCCAGATCTGGCTGCTGCTCGTCCGCGGCGATCACGAACTGAACGAGGTCAAGGCGGGCAAGGTCCAGGGGCTCGAAGGCTTTCGCTTCGCCACCGACGCCGAGATCGTCGAGCACTTCGGCTCGCCGCCCGGCTACCTCGGACCGATCGGCGCGCGAAAGCCGGTGCGCATCGTCGCCGACCGCACGGTAGCCAACATGCACGATTTCGTCTGCGGCGCGAACGAGGCCGACTTCCACTACACCGGCGCGAACTGGGGGCGCGATCTCCCCGAGCCGCTCGTCGCCGACATTCGCAACGTGCGCGAAGGCGATCCTTCGCCCGACGGCAAGGGAGCGCTCGCCATCCAGCGCGGCATCGAGGTCGGGCACGTGTTCTTCCTCGGCACGCGCTACTCGGAGGAGATGAACGCGGTCTTCGTCGACGCCGACGGCCAGTCGAAACCCTTCGAGATGGGCTGCTACGGCATCGGCATCACCCGGCTGCTCGGCGCGGCCATCGAGCAGAACCACGACGAGCGCGGCATCGCATGGCCGCGACCCATCGCGCCCTTCGAAGTCGTCGTCGTGCCGCCCGGCTACGCACGCTCCGACGTCGTGCGCGCGGCGGCCGACGCGCTGTACGATCAACTGCTCGCCGAAGGCATCGACGTGCTGCTCGACGATCGCGACGAACGCCCGGGCGCGATGTTCGCCGACTGGGAACTGATCGGCGTTCCCGTGCGCGTCACGGTCGGCGAGCGCGGCCTGAAGGACGGCAGGATCGAGGTGCTCGTGCGCCGCGCAATGCAGCTCGAGCAGGTACCCGTCGGCGAGGCCCTGCCGGCCATCCGGCGAGCCCTTGCCGGTTGAGCCGCGCGGCGATCCAATCGCCGGCGAATGAGACGTGTCCTCCTCCTGCTGCTGCTCACCTGCGCGCTTTTCGCCGCACTGATCGCGTCCCGGCCCGCGCGCGCCGGAACGCAGCAGTACGAGGCGTTGAGCGATTCGGTCCGTTCCGCGCTCGCCGCTGCCGTGCGCGAAGACCACGAGATGCCCGAGCCGCGTTTCGTCTCGATCACCGAGAAGGTCGACTGGCTGTCGGCGATGTCGTCGCGCCTGCCGCGCCGCTGGAAGCCCGAGTACCGCCAGCGCATCGAGTTCCTCTACGCAGTGCGCTACGAGGCGCAGCGCGCAGGGCTCGATCCGCATCTGGTGCTCGGCCTGATCGAGGTCGAGAGCAACTTCCGGCGTTACGCGGTGTCGCGCGCCGGCGCGCGGGGCTACATGCAGGTGATGCCGTTCTGGACCGAGTTGATCGGCGACGCCGACAGCTCGAAGCTCTTCGACCGGCGCACGAACCTGCGCTACGGCTGCACGATTCTGCGGCACTACCTCGACATCGAGCGCGGCAACCTGTTTCGCGCGCTCGGGCGCTATAACGGCAGCCTGGGTCGCGCCGAGTATCCGAACGCGGTGCTCAGAGCGTGGAAGCGCTGGCAATACGCACCGCGGCGCGCTCCGCAAAGCGAGCCGCAACCGGACGTCGAGCGCTTCACCGAGCGTGCTCCGCAGTCCGCAGCGAAAGTGCTATAAGTCGGGCTCCGAACGATCCGGATTCCCGCGATGAATCTCGCTTCGAGCCTGCAGCAGTGGGCGGCGCGCGCGCCGTCGAAGGCTGCCATCCTCTTCGAAGAGCGCACGATCACCTACGCGCAGCTCGAAGCCGACGCCTCGCGCCTGGCCAGTGCGATGCGCGCCAACGGCATCGGCGCCGGCGATCGCGTCGCGCTGTACCTTCCGAACATCCCCGAGTACGCGACCACCTATTACGCCGCGCAGAAGATCGGCGCGATCCCGGTGTCGATCAACGCGATCTTCCGCGCGGGTGAGGTCGAGTACCTGCTGAACGACTCGGGATCGGTGCTCGTCTTCACCGTCGCCGAGCTCGTGCAGTTCGTTCCGCGCGAGTCGTGCCCTGCGTTGAAGCACGTCGTCGTCTGCGAGGGCGAGGCGAGTGCGGGCGCGCCCACGCTGGCGCAGTGGTGCGCCGGCCAGCCCGAGCGCTTCGATCCCGTTGCTCGCGCCGCCGACGACCCGGCGGCGCTGCTCTACTCGTCGGGCACCACGGGCTTTCCGAAGGGCGTGACGCTGTCGCAGTCGAACATCGCGACCAACGTCGCGAGCGCGGCGAAATACTCGGGCTACCGCGACGACGATCGCCTGTGCGTGTTCCTGCCGCTGTTCCACGTCTACGGGCAGAACTACATCCTGAACGCGGCGATCCTCGCCGGCGCCACCGTGTGCCTGTTCCGTCGCTTCGT
>JACDJA010001720.1_pt1 | contig 17480 bp, 15 predicted proteins | sample 7449241 | NCBI WGS metagenome assembly JACDJA01 (sample SAMN14253289, study PRJNA609438) | sludge metagenome | isolation source: initial anaerobic sludge | collected 2018-12-20 | reverse complement strand
TTTGCCCAATCGTTATGAGTCGGGCCTAATTCATGCCTTTCGTTCCATCCGCTTTTTATTGCGGCGTTATTTCTTTGGAATACTTATACAAATTTGCCTGATAGCCATATTGGTCACTTCGGGGTTTTCGATCCTCGGCCTGGCTTTTAGCCATGCGGCCATCATTGGACTCGTAAGCGGGCTTATGAATGTGGTGCCTTATCTGGGGCCTCTCATAGGTGCTTTTTTTGGCATCACAGTGGGTTCGCTGGTGTTTCTGCAGGGGGCTCAGGATATCGCTTTTCTTGCTTTTTTAGGAGGCATGGTTCTCATCTACGCAATCGTACAACTGCTTGATAATATGGTGTTTCAGCCGCTCATTTTTTCCAATAGCGTGAAGGCCCATCCGCTTGAGATTTTCATTGTCATACTCATCTCGGGTTATCTCTCGGGCATAGTGGGAATGTTTTTTGCAATTCCCGTTTATACCATCTTAAGAGTAGTGGGACGCGAGTTTTTTAACAATTACAAGGTCATTAATAAGCTTACAGGACACCTGTGAGAGAAATAACAAATGACAAAAAACAAATAGCAATCCCGATGCTTCGGGATTGCCATAAATACATACCCTGTCCCGAACCGGATTCGGGAACCTGCCCCTTTTACGGGGAATATAGCTGATTAGAATACTAAATTGGGGAGCAGGACTACTGCTGCAATCGCGTCATACTGTTTGCATGGCCTCCTTTGGAGTTGGGTTGCTCCTTCTGCCGGGTCATGAGTGCATCCTGAATTTTTATTCGCCGGCCATTGCGGGTGGCCATCACAAAGGCATCGCTGAAGCCTATTTTTTTTATCAGTTCCAGAAACTCGGCTGCATCGGGGTAATGCGGAAACACACCCAGCGAGAGTTGATTGATGCCTTCGTAATTATCCTGGTACATGGATACCATGTTGCCGGAGAAGCGTTCCAGATTCATGTCGGTGAAGGCTCCAATCTGCACACTAAAAAGAATGCCGTCCCCGGGAATTTGAATCGAAATGGTATCCTGGTTGGGTTTTAATATGCGAATGGGGAGGATGATTGGTGTTTGCTCCTGTCCGGTGGTTTCCTCAGGGAAGGAGGCAGGGGCAGGGGAGACCAGATTCGTTTGCCCCTCAACCATTAAACTGTTGTGCACGGGCCATTGTACAAGCCCGTTGTATATCATCATCAGAAAAAGTGCCACAAAAAACAGGGAGATAAAAAGGAGGGCGCGACGCAGTCGTTGTATTATGCCTGATTGCCTGGATGAAAACCTTTTAAGTCGTTTCAACTCATTCTCCAGAGCATCTTGTCTCATCTCCTCTTTCCATTGGTTAAAAGTTGGGTCGGGTGTTTTCATTGTATTTGTATCTATTTTTGTGTAAAGTTATAAAAAATACAATAGAACCGCAGGTAAATATCCAAAAATCTAACTATTAATAGTTATGTCATGCTGGAAGCATTAAGCACTTCTCTCATAGAAGGGTAAGTTTGGGTGAGAAATTTCTCCCGTTCCTCCCGGGGGGTCCAAAACACATTTGAAATATTTTCTTCTCTTTGAGGTGTGGGGGCTGCTTTGCCCGCGTAAATCATTTCAAACCAGTGGGTTTTCTTTAAAATGGGAACGTGGTTCAGGTAGTAAATATGAAAAGTGGATGTGAGTGGGGCTGTGATGGTAAGGGGTGCAATGCCGCACTCTTCGGTTACTTCGCGCGTGGCGGCCTGCTCCGGGGTTTCGCCGCTTTCCAGTTTACCCTTGGGCAGGTCGGGCTGTCCCAGCCGGGTAATGGTTAAAAAATGGGTGCGGTTGTGGTTCCAAACCAGACCACCTGCAGCCGTCAGGTTTTTAAAACAGGCCTTGAACCGTTCAAATAACTCTTCTTCATCGTGGTAATAAACGAAAGCCTTTTGGCCTGTGCCCTGGCTTTCGATGTGCTGAACGAATTTTTTCAATTCCCCTTCGTTGCTGAATTTATGAATGGCATTGAAGTCCCTGCCCAACTCCTGTTCAACGTTACCGGTTAAAATCAGCGTTCCTTCTTTGAAAAATATCTTGTACATTTGTGGTATGAAAAAATTAGAAGAAATTACAGCCACCCTGTTGTTGCAAATAAAGTCAATAAAGTTGCAACCTGCAAATCCTTTTACATGGGCTTCGGGCTGGATATCTCCCATCTATTGCGATAACCGCAAAACCCTGTCATATCCCGAAGTGCGCAACTTTATTAAGATGCAATTTGCCCGTCTTATAATGGAGCGGTATCCCGAAGTGGAGGTGATAGCCGGTGTTGCCACAGGAGCCATTGCCCAGGGCGCATTGGTGGCCGATTTGCTCAACCGCCCATTTGTTTATGTGCGCTCGGCTGCCAAAGGGCATGGTCTCGAAAACAGAATTGAAGGGGACCTCTCTCCCGGCCAAAAAGTGGTGGTGATCGAAGACCTGGTCTCCACCGGCGGGAGCAGCCTTAATGCGGTGGAAGCATTGCGCAACAACGGCGCCGAAGTGCTGGGTATGATGGCTATATTCACTTATGGTTTTCAGGTAGCCACCGACAATTTTACCCAGGCAGGGGTGACGCTTACTACGCTCAGCGATTACAATACTCTGATTAGGAGGGCAGCCGACGATGGTTATGTATCTGCCGATGACCTGGAAACACTTGCAGGGTGGCGCAACGATCCTGCCAACTGGAAAAAGTAGAGGCTTTAAAGAAAAATCAAATTTTATGACTCAGTTTGAAAGTGGAATCAAAACCATACCCCATCCACCCCAAAAGGTGTTTGGGCAGCTGGCCGATTTTGATAATTTTGAAGCCATGCTGTCGTCCGATAAAATTACCAATTGGCACAGTACCGGCGATACCTGTAGGTTTACCATTGAGGGGGTGGGCGAGATAGGGCTCAAAATGCTTGAGAAAGAGCCTTATAAAACCATTAAATATACTGCCGACGGCAAAACGCCCTTTGCGTTTTATCTGTGGGTTCAACTCAAATCCGTTGAAGAGGGACAAAGCAAACTTAAACTAACCATACGTGCCGATCTTAATCCCATGCTTAAAATGGTGGTGAGCGGCCCGGTCAATAAATTTGTGGAGATATTGGCCAATGCTATTGCCAAATATCCTTACGAGAAGGTATAGGTTCTTATTCAAAACTCACTTCTTTAAAAGCATATCGCGACAACGTACCATCCCGGCGTTGCAGTATTAAATGCCCTGAGGGCTCAATTTCGGCAAATCGGGCCTCGAAAGTACCTTTTTCATCCCTGTATGGATGCCACCCCTCTTTTCGAAATAAAAAGTGATGATATCGCTCTTCGATGGCATTTTGTCGCTGGTTTATGAGTTGCGAATAATGGGTGCAAAGGGATTCATAAATTCGCCCGAACAGATCAAACAGATCGGTCTCTCTGCCGGTGATTCCTTTTACAGAGACAGGATTTGGAGCATCGGATTTGAAAATTTCCTGATTGACATTGATGCCAATTCCGGCCACACACTGCTCAATGTTGCTTCCCTTCAATACATTCTCTATTAAGATACCGCCCACCTTTTCGGCCCCGCAGTAGAGGTCGTTGGGCCATTTGATGGCGAACCGGGGCAAAATTGCGGTCAACACTTCGGCAATGGCCACCGAAACGCATTTGGATAGGATAAACTGATGGGCTGCCTTAATGTGTTGCGGATAAAAAACAATGGAAAAAGTGAGGTTTTTAAAAGGTTCACCCTCCCAAAAGTTACCCTGTTGCCCGCGCCCTAAGGTTTGGTTTTGGGTTATCACCACCGAACATTCGGGGAGGTGCCGTTGTTTAAGAAGTTCTTTAAGATGGCTGTTGGTAGATGGAACACTCTCCATCTGAATTATTTCAGGGGTGTGATTCATGGCACGCATTTTCCGACAAATTGTCATAAAGAGGCAGTCCTGCCAGACAAAAATAGTTATATATGTGCTATTAAAATGTTATCTTTGAGCGGAAATTGAATGTTGGCATAATTTTCCCTGTAACAACGGTTGCGAGTGCCTCTTTAATCACTTTGTAAATTGCTATAAATCAATATAATTTGGATACAAATACATCAGAAAAGTTGCTGAAATCGGTGGTGGAAGGGATTCAGGAGAAAAAGGGAAAAAACATCACCCTTCTTGACCTGCGTGAAATTGATAATACCATTACCGACTATTTTGTGATATGCGAAGGCGACAGCAATGTGCACGTAGAGGCGGTAGCCGATTCGGTAGAAGAGGAAGTGCAGAAAAGAGCCGGAGAGAAACCCTTTCGTATAGAGGGCCGTAGAAATGCCGAGTGGGTGCTGATTGATTACATGGACGTGGTTGTGCATGTTTTTCAAAAGCAGATACGCTCGTTTTATAATCTGGAAACACTTTGGGCCGATGGAAAGCGTACCGATGTGGAAGATATCTTTTGATTGAATATTTATTTTTTGGAATGACTGAGAATAAAAAAGAAGAAAAAAAACCTGTCGGAGGTGAAAATAAGCCGAATCCGAAAATGCCTAAGTTTAATGCTTACTGGATTTACGGACTTATTTTAATAGCCCTTATCGTGGTAAGCACCTTTAATTTGGGACAGGGTCCTCAGAGCCTATCTTACAGTGTGTTTGAGAATGAGCTTCTCCCCGGAGGAGACATCAAAAAAGTGGTGGTGGTAACCAACGAGGGCGTGGCTGAAATAACCCTGAGCCCCGAGTCTTTGGATAAGTACCGGGAGCTCTTTAAAGGAGACCAGGTGCCTCCCAGTACCGGTCCTCAGTTTGCGGTTAAAATACCCACCATCGATCGGTTTGAGGAAGCCCGCAAGGATGCAGAGGATAAGTACGGGATTAAAATACCCGTTGAGTACGAGGAGCGGGCGAACCTGTTCAGGGACTTCTTTAGCCTCATGTGGCCGTTGCTGCTGCTCTTTGTTATATGGATATTTATTTTCCGCCGTATGAGCGCCCAGGGCGGTGCCGGAGGCGCAGGTAATATTTTCAACGTGGGAAAGTCACGCGCCCGGGTGTTTGATAGAGAAGCCAGTATTAATGTTTCGTTCGAGGATGTGGCCGGTTTGGTTGAAGCCAAGCAGGAACTGGAAGAGATTGTTGAGTTTTTGAAGAAACCCGAGAAGTTTACCGATCTGGGTGGGAAAATTCCTAAAGGGGCCCTGCTCATAGGCCCTCCCGGAACCGGCAAAACATTGCTGGCCAAAGCCATTGCAGGCGAAGCCAATGTGCCCTTCTTTAGTATGTCGGGCTCCGACTTTGTGGAGATGTTTGTGGGTGTAGGCGCCTCCAGGGTGCGCGATCTCTTTAAAAGAGCCAAGGAAAAGGCGCCTTGTATCGTCTTTATCGATGAGATTGATGCCATTGGTCGCGCCCGGGGAAAGAATGTGAATTTCAGCGGAAACGATGAGCGCGAAAATACGCTCAATCAGTTGCTTACCGAGATGGATGGGTTCGGCTCCAACAGCGGGGTTATTATTTTGGCGGCTACCAACCGGGCCGATGTGCTGGACCGGGCTCTTACCCGTGCCGGACGTTTCGACCGGCAGATAGCTGTTGAATTGCCCGACGTGAATGAGCGCAGAGATATATTTAAAGTGCATCTGAAACCCCTGAGGCTGGGTTCCGATGTAGACCCTGTTTTCCTGGCCAAGCACACACCCGGTTTTTCGGGTGCCGATATTGCCAATGTGTGCAACGAGGCCGCACTCATGGCTGCCCGCCGTGATAAAAAAGTGGTGGAGCGCGAAGACTTTTTAAGTGCAGTAGACCGCATCGTAGGAGGGCTCGAAAAAAAGAATATGATTATTACACCCGGTGAGAAGCGTTCCATAGCCTACCATGAAGCCGGCCACGCGGTAATAAGCTGGCTGCTGGAGTTTGCACACCCGCTGATTAAAGTCACTGTGGTGCCCCGTGGCAGAGCATTGGGAGCGGCATGGTATCTGCCCGAGGAGCGTCAGCTTACCACCACGCAGCAAATTCTTGACGAGATGTGTTCCGCATTGGGTGGCAGAGCTGCCGAGGAGCTCATTTTCGGACGTATCTCCACCGGGGCTCTCAACGACCTGGAGAAGGTAACCCGCCAGGCCTACGCCATGGTCACCTATTTTGGGATGAGTCCCAAGTTGGGAAACCTTAGCTTTTTCGACTCTTCCGGACAAAACGAATACTCGTTTCATAAACCATATAGTGAAAAAACAGCGGAGATCATCGACCGCGAAGTCTCTAACATTATAGAAGAGCAGTATGCACGTGCTAAAAAAATTCTTTCCGAGAATAAAGAGAAGCATCGTGTATTAGCCGAATTGCTTTTGGAGCGCGAAGTGATTTTCAGCGAAGACCTGGAGAAAATCTTTGGCAAACGCGAATGGCCCGATCATGTCATTCAGGCCAATGGCAACAACAGTAAAAAGGCTATTCCTGCTGAGACGACTGAAAAACCGCACAACCGGAAAAAGAAAGTGGACAATCCGGATAAGGGGGCTGCGGCCGATCCGGTGGGAACCAAAGCTAAAGCCAAAAACACCAAGCCCGATGAACACAGCTAACAGTGAAGCCCGTCGTAATATCCTGTCGCGACTGAAAGCTGTGGGCGGGCAGCCCTGGCACGAAAACTGGCCGCAAGAAATGCCGGCGGGAGCTGTATTTCCGGATGTGGACGACCTTCTTTCACAATTCCGTGAAGAGCTGGTTTTGGTGGGTGGCAAAGTGGTGGAGGCTCATGGGCGGGCGGCACTTTTTTCGGAGCTAAAAAAAATTTGCGAAGCCAACGGATGGGAACATCCGGTTACGCTGGATGCTTCATTGTATGACGAAATGCGTAATGCTGGAATCGACTGCACCAATCGGGCCGACTTTTACGCCGACTTTGAGGTGGGTATCACCACCTGCGAGGCGCTGGTGGCCCTTACAGGCGGTGTTATGGTGAGCGCCGCCGGCGCCTCGGGCCGCCTGATGAATGTGTTTCCCCCGGTGCATCTGGTGATTGCCGGGCGGCAGCAAATTGTGCCCTCTATTACCGATGGCTTTAAGATAATAGAAAAGAGGTATCCAAAAGGGAAACCCTCGCAAGTTACATTGATAAGTGGCCCCAGCCGAACCGCCGATATTGAAAAAACATTGGTGATGGGCGCTCACGGGCCGCGGGAGTTGGTTGTGCTGATAGATTTGGAGAACTAATTAACAGCCTTACAATGAGTGACTTTTGGCAAAGAAGCATAACCGGGATTCTTTTCGTAGGGGGTATTGTAGGAGGTGTGTGGCTTCATCCACTGGTGTATTCGTTGGTTTTTTTGGGCATTATTGCCGTGGGTATGTACGAGTTTGCCTTTATCATCAAAGGCTTGAATGTGAAAGTACGCACCCTGTGGTCTTTCGGTATTGGCTTTTTGGTCTACAGCATCACTTTCCTTATTTTTTATCTTCATATTCCCCATTATTGGCTGCTTACGGTAATTCCCTTTGTGATAGGTGTGTTTATATCGGAGTTGTATTTAAACAGTAAAACCACGCTGCTCAACATCGCTACTACACTGTTGGTGCCCTTATATGTGGCGGTTCCTTTTGCTTTTCTTCATTTTTTAGCCTTTTACGGGGGAGATTACAATTGGCGGTTGTTGCTTGGTTTTTTTTTAATGGCCTGGTTAAACGATACGGGTGCTTATATTACAGGTTCTGCTTTTGGGCGCCACAAATTGTTTCCCCGCATCTCTCAGGCCAAGACCTGGGAGGGTGCCATAGGCGGGTTTTTAATTACCCTGGGTATGGCCTGGCTTAATTTTGAGCTGTGGGGCACCGTTTCGTTAATCAACTGGCTGGTGATTGGTACGCTGGTTTCGGTAATGGGTATTTATGGCGATCTGGTTGAGTCGATGCTCAAAAGAAGTGTTAATGTAAAGGACTCAGGAAGTATTCTTCCGGGGCACGGCGGGTTACTCGATCGTTTCGATGCGGTGCTTTTCTCAGCCCCGGTGGTAAGTGGCTATCTGTTGTTGTGTTGAAGACACTAAAAAGTAAGGTATTAATAAATTATTGGCTTTGATATGAAAATTCACAAAGAAGGGTATAGTATCCTGGGGCTGGTATTTCTTGTTTTGTTATTATTTAACACCGGTATTTGGTTCTTTTTTGCAGATACCGCATCTGTTTTACAATGGAGTGTCACTTTTTCAGTGATTCTGTTTTTCTTTTTTCTCAGCTTTTTTCGCAGCCCCAGACGCGTTGGATATTTACATCCCGATGCTATAATCTCGCCAGCCGACGGTACCGTGGTGGCCATAGAAGAAACCGATGAGAATGAGGTGTTAAAGGAACGGTGCATCCAGGTTTCGGTTTTCATGTCGGTATTTAATGTGCACATCAATTGGATTCCTGTCTCCGGGGTGGTTAAATATTGCAGGCATCACAACGGACGGTTCATGGCGGCCTATTTGCCCAAATCTTCTTTTGAGAATGAACGTACCACTGTGGCTATTGACACCAAGAATGGGAAAACAGTAGTGGTGCGGCAAATTGCAGGCGCCCTGGCGCGGCGTATCGTGTGTTATCCCACCAAAGACGAAGCCGTTGATCAAGGGGCACAGATGGGGTTCATAAAGTTTGGCTCAAGAGTGGATTTGTTCCTTCCCCTGGGCAGCCGGATAGATGTGAAACCCGGCCAAAAGGTGAAGGGGCGTCAAACGATATTGGGGTGGATTGATTGAGAAGAGGACAGGGGGAAGGGGGAAGTGGGAAGCACGAAGTGGGAAGAGGGAAGACCGAAGACAGGAGACGGATTCCGATAGCTATCGGAATCGAGCTCCCAGCTCCTCTCCTAAAGTCTCACGCCCATAAATATCACATCGTCAATTTGTTCCAGGTCTCCCTTCCAGTTGAAGAAATGGTCTCTAATCATCTTAAACTGTTTATCCATGTGCTGGTGATAGATTCCCTGGAGTAAATTTTTCACTCCCCCGGTCATGAATTTTTTGCCCAGCGGTCCACCAAATTGATCGGAGTAACCATCTGAAAAGAGATAGATCAGGTCGTTGACAGAACACTGGTATTCTATATTCACGAAGGGACTGCTTTCTTTTACCAGGGAGTCGCCAATACTGCGGCGATTACCTTTATACACCACCAATTCGTTGTTGAGAAACAGGTAAACAGGGCGTTTGGCGGAGGCTATCCTCACTTTTCGGCTTCGTAGTTCAATTTCCACAATCGAAATATCCATGCCGTCGCTGTTGTTTTGCTTGTTGTTATCGTGCTGCAACAATATTTTAATCTCCTGGTCGAGACGCTCCAATATCCCGGCGGGTGAGTCAATGTCCTTTCTTTTAACAATATCGTTGAGCAGGGTGGTGCCAATCATCGACATAAATGCTGCCGGAACGCCGTGCCCGGTGCAATCGGCACAACAAACTAAAAATGAGTGGGCTGTTTTATGAAACCAGTAAAAATCGCCACTCACAATATCGCGTGGTGCGAAAAACACAAACGACTGTGGAAATGAGCGTTGCAGTGTCTTTAGGGAGGGGAGTATCGATTTTTGAATGCGCTTGGCATAGTTGATGCTGTCGGTGATGTCGCGATTTTTCTTCTCTATCTCTGCTTTCTGTTCTCTTAGTTGCACCGTTTGAATATCCACCTCTTTTTGAAGTTGTTCCTTTTGATGGCGAAGATTTCTTTCGCGCATGACTATGATGAGGTAAACGATGTAAGAGAGAAGAACGGTGGCCACCAGATAGAACCAGGGCATCTTCCAGAAGGGGGTCGCTATTCTAAAGGATGCAGTAATGGGGTTACTGGCAACCCCATCGGCGTTAAAAGCCCTTATGTTGAGGTCGTAACTGCCACTGGGAAGGAAGTCGTATTCTCTGAAGTTGGTGGTTCCCAGGTCGGTCCATTTTACGGTGGATTCGTCTCCTCCCTTCACCAGTTGGTACTGGTAGGTCACGCCGGAGGGATTTTTGAAACTCACCCCCATAAAGTTAAACCTGAACTGATATTTCTCCCCATAGGGATAGGGCAGTTCAATTTTTCTTAAAGGGTTGTAATGTTTTCCCGATATGAGCACATCTGTAAAGTTGAGTACAGGGGCTACATGGTTTTTTTGGTCTAAATCCGGAAGGTAGTGAATGACCTCCTCGCCCGATGCAAACCATAGGGTTTGATCGTTTCCTTTCCATATTTGGTGAAAATCGTACCCCAGGTTTTGTTCATAACCATAGGTTCTTACCTCACCGGTTTTAGGGTTGAACATACTCATCCCCGGGTGGTGAGCTACCCACACGCGTCCTTCGGGGTCGATGTTAAGGCTGTAACAAAAATTTTTAGCCAGCCCATGGTTAACGTCAATGGTCATAATGGAGTCTTCGGAATATTTTAACAAACCTCTGCCCTGGGTTGCCATCCAGGCATTTCCATAGGCGTCTTCTGCCATATCATACACATCAACGGGCAATTGCAATATTTTATGAATCTCAATGTGGTCGGGGCTCACCCTGCTTACTCCACTGTTTTTAGGCCCTATCCATATCTCTCCGGTGGAACTTAAATAAACAAAGTTGATGCTGTTGTGGGGCAGGCCATTTTCGGTGGTGAGGCGCCTGGTGCTCTTTTTTTCTGTATCGATGATGAAGAAGCCTCCATAGGTAGCCAGGTAAATGGTAGAGCCTGTGCCGGCTATGTCTCTTATTTTTCTTCCCGGTAGAGCCTGGGTATAATGCCAGGGCTTGAATTTCAGCTCTTGGGCCTCTCTGTAAAACAGGCCCCTGTTGGCGCTGGCTACATACATGGTGCCATTGGGGTCCTTGTAGAAGCCGGTGATTTCATCGTTGGGGATGCCCAGCTCGGCATCGTAGAATTCAAAGTCAATGAAGCAAAAGGGGTCGGTTCTGATGAGGCCCTTCTCCAACCCGAGCCAAAGTGTACTGTCGGTTCTGAAGATTGATTTCACCTTATTGTTGTCAAACCCGATGGTACTCATCTTATAAAAAATCATGTAGTTGTTTACAAGTGCCGAAGTACCGCCTCCGTAGGTCGCAAACCAATAGTTTTGTTCCCTGTCGCAGAGTATGTCCTTTACAAAATTGTCGTTCAGGCCATTGCTGGTTGTAAAGTTATAGGAATCCACAAAGGTTTGTTTCACGGGGTCAAAAAAGAGTTTTATCACGCCGTTTCCCCAGGTGGCCAGCAGCAGGTTTCCGCCGGGTTCTTCTTCGATGTCCTGTATGTTTTCGTGTTGAATGTTGAACAGAAGACAGAGGCTGTGGTCCACTATTTGCCTGGATTCGTGCAGATGGTCAGAATAGCGGAAAAACCCGCTGTCTTCGGTACCTATCCAGAATTCTCCCTTCACACCTTTACGGGGGGTGATGGTGGTGATGTTGACAGAGGGTATTTCGCCGATTTGTTCCACAAACGAGATTTCATTGTCGGCGCTTATCCCTGCGCGGTACAAGCCTTCGGAGGTGCCTATCAGAAACAGGTCATTGTCAAGTGGTGCCAGCGCATAGTAGAGCTTTCGGCGCAGGTCGGGATGTTCAAATATCTGATGTTGTTGGTTTTTGGGGTCTAACTTTATCAATCCCTTGTTTTGGGTCAAGGCCCACATGGTTCCGTTTGGGAGGGAACAAATTTCCTGAACCGGACTTTGGGTGTCGGGGATAAACAGAGGTTTAAAGTGTCCCCCCGAATGGATGGTGATGTCGCCATTGTTATGACCTATCCACAGGTCGCCATCGGGTGCCACATGCAGTGCCGAAATAAAATCTCCGGCTAATGAGTCGGTGGTGTTGTAGCTTTCAAACCGGTGTCCGTCAAATCTTACCAGGCCTTCACCTGTACCCATCCAGATGTACCCATTGGGGGCCTGTGCCAAACAATATACGAAATTTTGCGGCAGGCCTACATTGGAGTCATAGGTTTTAAACCTGAACGACTGGGCACCAATGTTTTGCAACGGGGGTCCAAATGTGAATAATAACAAAAGGGTAAAGACAAAACTGTGGCGAAAAATCATGCTGCTATTGTTTTTGTTTTATACCAATGCTGTATTTATATTGGGGAATGCCTCCAATAGGAATACTGTAAAAGGGTAGTAATTCGCCGTATTGATTTTCGAGAAAGATAACTACGTTGTTATTGCGAACCTGATGCGTGCGGTTTTTGATCATTTGAATGTCCAGGGAGCTGTTTTGTTCTCCGGCAACAATTTCATGGGTACTTTCCCGCCAGTTGTCATCCCCCGAAACCTTTACCAACTCTCCGTTTTTTTCGGGTGAGATGATGCGTATCAACCCGTCGTTATCCCAGTCGAAGTTGGTTTGTTTTATGGCCACCACCCTCGAATCCATATAAGGATAGATGTGGGAGACCTCATTCACATCGTCGTGGAGACGGAATTTGTATTTAAAGTAGAATGCAAAAGCGCCTTCAACGGGATGCCTTTCAATCTTATCGGTACTGAGAAACAGGCGGTAGAGGTTGCCATCGTCTCCCTCTAATCCCTGAACCACAATTTTAAAGATGTATCCGCCGTAATCGGGGAGGAGTTCTCCTTCGGAGGGGTTAAACGGCCCGAAAGTGTACCATTTATTGTCGAACCGGCCATCTTCGGCAAACGTTTTGGAGGCCAGGAGACTTCCGCTCAGGTATTTCCCGTTTTGGTTTATCCGGCGGGCATCTTCTTCCGAACAGGCTCCCTCGCCACCATATACCGAGAAGCGCGTAGTAGTATCCCACTCTCCCTTTTTTTCATCAATCTCACCTCCGGTATCGGGATCGAACACCTGCACAAAAAATGGCAGGCTATAACTTTCAGGAACGGAAAAAAAGATGATCTGGCAAAAATCATTGTCTCCCCAGGCCGTATCTCCGTCCGACCCAAAGGTAACCAGATAGGGAATGTTCTCATCAACCGCGGGTACAGGCTGCGCCAGTAGCACTGAAAATCCGGGAAAAAGAAAAACAAGCAGGAAAATAGGTATTCTCATAATAATATTTAATATTTTACCCCATCACGTCGTAGCCACATGCCACACACCCCGTCGCTGCACATTAATTTATTCCACCACCGTCACCTCACGGAAAAAGCATATCGTCTCATTTTTGCCAATTTTCGTGGAGCACACAATCCGATACTTCCCGGTTCTTCGGTAAAGGTGCGATAAAGTTTCACCAATATACCGGGTGCCATCTCCCATATCCCAATAAAATAGTGGGCCTTCTGGTTGATTATCAAATCCTTGCAGGGCGGCGTTCATGGTAACTACTTCCTCTGTTCCAAGGGTGTCGGGTGTGTCAAACCATATTTGACGGGTCTCCTTCAATTCCAGATTATACGTAGCCACCGAAAAAAGTTTCTCATTGGTGAGAGTATCTGTCACATTTAGTTCAATTTTGTACTTTCCCGGTGATGCAAAACAGTGGTCGGCCTCAAGGCCCCGGGCGGTTTGGCCGTCTCCAAAATCCCACACATAAATCAGTGGGAGGCTGTCCGCTTTAAAGGGCCCGTTTTCGAAAAAGGTGTAGCAGAAGTTGTCCTTTACTACTTTGGTAGGCGTGCAATCGGGTGCAGGTGTGTCGAATTCGTAAATATCGTCCTGTCCGCTGCGATTGGAGGCAAAATAACCACGCCCCGTGTCGGGAAAGATGAAACATGAAAAGTCGTCGTAATCCGAGTTTATGGGTTCGGGCAGCGGTATTGGCTCTATTTCGGAGCGGCGCAGGTCGGCGGAATAGATATTCAGGTCTTTACCTTTTCCATGTCCGGAGGAGGTAAAAAAAAGCAGTCCCGAAGGATGAATAAAAGGGAAAAGCTCTTTGTCCGGGGTGTTTATTTGCGCCCCCAGGTTTACCGGGGCGCCCCAGTCATCGCCTGTTTTATGGGATACATAAATGTCAGTCTCCCCAAAACCGCCGTCCATATCCGAAACAAAGTAAAGACTCCTCCCATCGGGAGACAAAGCAGGATGGGCCACTGAGAAATTATTTGTACCCTCAAACTTTAAAGGCTTAAAAATGCCCCATTCCCCCCTTCTCTTCTCCGATTTAAAAATGCCCAAAAGGGCATTGGAGGAGCGTCTCAGCCGTTCGGTTCTGTTTTGGGTAATAAAAAGGGAGGTGCCATTGGGTGAAAAGGTGAGGGGGCCATTGTTGATGCGGGGTTGCCCCGATGGTGAAAAGTGGCGGGTGGGACCCAGTGTGCTGTCGGCATTCAGCGGAGCCGAAAAAATGCTGTAGAGTAACTCATCATCCTGGTCTACATAGGTAGATACCAGGCTAACCTTTCGGTTGGAGATGTAATATAATACCGAATCGTGCAGAGTGGGCGCCAATTCATTGGCAGCACGTGTGCTTACAGGCAACCGTCGTACAACTGCCTCCTGTCCTGCAGCCGGCATACCCGCCATGGGACTGATAACTGCAAGTAAAGCTAAGATGTGATGCCGGAGGCTGCGTTTCATGGCTCACTGTAATTTTATTAAAAAAACTTAGGACTGGGCGAATGCGTCTTATACTTAAAATCGTACTGGATGGATATTTCGTGCGCCCCTTTGTTAAACCGGGCGATGTCGTCGAGTGAATAATCGAAGGAGTAGACTATGCGCAGTTGCGGCAGCAGTTGCACGCCGGCTAAAGCTACCACATCATTGTTGGTGCGCCAGGTGAGGCCTCCCCATATCATCCGGTTGTAAATGAGTGTGGCCGAAAAATCGGAGGGCAGCTCTTTTTCAGGGTTGTAGCGGAGCATAAAAGAGGGTTGAAACTCCAGTTGAGAGCCCGCATCGAACAGGTAACCACCCATGAGCATGTAGTCGGCCTGGCTCAGGTCGAAATTGGTTTTATCGAGATATGAAAAGTCGTGTGAGAAAAGCTCAGGGATGGAAAAACCGCCAAAGAAACGTTGGTTATAGATGCTCCAGCCAAAGCCGGCCTGGGGGCCCATGGACGATTCGTCGGTGCCGAACAGGGGGTCCTCCGGGTTCTCGATAGGTATTTCGCTCCACCGGGCCGAAAAGTTGGAGAAGCCGCCCGACAGGCTGAATCCCATCCAGGTGTGGCGGTTCACTCTTATCCGGTAGGTGTAGGAGAGGGAGAAGCCCGACTGGCTGCTGCGGGCGATGGTTTCGTTGTAGGCCTGAATACCCAGTGCCATATTCAGGTTTTTTAGCGGCATGTGACCTGTGAGCAATTGCGATTGGGGCGAGCCCTGGATACCGGCCCACTGCTTACGGAAGGCACCAAAAATGCTCAGTCCTTCGCGCGACCCGGCAAAGGCGTTGTTGATGGTGTACCGGTTGTGCATGTACTGGCTCAGCATCAGTTCCCTTTGGCCCTCGGTATTTCCGGGAACCAACAGCATCCATACGATGAAAAATACCAAACCTCTCATGCGTTTCTGTTTGTATTAGCGTGTTTTTATCACCAGGTAATCCTTTACAGCATTTATCCGGTCGCCTGTAAACACAAAGTAATAGTTGCCATCGTCCAAAGGACTTCCGCTCAGGTCCCGGCCGTCCCAGCCTGCATCGGTCATGTTTTTTTCGCGGTAAACCACTTTCCCCTGCAGGTTAAATACAATCAACTCGTTGTTGGGTATCTCCGATGCCCCCAATATCCGGAAAGAGTCGTTGTAGCCATCGCCGTTGGGGGAAAACCCGTTGAAATAGGTGAGGCCTTCCACGGTGATGACAAGGGTGTCGGTGATTGCTGCACATACGCCGTTGGTAACGGTCCATAACAGCGTGGTGTTCCCCATCTCCAGGCCGGATATTTGTGCACTGGGGTTTTCGGGGGAGGTTAATTGGCCCGGGCCGGAAATGACCGCCCACAAGCCTTCACCGGCCACAGGCACCTGGGCGTTCAGCGTGGTTTCATACTCGTGGTAGAGCTTCATATCCTCTCCTGCATTCACCGGCGTGGGTGATTGGTCGAAACGCACCACCACTTCGTCCGAAGCGGAACAGGTGCCGTTAATTTCAGTCCAGGTAAGGGTGTAATTTCCATATCCTAAAGAAGTTACATTTGTATTGGGTGCGGTGGCGTCGTCGAAAGATATGCCTGATGGCCCGCTCCACACGCCCGGGTAGGAGCCGGCAATGCCCTCCAGGGCGACCTCAGTGGCGCACACTTCCAGGTCGTTGCCTGCATTGGGAGAGGGTTCCAGGTCGATAACGGTAGCACTTCCACCCAATTGCTGCGGAGCGGCCCTGCAACCATTAATGTCCATTATACGGGTAAACGTAAAAGTGGTTTCGCCGTTAACGGGGAGTGTTTGTGAGGTGAGAGGCGCGGTGGCGGTGAAAGTGACAGTTTCGGCACCGTTGGAAATGGTGTAATCCCAGGGACCGTTGCCGGTAAATCCGAAATCGAGCGTGGCATTTTGAGTTGAAGTGCCGCAAACCTCTGAGATGGTGGAAAGACTGCCCGAAGGAGACCCCTTGAGAACAACTTCCACCTGGTCCTGTGCCTGGCAGACGCCATTGTCCTGAATTAACGTGAGCTGATAGGTGCCTTCGGCTGTTGCAGTAAAAAGTGCATTGGCATCCCGGGTGTCGGATACCGAGCCCTGAGCCGGATTTTGCCACCCGAAAGTATTGCTGATGGGGTCGGGGGTGGCATCGAGGAGGGCTTTTAACCCACAGGAGTCTATGTCGTTGCCGGCATTGGGCACAGGCATCTTCCAGGAGGTGTAGGTAATGCTTTGGTCGGTAATTGTGGTACCCGCGCCTTGATCCCAGGGAGCTGATATGGTAATGTCGTAAACTTCAAGAATTTCAATAACCACCGACTTGCTTGCTTCCCCCGCCGGAATGTCCAGGTCGATGGTTTCGGGAGATTCCCAGACAAAATCAGCACTCATGTCCTCTATATGAATGAGGTTGGTGTCGTCTTTTGTAAAAGTAACGTTTCCTATTTTATAACGAATGCCAAAGGGGGGAGAGCCGGAAAATTTGATGGAAAGTGTGATGTTGCCCGATTCGCATATCTCTGAGCTGGAGTTTACGATTTCGGCAGAGGGGGACTGGGCTATAAGGGTAGCCGAAATAAGCGGAAGTAAAAGCAATAATAATAACTTAGGTTGGGTCATCTCAAAGCCATAAATGAAGAACTTCCGGAAAGAAAATAGGATACATATACCTGTAAAACGTTTCTTTCCCAAAACTATCTACAAACCTAATAAAAATGTATTACTATTTACCTGTGCTAACCCCCTGAAAATTGAGTATTTGATAAAAAAATGTCAATGATTCGTCAAAAAACGGTGTTTTTGGGCAGGAAAGAGCCTTCTGGGGGATTGTCAAAATGATTTAAATCATTTTGACACCAGGATTTCTCCCAACCCCTCGCCTTTAAATCCCAAAGACCCTGTCATTTCGAACCACTACCCAATTTTCATTGGGAATTAAGAGGAAATGACAGAAAAGTGAACCACGGAGTGGTTTCCTGTGCATAACCCCCGGATTCATCCGGGGGTAAATTGG